>OGVH01000014.1_pt1 | contig 16089 bp, 22 predicted proteins | sample 1575731 | NCBI WGS metagenome assembly OGVH01 (sample SAMN07581544, study PRJEB24739) | freshwater metagenome | place: Singapore | collected 2015-04
GAAAAGCAGTGGTCGTTAGTTAATAAGCGAGGGAAAGCAGCATGACAGGATTCACAGAATTGAGAGATCAGGCGAATCGGACGACTGATCTAAAAGAAAAGGAATTGCTGCTAGAGCAACTTGAAGCAATGACAATTTCAAAATCAGAATTTTTAGGCTTGGTCAGAGCAGAAAGTGCGGCACGTAAATCAACTGCTGTACTCGCTGAAAAAGAAAATCTGCGCAATGAAATCCAAAGTGGGATTGAAAAGTTTTTGGCAAATGGTGGGCAGATTACCACGCTCAAAGGCACTGAGATTAAACCGTTGCCGCCGCGTTCAATTGCTGAATCCAACAATCACGCCAGTGTAATGCAGGTTGGTGCGTTAATTGATTGGTGCAAAAAGGGCCATCCGCGCAGATCAAGACGTCTGGCTATCGCAGAACGCACAGGATTGAGCAAGAGCAGGGTTTCGCAATGTTTGTCGCCTAGCTCTAACAGCAAGCTAACAAAACGCGAATACGCGCAAATTAAAGCGGTTTTACAAGACATTGAAGATGCGGAAATTGAGTGGGGTGTTGAGGCATGAGAACAAGATTGCAAATTATTAAGAGCAACATTGCATTGCTTAAAGCAGCAGTCACTCGCACAGGTCGCATTTCTACGCAGGATTGCGCAGACATCATAGGTTTGCACAAGAGATCGGCACAGCGTTACTTGGTTGATCTTGAGGCGTTGGAGTATCTGGAAAGCGATGGATGTGTTCCGCGCGGCTATAGAGCCACCGATAAAGCAAAACAACTATTTGGAGCACAGGCATGAAAAAGCGCAATAAGAAATATAACCCGAATAAGTTAGGGCAGATCAAATTGTCAAAAGAAGCTCAACTTCGGGCGAATTGGAAAGCCTGCGATGTGCTGTATGAGTTCCAGATGGACTTTATTGTTGAGCGTGTAAACAAGGTGATTAACGAGTACGCAGAAGAAAACAACTTGCCCGAAGATGCTTATGCGCCTGCGCATGTGACGGTTGGCGCTTATGAAGAACAGGACTTAATTATCGCGCTCAAGCAGCAATTGATTAAAACGCCTGAATCTTGGGAGATTGGCATCGACTCGCATTTCTACAATCTGGAAACAGACGAAATGATGACAATACCATTTCTCTTAAATCTGCCAGCGATGACACATGCAGAGTTGATGAGTGGATGCTCAGCTAAGGTGCATTTCGTGGATGGCATCAAGACGGTTATGGGTGAATGGGAAGGATTGCAAAAGGAAATGATTAAGAATTGGGAAAAGCAAGGTATTCCAGAGGGATTTGAATTGGCGCAGTCACAAGTCCGAATGATTGCACAAGCTCACTTCATGGATTTTCTATCTTACTGCCAATTCCAATCATATTTGAGTTTGCGCGATGCGGACAAATTGATTGCGGCACTTAAAAAAGAGGAAAAGCAGTGGTCGTTGGTTAGTAAGCGAGGGAAAGCAGCATGACAGGATTCACAGAATTGAGAGATCAGGCGAATCGGACGACTGATCTAAAAGAAAAGGAATTACTGCTAGAGCAACTTGAGGCGCTGCATCGAGCAGCAGATGAAGAAAGCAAGCAGTTTGAGGATTTGATTCGTGGGGAATGGAGAGTTTGGAATGAGTGATGTAGATAGCACATTAAACGAACGTGGCGCTCGATATGGCAATTATTCCGATGTGGCTAGTACAACTCAACAGCTAATGGCTATCGTTGAATGTGGCGCAAACTACGAGCATTTAAACGCAGAGCAGAAAACCAGTCTTTTTATGATTTGCAACAAGATTGCTAGAGCTGTGAATGGCGACCCGCAATACTTTGACAACTATCGTGATATTGCAGGCTATGCAACTTTGGCAGAAAGAGCGTGTGAAGCAGTGCGAGGTGCCAATGTCAAATCTCTGTTGGAGTGAAAATCAGCTAGAAGTTCATTTGAATAGGCATAAATTACGCAAGGATTTCGCTACAGCGCAATTTAAAACTAAAAATGATGCAAGGGTACAGGACGCACAGCAAAACGCAACACAAGCGATTACAGCGCAAAATACAACACATCAAGAAAAAACAATTTTGGATTGTGAAATAGCGACGATTCCACCGAGCGTGAACCATTACTGGGTAGCGTCAGGAAAGCGTCGTTATTTGAGCGACAAAGCACGTGATTTTCATGATGTGGTCAGCATGTTGGTACCACGAATCAACACAGCAGCACGCTTAAAACTTGATGTGACGTTTCATTTTCCGAACCGCCTGCGTCGTGACATCGACAATTACCTAAAAGCGACCATCGACAGCTTAGTGAAGTGTGGGCTGTGTGTGGATGATGAGCAGTTTGACGAGCTGATTGTTAGACGTGGTGATGTGGTCAAAGGTGGATTAATAAAAATTAAAGTGCTGGAGATTTAGCAATGGAAAGTCTGGTGGATTTAGTAAGTTCAAGCACTGACCCTCGCGCGCGCGCGCGTTTTCAAAATCTTCAACTAAAAAAGAAGGTTAAAGAATTCCGTGTGGCAATGCGCGGATATAAACGACCAGACTTCAATCGCATGATTTTAGACCTTTGCAGACTCGGCTGGACACACGAAAAGATTGCGTTTGTTTTGCCAGTTGCAAACGCCAGTACCGTGTCTGAATGGGCACGTGGTGGCAAACCTAATTACGAAAATGGAGAGGCATTTGTGATGCTATGGAAAACCGAAACAGGTATTGAGCGTGAACCACGTGAAGGTGAGTGGCAAACGTATAGATACACCGTAGGGCAGTTAGATATTTTTGAAGATGGCGGTTTGTGTGATCAAGTGATTAGTGAGTTGGATCGGGAGATTAAAGGGTAATGCCACCTGACTACACGCACATCGAAAAAGATGGTACGCCATGGAAGAACGTCAATAACGATTGGTATTTTTGGCGTGATGGCTGGGGATGGATTCAGTATGTTGGGCCGAAGCCTGCGAGTTTTTTTAATAAGTTCAGGTAAAAAACACCCAACAAACCGCCACACACTACCATCCAAAGTGACCCTATTCGACAACCATTGAATAGGGCTTTTTTATGTCTACACGTCGCGCAACTCGAACACCAGGTGCAAAAGAACCTGAGCCAACAACACAGGCACAAGCAGATCAGGCATTGGAAGAAATTCTAAATGATACATCTGCAGGTGCATTGGTACCCGCTGAACAATTTGATGCTGTAGCGCAAAAGCTTGCTGAAGCAGAGGCAAAAATCAAAGCGCTTGAGGCTCAATCAAAAGCAACAACACGATCACTTCAATCACAAGATACCGAAGTTAAACGCACTCAAAATGTATTGACTGAACGTGGCTGGGATTCAGTGGAGGAATAATCATGGGTTCAAAACCAAAAGTTGTGCAGCAAGACCCTGAAGGTGATGCACGTCGCGCAGCTGAGAAAGCGACAGCAGAAGCGAATACCAAAAAAGCAATGCGTCGTACTGGAAGCTCAACAGGTAGTGCAATGAGTGTATTGGGCAGTCAAGATAGTGGTAAAAAGCTGACAGGTTTTTCTGGTGCATTTTCTACATTTTTAAATGACCAAAAATCAAAACTAGGCGGTGGCTAATGCAAAACGACGCTCGAAAATTCTGTGCTCGTCTTGGGCACTTAAAGGCTGCACGCTCACAGTATGAGTCGCATTGGTCTGAGTGCTACAAATACGGTGCACCAGAGCGTCAGCAATCTTTTTCAGGATCGGACGTAAAAAGTCAGCGTGAAAATGAACGTGTTGAACTTTACGATTCAACAGCTGCAGATTCTATTCAGATTCTCGTTTCAATGATTATGAACGGGGTAACACCTGCAAACGCTGTTTGGTTTAAAGCACAGCCTGATGGCATAGATGACTTGTCGGAAGTTGCAGAAGGTGAACGCTGGCTTGAAGATGTGTGTCAATTCATGTGGCGCAATATCCATGGCGCAAACTTTGATAGTGAAAACTTCGACACCATCACGGACGTTGTGACTGCTGGATGGGGTGTGATGTATGTTGATATTGACCGTGTGGCAGGTGGTGGATACGTCTTTGAATCATGGCCTATCGGTAGTTGCTTCATAGGTTCGACACGCGCAGACGGCTTAATTGATACGATTTATCGTGAACATGAAATGACAGCTGAGGCGATGATTAACACCTATGGTGAGAAGAATTGTCACTATACCGTTGTTGATACCGCTAAGAGTTCACCAGATACAAAAATCAAGTTATTGCATGTGATTCAACCACGTAAGCAGGTCGGTGCAGGGCAGATCAATAAAGCCATGCCGTTTGCTTCATATCATATTGATCAGAGCAATCAGCACATGCTTAAAGAGTCGGGTTATCACGAATTCCCTTGTTCTATTCCGCGTCTGCGAAAACTGCCAAATTCGGTCTATGGCAATGGTGAAATGACGCTTGCCTTGCCAGATGCAAAAATGGCTAACGAGCTTATGAAAAATACAGTTCGTTCTGCCGATCTACAAATTGGCGGCATGTGGATTGCTAAGGATGACGGGGTTTTAAATCCGCATACCGTGCGTATTGGTCCACGAAAAATTATTGTCGCAAATGATGTGGATTCAATTAAGCGCCTGGATGACGGTGTGAACTTTCAAATTTCAGAATATTTGATGCGTGATTTGCAGGGTGGTATTCGCAGAAAGCTTAAAGCAGATCAACTGCCACCAATTGGCACCACGCAAATGACAGCAACAGAAATTAATACACGAGTTGAGATGATTCGTCAGTTGCTTGGCCCGATGTATGGACGCCTGCAAACTGAGTATTTGAAAGCAATTCTTGATCGCTGCTTTGGCCTAGCGTTGCGTGATGGTGCTTTAGGTCAGCCACCAGAAGAACTATGGGGTCGCAATCTTTCATTCAAGTTTATTTCACCATTGGCGCGCAGTCAGCGCATGGAAGAAGTTTTTGCGACAGAGCAATACATTCTGAGCTTATCTAGCATGGCGCAAGTGGATCAAACCATTTTAGACAATATTGATTTTGATGCAGTCGCAGCCGTAACGGGCACTGGTCGTGGTGTACCGCAGTCAATTATGCGTACAGCAGAAGAAGTGCAGCAACTACGTGAAGCACGACAAAAGGCACAGGAAGAACAAGCCCAAGCACAGCAAGAGCAAGCCATGGTGGAAATGGCAGGCGGTGCAGTAGCAAAAGGCATTGAAAAACAGATCGGCGCTGAAACAGCAACAGGGGTGATGCAGTGATAATTGCTATAGCGATGATGCTTGTTTTTGGGCTTATTCTTGCCGTCAGTTGGTGGTTTGAGCTTAAGAAAAACAAAGAGCTTGAGGTATGCAATAACGCATTAAGACAGGAAATTTCCAAGTTAAAACTTTCGGATTCTGCAGAACAAAAAGATGCAGTAACCGAGCAAGGCAATTTTGTGCGAACACGAAAACTACAGCGTGCCACACCAGAAACCTATCGAAATATGTTTGATATGGACCTAAACGGACAGCGCATCCTGGAGCACTTAACAAATGTATTTTGCAAAGATGCTTTCGTGTCAAACGACAAAGGCGGAGAGCGTGAAACATGCTATCGCCTTGGTCAGCAAAGTGTAATCAATTTCATTATTCTGAATATTAATCAAGCAAACAGCCCACTTTACAAGGAACAAGACAATGACTGATCAAGCAAGCAATGAGCAAAACCAACAACCAACTGAGCCAACACCAAGCGTACTTAATACACCCCCAGTAGAGTCAAATCCTGCCGAAGCAAACGAGCAGCCTGCGCCAACTGGTGCGCCTGAGTCAATTGATGGTTATCAGGTCGAAGTGGAAAACTTTAATTTTGATGAGTTCAAAGCCATTCCTGAAAATCAGGAGTTCTTAGAGCGTGCGCGTGAAGCGGGGCTGGATAATAGCAGCTTGAATTTCTTGCTCAAGGAATATAACGAGTTGATTCCAGCACTCATGGAAAATAACGCCGTAATGGATAATGAAACCACGGTCAAAACCATGACTGAAGTATGGGGAGCTGAAGCAGAACAGAACTTTGGTTATGCGCAAGCGGTGGCAGGCAATCTGATTGCAAACGGTGTACTGACTGCGGATGAAGTGAACGATCCATCATTTGGTAACAATCCTCTAGTTTTGAAGATGGCAGCCTATTTTGGTCAGCAGCTTAATGAGGATACACCCCCGTCTAACACTCAACAAAATGGTGCAACTGATATTCAATCATTAATGCAATCAGAAGCGTATTTGAACGAAAGCCACCCTGATCACAAGCGTGTTTATGGTCAAGTTCAGAACTTCTACCTAAAGCAATTTAAATAAGGGGTAATGTATGCCTATTGTGAATGAAAATAAAATCACGGCAGCCTTTGTTCAGCAGTTCCATGACAACTATGAGTTGGCATCACAGCAGAATGAATCACGCTTGTTAAAAACAGTGGTCAATCGTGGAAAAATCGTGGGTGAATCATTCACTATTAACGATATGGGTCAAGTTGAAATGGCGGCTTCTGGTGCGCGTTTCGGTGATACAGCTTGGACGATTCCTGATGCTGGCACACGTAGCGTCTTGATGAATGACTTTGATTTGTTCATTCCAATCGAATCACGCGACATTCCAAAGCTGAAAGCACATCCAAACGATAAGTACATCAAGTTGCTGTATAACGCGAAAAACCGCAAAATTGATGACATTGTTTACCAAGCTGCAATCGGTACAATTAATCGCAAAAGCGTTGCTGATAACGGCACAGCAACAACTACAGCAACCGCATTGCCAGCAAACCAGATCATCCTTTCAGGTTTTGGCAGTGGCAGCCTAAAAAACAAGATCATCAAAGCAAAATCCATCTTCCGTGCCAATGAGTGTGATGAGCACAATGGTGAGCAGTTATACATCCTGTATACGTCTGCAATGATGGAGAAAATCTTAGGTGATACCACGCTTACATCTGCTGACTTTATGGCTGGTAAGATGATTCAGGAAGGTGGTGTTGGTGGTAAGTGGATGGGCTTCAACTGGATTCCATACGAAAAACTAAGCCAAGGTGCTGCGGTGGGTGAGCTTCGTACCGTTGCTTACTGTGGTTCTGCGATTCATTTCGGTGAAGCAGATATTACTGGCTTTGACATCACGACACGTGCGGACAAGAAAAACATCAAGCAGGTTGGTGGTGTGCATTCTCTTGCTGCAGGTCGTGCAAACGAAAAGAAAGTTGTTGCGATTGATTTTGTAGTCTAAACAAAGTCTTGACCTAGCACCTCATGCCCAAGATGTTAGGTTTTTTTTGGAGCAGTGGAGATGCTGCAATTTTTAAAATGTTTATTTGGTTTTCATGGTGCGACAGAAATTGAGTACACACCAAAATCTGAAAAGCATGTGTGCCGTGATTGCGAAAAAGAAGTGAGAAAATAAAATGACAAGTGAAAAGCAAATCGAGCAAGAAATTCAAGATAAAGGTTTAAATGCACCACGTTTAACGCCTGATTATATTGATTCATTGATTGTTAGTGAGCATTACTTTACTGCGCATGAAGGTACGCAAGGTGCTGAGCTTGAACGCCGTCGAAATACTGATAAGCCTATCATGGTTAATCCACTTAGTAGCTATGAGAAAAGCACTATAGACCCTTTAAAATTATTAACTTTTTGCGTACTTATTCTAAAAAATGGTTTCACGGTCACTGGTGAATCGGCATGCGCAAGTCCTGAAAACTTTAATGAAGAAATCGGCAAAAAAATTGCCTACGCAAATGCACGTGAAAAAATTTGGATGCTTGAAGGATATTTGTTGAAAGAAAAGCTATATCAAGCCAACTAGGAAGAATTATTTCTTAGTTTGGCAAATAATTCTAATACCCAACAAACCCACTCTTAAAAGCCCACAAGATCATAAAAACTTGAGGGCTTTTTTATGACCACAACAAAAGTATCCATCTGCAATGAGGCGCTAAATTTAATTGGTGCCAAGTCAATTTTATCCTTTGATGAAAATACAGAGAATGCACGCCGTTGCGCTTCAATTTATGACTCAACACGCAAGGCTTTATTGCGCATGCACCCATGGTCGTTTGCAAAGAAGCGAGTTCAGTTAGCGCCAGTAACTACACATCCAACATTTGGGTATCGACACTCATTCCCGCTACCAAAAGATTTTCTACGCATCATTAATGCCAATGTTGAAGATTACGAAACGGAAGGTCGTCACATCCTTGCTAATACCAATCTGATTAGTCTGCTGTATGTTTCCGATCAAGATAACGAAGAAATGTGGGATTCATTGTTCTGTGAATGCATGGTTTTTTATTTGGTGCATAAGTTAGCCAAGCCAATTACAGGCAGCCAAGCGGAGTCTGATAGCGCATGGACCAAGCTGCAAAACATGCTTAAGCAGGCACGTGCGATTAATGGGCAGGAACGTCCTGCACAAGACTTTGCAGCAGATTATGAGCCAGCATTGATGGGGGTGCGTTACTAATGAAAACCGTACTTATTAAAAACAACTTTAGTGCGGGTGAGTTATCACCAACACTTTATACCCGCACTGATATTCAGCAGTATTCCAATGGTGCCAAGCGCCTTAAAAATGTAATTCCACTGGTTGAGGGTGGTGTGCGCAAACGACCAGGTACGCTTAACCATGGTTTGTACGCGGGTGCCATTCGGCTAATTCCATTCATTGTGAACTCCAGTAGCGTATTCATGCTGATCTTTAAAAACCTTGAGGTTTTAATCTATAACCCGCGTACAAAAGCAGTTGTCACCACACTGACTTCGCCCTATACAGCAGCACAAATTCCAGATATTCAATACGTTCAATACCGTTTTGAAATGTTTATTACGCATAGCGCTCATCCGGTGCAGTGCTTACGTTCTGATGAAGAATTTGCGAACTGGTTATTTTCAGTTTTTAATTTTGATCATCAACCTATTAACTCTGAGAATGCCAGATACCCATTCCGTAAAGGCAAGCCAAGCTCAAAAGAACTTGGTGTGCTGGTGACATTCAATGTCGGTGCTATTTCTACATGGAGTGATGCGGCGTCATATGTTGTGGGTGATGAAGTCATGGTTACCTACACTGTTCGGATTGGCTGGAGACAAGAAACCGTCACTGAGTACTACAAAGCTATTTTGGCTGGCACAAACAAGAATCCAAGAACAGAGCCTACGTACTGGCATCTATTGGCGTCCTCTGGTAGCGATGTTTTTTCTGCTGCTGATGTTGGTAGCTATATTGATGTGAATGGCGGGCTTATCAGGATCACCCGTTTCATTAGTGAAAATAGCGTAGAAGGAGAGGTTGTCAAGAAACTTGATGCAGACATCCAGGCGATCGAGCGTTCTTGGGGAATTCTGCCGCCAGCATTCAATGTTACAGATGGCTATCCACGCTGCTGCACCTATTTCAAGCAGCGTTTAGTTCTGGCTAACACTAAAAAAGCGCCTAATAAAATTTGGTTTAGTGCGGTAGGTGCCAACGGCAATTATCTTGAAACCACAGAAGATGGGGATGCATTCAGTGTTGTATCAGCTTCAGGACTATCAAACAGCATTTTGTTTCTTGAAGCGCAGCGTGGCGTGATTTGCTTAACGTCAGGTGGTGAGTTCATGGTTGATTCTGAAGGTGCATTATCTCCAACAACTGTGAATATCAATGAACATAGTGCTTATGGTGCATATTCTGAAACAAGACCTGAACGTGTCGGCAATGAGCTTTTATTTGTTCAGCGTGGTGGCGAGCGTATGCGCGCCTTAGCTTATCGCTATGAAGTGGACGGACTTGTATCACCTGAAATTAGTGCGCTTTCATCACATATTGGTGAGGAGCATTTAGGAATTAATGAAATCTCATATCAACAGGAGCCAGAAAGCCTAGTCTGGTGCGTGCTGGGTGATGGGAAAGTTACATCAATTACATTCAATCGTGATCAGGAAGTATTGTCTTGGGCGCAACATGACTTTGGCGGGGTGGTAAAAAGCATTTGCTCACTGCCAACTCAATTGGGTTCTGATTCTGCTTTTATGCTTATTCAGCGCGCAGGTAAAGTTTATTTAGAAGAAATCACTTTTGCTGCTTATCTCGATAGCCAAAGCAACGTAACACTTTCAAATACAACGATTAGCAAGGCACAGTTTAGCCACCTAAACAATATCAGCGCATACATACTGGAAGATGGAACAGTTACCGAAATTGCATTTACTGATACAGGTTCTGCGCTTGAATTTGATTCTTATATGCAAGGTAAAAGCATTTGTATTGGTCAATTGTTTGAGTGTGTCACAGAGTTATTCCCACCTGAATTAAATCAAAACCCATTGTCTAGCATGATGCACAAGGCAAAGGTGGACCGCATTGCATTCTTTTTCAATAAAACGCTAGGTGCAGAAATTAATGGGCAACTTATAGAAACCTTTACTTTTGAAGATAACTTGCTTGGCCCAAAACCGCCGTACACAGGTTTTCACTTAGAGGAAGGTGGACACTGGGCTGATCTACACAAAGTTCCATTAATCATTACACACAACAAACCGCTGCCTTTTCACATGCAAGCTGTAACCATGCAGCTATCTATCAATGAGAAATGACATGCAAGTTCGATCAGCAACACTAAAAGACATGCCTAGTCTGCTTGCTATGGCGCGGCAATTTATTCTTGAGGCTCCTAATTATTCAGGTCGTGAGCTTAATGAGAATGCCCTAGAAGAAAACCTTACAGCAGTAATTCAGGGGCAAGGCGCTATTTTTGTGACTGAGCACAAGGACGCTTTAACAGGTGGGATCGTCTGTCTGACAACAAAAGATTGGTTCAATAATCAGATTATTGCTTTTGAGCAGGTCTTTTATGTGGTCCCTGAATATCGTTCCACGCAGTCAGCACTTTTATTGATTGATAGCTTTGTAAGTTGGTCAAAGCACATGAATGCCAAGCGGGTGCAGTGTGGTACCACAACAGGTATTAGCACTGATGGGTGTGTTCGGCTTTATCGCCATTTTGGTTTTACAGAATATGGAATTCTCATGGATTTGGAGCTGTGAACATGAGTGAGATTATTTCACCAGATAACACGGAATTACTGTCTTGCATTCTAATGGATGTAAAAAATCGCTCGTACATTGATGTGGTACGTGATGTGCAGCAACAACTAACTAACAGCCCAGATCAAATTGAAGTACCTATTCAGCACCATTTTGCACCAGGTGTTTATATGCGGCAGATGGATGCAGCAGCAGGCACATTGGTGGTGAGCAAGATGCACCGCACCGAGCACATGAATATTTTGTTGAAAGGGTCGCTTACGGTGGCTACTGAAAACGGAATTGAATACTTAAAAGCACCCGCTGTGATTAAGTCTATGCCTGGTACAAAACGCATTGGTTATTTTCACGAGGATAGCAGCTGGATCACAGTGCACCCAACAGAAGAAACCGACTTAGAAAAAATTGAACAGCAAGTGATTGTGCCTGACGATGAGATTGATCAGTTCCTTGCGTCACTTCCAAACCGATTAAAGGAGATCGAATAATGTCATGGGCAGCAGTGGCAGTCGCAGCGGTGACAGCGGCATATACAGGTTATACCAATTACCAAAGCAATAAGCACATGGAGAAACAAGCCGAAGCAGATGCAGCGGCTCAATTGGCACGTGGTCGTTTAGAAGCAGAACGCATCCGAAAAGAAAAGGAGAAAGCACAGTCAAGAGCACGTGCAGCAGCTGCGGAAAATGGCCTTGATGTGAACGAAGGCACTTCAATTGTGATTAATGATCAGATTGAACAAGACGCCAATTATGATGCAAATATGGCTGAAATTACAGGATACAACAGCTCTCAGCGACTCAAGGCTGAGGCAAGCGTACATGCAAAAAATGCACAAACTGCAATCGTATCTGGTGCGCTAAATACAGCCAGTTCTGGTATGAATTCCTATGGCGCAACTAAGGGGTGGAAATAATGGCTAGAATCCCGATGGGCAATTTTGGTAATGCGATGCCAGAAGTGGATCGAATCCAAATGCCACAGCGCAACACAGGACAATTGGCGCAGGCTGCAAAAAATCTTGGTGATTCTCTTTATGCTAGAGCTGAACAAAAAGACAAGCAACTGCAGGAGCAAGAGGTATCCGCTAAACGACTTGAGCTGTATCACAATGCTTTAGATGAGCAAGAGGCTAAAGTTAAGCTTGATGATGTGATGACAACCGAAATGTCAGAACAAGTCACCTTGCTTAAAAACGATGTGTCTAACGGTGCTATGACTGCAGATGCAGCCAGTCAGACTTTTAAGAAATGGTCAGATGAACGCTATAAGCAGCTTGAAAATGACATGCCTATGCATGCACGGCAAAACCTTAAAAACTATTGGGATGCCAATTCAACCAAACAGACACCAGGCTTTTTACCATTGCAGCTTCGTGCAGACGTTCAAAAGGGCGTGGTGCTTGCTGATCGTATAACCGATATTGCGACACGATATGAGCGCAAACAAGGCCGTGAATATCTTGAAACAAGCCTTGCTGGCTTGAACTTGCCTGAAGCCGATAAGCAGGCGCGTTTATACAACTATGAAACCACACGTGATGTTTTAGATATTGATGAGCGTATTACTACCGCAGTTGAAAGTAACGATACTGCCGATCTGCAAACTTTGGTATCTGATTTAGACAACGGCAAGTATGCCTATATTGATGGCCCAACAGCACAGCAAAAAAAGAACATGGCATTAAGCCGCATTGATGCGCTGAATAAACAAGCCGAAGTGCAGGAAAACAAGCGGGTACAGGTCGCAGGCAAAATATTTAACGATTTTAAAACTCAGGTCATGACTGGTCGTGCATTAGATGATGACTATGTAAATAACGTGGGTGAGTCTGTCAAAGGCACAGAACATGAAGGTGAATATCAGTTTTATAAGCAGCAGTCTTTGAACTTTGGGCGTTTTGGTAAACTCAGCACAAGTGAGCAATTGAAGCTAATTAACGAACAAAAAGCCAAAGGCAAAAACAGCAAGTCAGCAGACCCAGCAACGGAAGAAAAGATTTTAGGCGTGTATGAATCTATCTATGCTGAAAAGCTTAAAACAGGACAAAGCAACCCAAATCAGTTGGTGGCTGAGGCAGGGATTCAGGTCAATACAATTGAGCCTGCAGAATTAAAAACCAACCCCAAAGGCGCGGCACAAAAGATTGTAGATAACGCTACAAGTCAATTGGCGCTGAAAGATAACAATATCAAGCTTGCACCTATTTCACAGGAAGATTTACCAAACGCGAAAAAGGCTTTTGATGCCATGTCGGTGAATGACAAGCTGAATTTTATTGGCGGCTTAATTTCAGAATCTAAAGGCGTTCAAAGTGGCAATGCAATTTGGGGTGCAACTTTAGGGCAGCTTGGCGGTGGTGACTTGTCGTACATCATGGCAGGCGTGGCACGTATGAATAACTACAAGTCTGACAAAGGCGAGGATGTTGCAACTGCAATTATTAGCGGCACACAGGCGCTTAAAAACAAGCAATTGATTATCCCAAAGGATGACATCCTAAAACAAAAGTTTAGCGAATATGTTGGAAATTCTGCCTCGGGCAACACAGCAAATATGAGTTTTGCAGCGTTTAAGTCTATCTATGCACATTTGACTGAACGAAACGGTTATCAACATAAAGACTCAGACACTTTTGGAAACGATGAAAAAAACATCGCCAATGCAGCATTAAGTATGGCTACTGGTGGCGTGTACGACCAAGGCAACTTTAAAAACACGGTGGGCGGAAAGATTAAAGACTGGAAAGTATCTAAGCCGTATGGCATGGGGGATACTGTTTTTGAGGGGCATTTAGCCAAAGGCTATGCACAAATTGCCAATCAAACAGGCTTATCTGTATCTGATCTTGAATCTTTGCGCTTGCGCCGTTCAGATCGTCGCTCACCTAAAGGTGAAATTCAATACGACCTAATCAATGAACGTGGTAATCCGCTGCAAGTTGGTGGCGTTGTGTGGCGAATCAATATTGAGGGAGCGACCAAGTAATGAGTAACTGGTTATCTGAGTTTTCAGGCGAAGAACAGCGCCAAGTTGATGAGCTAAACAAGCAGGGCATTACAGGCAAGCCGACACAGAAAAAAGAAGTAGGTTTATTTGATGGTGCTGCATCTTCACCATTTCGCGGTGCAGGTGCAGGCTTTGCCAAGGTTGCTGATACGATTGCCACGCCAATTGATGCATTGTCCGACCGCCTTGCCTATACGTTTCAAGACGTGCATACCGATGAATTTCTAGAGCCATATTCTGCATACAAGGAACGCCAAAATAAAAAGCGTGATGACTTGGTTTATGGTGGTATCGAAGCATTAGAGGATAAGGAAAACACAGGTTTAGTCGGGAATATTGGTTTTAGTCTTGGTGACTATGCGACACGTGCGGTAACAGGTAGCGCGGTTGGTGGTGTACCAGGTGCAATCGCTGCAACAGGATTATCTGAAACTGATTATGTTTATGGTGATTTGACACGGCAAGGCGTGGATGAAGCCACAGCCGCCAAAGTTGCTATAACAGATGGTGCTATTGCTGCGGTATCGACAGCATTGCCTATGTCTTATGGTTTTAAGGGTACAGGTGGTGTCATTAAAGATGGCTTGCTGTCAGTAGGCGGGGCAACAGTATTATCGCAAGGTGGGCAAGCTGTAAGTGGTGCAATTTTAGATTCTGCAGGATATGAAAAGCAGGCCAAAAAATACGAAGTCACAGCTGAAACAGTCACAACCGATGTTTTACTGAATACTTTGTTTTTTGGTGCAGCTCGTGGGGCAAGCCGTTATTTAAATGCGGATGCTACACCTGAACAGATTGAAGCACGTACTACTCAGCAGCAAGCCGCATTGGTGCTAAATGAAGCAGAATTTGACGATGCAGCAATTCCAGTCACACCATCCAATCCAATTCAGCATAATAACCATTTGGTGAATATGCGTGAAGCAACCAAGTCTGTGAAAGCAGGGCGACCTGTTAAAATTAACCGTGCCGTTGAGGGTGAAGAAAAGCAGAAGCCTATCAACTACAGCACTATGGCGATACCGACCAATGCTAAAACCATTGCACATAAAGCGCAGCAGGCAGGCATTAATCCATCGGTGGCATTAACCATTGCACACATTGAAACAGACGGTACTTTTGACCACACCATTCGCCCACCAAAGGGTAAGGATGGAAAACACATCTCATCGGCACACGGTTTATTCCAAGTTTTAGATAAGACTTGGAAGCAGCAAGGCGGTGGTGATCGAAACAATATTGATGAACAAATTCGCATGGGTTTTAAGCACATGCAGAATGCAGAAAAGTACATCAAAAAACAGATCGGACGTGATCTGCAACCGCATGAGCATTACTTAGGGCATTTGCTTGGGCCAGCTGGTGCAGTCAATGTTTTAAAAGCTGACCCAAATACACCGCTCATTGATATTGTGCGCAAGTACGACCCTAAAAATGCCAACGATATTGTGAAAAATAACGGCATGTCTGGTCTAACCGCAGGGCAAGCGATTCAAAAGTGGCAGCAAAAATGGAACACTTTAAGCGCGCGCTATGGTGGCGGTGGCACAAGTACGGTAATGGGTTTAGATGGCTCATCGTATGATGTTGCTTTTGAAGTCAAATCACTTGGCGAACTGATTGCATCCAACGACCTTGCGTATGGTGTGAATCCGCTTTATCCAGCAGAATTACAGCCACGTGATCGTACCCGTGAAGCATCACGCCAGCAGATTGAAAACATGGCGAATGATTTACGTCCTGAATGGCTGGGTGAGTCGCCTAAGCTTTCCGATGGTGCGCCTATTGTTGGTATGGACAACGTGGTGGAATCAGGCAACGGACGTACTCTAGCCATTGGCAAAGCATACGAAAGCGGCAGAGCAGATGCCTATCAACAATTTGTGGCTGACTTTGCAGCATCACGCGGCATGGATATTTCAGGCATAGATCGTCCAGTTTTAGTGCGTACACGCTTAACTGATACTGAACGTGTGCAATTCACACAATTAGCAAATCAAACCGATGTGGCGCAATTCAGTGCAACTGAGCGTGCCAAAACCGATGCA
>OGVH01000015.1_pt1 | contig 15913 bp, 19 predicted proteins | sample 1575731 | NCBI WGS metagenome assembly OGVH01 (sample SAMN07581544, study PRJEB24739) | freshwater metagenome | place: Singapore | collected 2015-04
AGCTCAAATCTCGAGCCTTCTCCACTTTTTGGTGGAAGCGAACAAAGTCGAAGTTTTCTTTAAATTGACATTGTGAAATTCGACGCTTAATCCAAGTTGAGAAGTCCTGCTTACTCCCTAGTGATTTATGGAGCGACCGAGCATCAACACCTAGTTGCACTTCACCACCAATTTCAATCTCAACAAATGGGGTTGCTTCTTCGAATTGTGTAACTGCATTCATGCTGCTAACTCCTCTGCAAAAAGTGATGCTAGTTGTGGTGAAAACTCTTTAAAGAATTCAAATTCCTCTAAACAGTCATCTTGTGAGTCGTTTGCAATGCCAGACGCTAAACGCGCCGAGGTTTCGGCTGTTGAGTGCTTGCTAGACTTTTCAGCAATTACGCCCGCCAAAGCTTGCAACTCAGCAAATCTAAATTTTGCAGTACGAATTGACTCAAGTAAGCGCAATAATTGGTGTTCACTGATCTGAACTTGCTTACCTTTGGAAAAATGGGTTATATTGGACATAGTTAATATTCCTTTGTTAACAACATTGAAGCCCGCCGCCTGCAAGTGTTGGGCTTTTTGTTGTCTGTTGATTTCATGCTTTCGCACTCTCTTTTTCTCGCTTTTCTAACCATTCCTCAATGATCATATTTAGCTGAGCTGTGATAGTTCTGCGGTCTTTCTGAGTTTCCTCTTTAAATCGCTCTAATGTTTTTTCAGGCATTCGAAAATTTACCTGTGGGTCTTGTCTTGCCATATTTAACTCTCTATTAAAGCACCGTGATCACATTAAAGCACAGTGATTTATTGATGTAAAGCACTGTGATGCAATATTATGTTTTTATATCAATACAGGATCCTTTCATACATGGCACGCAATGACCCGCAAATGAATCTCCGCGTACCAATGGAGCTTAAGGAAAGAATAGAAAAAGCCGCGCTAGACAATGGTAGAACTATTACTGCGGAGGCTGTCTATCGCCTAGAGCAATCCTTTGATTCTCCAATGGTATTCGATCCACGAAATGCAAATTTAATCACAACTATTGTTGCTCAAAGCATGCAAACCCTTATTAGTGAATTGAGGTCTGAGGGTGTGGAAAATGATAAGTTGGCTAAAGCTGTTAATAATGTGGCCAATAAAAAAGCACCCTAGGGTGCTTTGTTTTACTCTTGGCACATTGCCAAAATTTTCTTTACATTAAGTGTTCCGGTTAAGATGAATGAAGTTGCTGAAATAATCGCAACCACAGGTACTAATAAAAATAAGTACGACACCGAGTTGCTATCTCGCTCAATCAAAATGGTTGCAAAAACCATTAAAGACAAAAAAGCAGCGACACCCCACAATACGATAGAAATTCTAGCTAAGTATTTCTTCATAATCTCTACTCAATGCTTAGCTTTTTATCAACCAAATAACCCGTGGCAAAAATGATTGCAGCTAACGTAATGATGATGACTTTTTCATTTAAAGGTATAAGTTTGTTTATGCTAATAATCGCAGCGTAAACCACACCAATCACTAAGTAGTGCTTTGGTTTTAATGGTCGCTTCCTGTTGGCGAGTCGCATAATTATCGCCACAATCGCAACAATTATAGGCAAAAACAAAACTCCGATAAAATATCCAATATCCATAAACCCCCCCATAGTTATGATGGAGTTATAGCATAAAATTTAATCTTTTGCTGCGTTGGCACCGCCAATTACACCAAGCTTAGTGAGTTGGTTAATAATCGATTGGTTTGTTTGGGTTGCTGGTAGTGGTGTTTTGCTTGCAAGTGATGCAGCTCCATTGGTTGCCCTTGATACACCAACCTTAGTTGCTGCACCCTGTAATGGTTGAACAATATTATTGCCAATAACTGGAACATGCTGCCCCCAATCTCCAGCAGACTTAATCCATCTACTAAAGTAATTCATTAATCCGGATGCTGTATTTGAGTTGTTCACATAAGAATGAGCAGGCTGTGTTACAAGGTACTCCATCGCCATTCCAATATCTTTTATGCGTCTAACCTCATCAAGACTAAATAGAATTGAAAGCTTTCTATCACCGATTTTATCAAGAGCAGACTTCATGGCTGCTGGGCTTGGCTGCCCATTCTGCTTGATTGCTTGATTGCTAATATATTCCAAAGTCTGCTGCTTAATATCACGAACAACCTGAGGATTGTTTGCAGACAAGACCTCGATGGTTTTATTTAACTCATCTACATTCCCACCAAGAATTCGACTTTGAAACACCTTGTCTGGCCTAACATCCTTAAGAGCATCCTTGAGTATTGGTATCTGCTCTTTAAGTTGGGTGTTCGCTTTATAAGCATCTCTTGCGAACTTGTATGCTACCGCTGAATCATTACCCAAGAGTCCATCCAATGCCTGTGCTTGGCGATTATTTAGGGCATCTCGCACCAATCCAATTGCTCGGCTTGTGCTGGTACCCTCACCTGTCACTGGCTTAAGTGCTGACTTGTATTCATCATTAAGCAACTTGATGAATTCATCTGCCTTATTCAGCGTGAACATCTCTGGGTTTTTTTCAACGTCCCTAAGCATCTTTTTAACACTTGCTGGGAGGCTCATGCTTGCATAATTCTGCTCCAGTATGTCATTCGCTTCTTGTGCAAACGCTTTCCCATCCAAAACAGCATTGCTACCCTGAGTGTTTCGAGCAATATCATAAGCAGATCCAACAAACTCCTTATTTTTAGCGTAGCGATCAGTTAGGGTTTCCATGGCGTCTTGAGCTACAGCGTACTGATCTATGGCTTTCCCGCCAGTTGCCGCAATTGACTCATCTAGCAGTTCAGCAATTTTTTTGTTGTCAGCTACAAACTTATCTCGAAGCGCATCGCCAGCTGGAACCTTTGCCAATTCAGCCTCTTGCTGCCAAAGTTTCGGGTCACCAGTGACTTGAGCCCTAGTTCCACGAATACCCACACGATCCAGTACGGCTTTTCGCACAACCGCCTCGGGGTTTAGATTTTTACCAGACTCTAGTGCTTTTTTGGCTTCAGTTCGCAAGCCTTTTGCAACATCATCACTCAGGTCGGAGAGTTTTAAGCCCTTTGTCTTTAAGGCATTATCAATATGTAGATCAACATTGATATTGGTTGTACCAAGTTTGTCATCAATGCTTTGCAGGATTTTGTTTGTTTCCACTGTGCTAACTTTGGATAAAGCATCAGCGGCTTTATTTCTTGCCTTTTGAGCAACCTTAGTTACACCTTCGCCAACTTTTTGACCAGCTGCAGCACCAATAGCACCACCAATAGCGCCACCAATAATATTCTTTTTGCTTTCTTCTGCGTTTTCAGCAAAGTTAAGGCCACCGATCAATCCACCAACCGCAGCGTTTTGCGCTGTGACGGCTGCACCAGGTAGAGATATTAACTTGGCAGCGCCATAGCCTTTAGAAAGGCCAGCTACAGGAAGCGTCGCAACAATCTGACCAAGTGGACGGCCAATGTTCACACCAGCACCACTTTCCTTTCTTGTTTTCTCATAGAGTTTCTTTTCCGCAGCCTTTTCCTTGGAAAACTTCTCATAATCATCGGTTTCAAAGTTTGTGCCGAGCAAAGCGTTAGAGCGTTCTGCTGCTTTATCTCCGTACCACAACACACCTTGCTTAACACGGCTAGTCACATCATCAAAACCAGCGCCAAGATCAACAAGTAATGATGGCTTTTCAGGTTTTGGCGCTGGCTGTGGTTTTGGTTGTGGCTTAGGTTTTGGAGAATCAACAAAGCGAACTTTCAACCCTAGATCGCCAGCAATCTGCTCTTGTGAAAAACCATCAGCACGTGCTTGTTTGATACTGTTGTTGAAGTCAGGGTTTTTGCGAAGCTCATTCCAGATCTGATAATCCTTCATGCCTTTGCTTTTTGCACTTTGGATAAATGCCATTGTTTGAGATGCCATGTTAGCCCCCTGGGAATAGTTTTGCTTCTTGTTCTGGTGTTAGGTAGCTGGACTGCTGCTGTGCATTTTGGTTGCCTTGTTGGAATAGCCTTACTTCATCCTCGGCGCTCAAATATCTGGTGGCTAGCGGTTGCTGCTGCGGAAATAACTTCGCTTCATCTTCAGCACTTAGATATTTTTGCCTGATGGTTTGAGGTTGCGACCCCCCAAACAGCCTAGCCTCATCCTTTGCGCTCAGATATTGCGGCTGATAACCGCCTTGTTGAGCGCTACCGCCGAGAAACTTATTAATCTCAGCTTGTGATCGTTTTGGTTGCGCATAAGGCGAAGATGGCAAAGATGCCCATGTGCCGCCTGATTTCTTCATGGCAGTTTGGTAATCGCCTTTTAAAATATAAGGCAGCGCCCCATTCTGTATTAACAAGCCAATAGCAGCTATGTCTTGCGACTGTGGAGAGAAGTCTTTTAACTTATAGCGTCTTGCCTGATCATCCCATGTGCCTTTTAGGAACTGATAACGGCCTGCGGCTGAAGTTACGTTCATCTTTCCATCAGTCTGCCTAAACTGCTTTCGGACGTTTGGATGTGCTGAAAGATTATTAAAGCGTTCGTTACCAAAAATGGTGTTATAGCCATGCTTCACACCCTCAGCCTTGGCAATCACATCCAAAACTCTGCGTACCCTTGGGTCGCTTAAATACTGTCTTGGGTCTACCATGCTTCACCTATTTAAAGTATGAAAGCGATGCGCCACCAGAGCCACCACCACCTTGTTGTGACTGGAAATAGCTTCCGCTGCGGATGCCTTCAGCCTTAGCTTGATTAGATTTCAGTCTACGCTCAGCCATCTGAATAGCTCGATTGTAGATTGCTTCACGCTGCTCACGCGGCAAGTTTGCCGAACCTTGCAGTTGCAGCAAGATTGCTCGCTCACCCTCTGTAGGCGCACCACCAAATGTGGCTTTCAGCATTTCCAAGGCATTACCAGTGACAATGTTGTTTAGCATTGCTGTGGCTGTTGCTCTTTCGCTGTCAGCTAAGTTGCCCGCCATCACTGCAAGCTGAGTCGCACCAAAACCTTCGTATGCTTTTTCGCTGTATTTCAGAGCATCTTTAAGATTCGTAATACCGTTCTGAGCAGCAGAAATGGAATCCGTAACCTCAAACAGCTCTTTTTGCGCAGTTGCAGACATACCACCTTTGCCAGAATTGGCAGCAGGCGCTTTAGCGTGTTTTCCATCCTGACCAAGCAATGGCTCATATCTGCTTCCAGCTGGGCGGTTCTTATAAAAGATATACCCCATGCCATCAGCACCAGCCACAACCTCGCCTTGATTCTGCTCAATGTTGATTTTCTGCTGCTCAAGAGCCTGCTTGACTTGTAGCTCTTGCTGCCCAAGCTGATAGTCTTTGTCAGTGTTGTATATGCTCGCTTGAGTGGTTCGGATATTGTTGTTCGTGGATGTGTTGTTATCCCGAACATTGTTATCAACAGACGTCTGGTTATCCAAAACATTGTCAGCAGTAGTGAGTGAGTATTTAGGGTCTTGCAATCCTTTGAATCGACCAAGTGCATAATTCTGCTTTTGCGCTGCATCAGGTAAAGCCTCAACATTGGTCAGTTGCGTAAGCTCCGCCTGATATGCGTTTTCATCAATCGCGTCATTGGCTTTCATGCTCTCAAGCATGGCTTTGGCAGCATTAACACCACCAGTCAGATAAGCGTTCCAGATGTTTCCAGTGTTATTTTGGCGAGTGATGCCTGTTTCAGTTTTTACCTTTCCCGTTTTAGCGTCAATCTCCCTAGACTCTGAGCTAAGCTTTCCTATTTTTCCATAGGTTTCTGCAAGGTCGGCATTGAATTTAAGCTGGTCATTGGCTGCTTTGGCTGCTGCTGCCTGATCTGCTTTGAGTTGCTGATTTAACTGAGGAGAGAATATAGATTTGTTTGCATAGGCTTGTTGCTCTGCTGGGGTCTTAAGCTGTTGCATTTGATTAATACGACGACCTAACACCAATCGCCCAAGGTTGCCGCCAAACTCACCTAGAGATTCCATATTTTGGCGCTGTTGAAGCTGCGCCATTTCCGCACCACGCGTAATAATACTTGGATCTAACATATCACCACCTTAAATGCTTTTAGAGCGACCACCAAAGAAGCCAGAAACCATATTTCCAACACCAAGCAATGCGCCAAAATTGTTAGCTGTTCGGTTTCCAGCCGCAATCTGCCCAGCCGCTTGAGCGTTAGCCCCTGCCATGGTGTTATTTGCAACGGCTTGGGCGGTCTGAGCGCCTGCATTCCCTTGTTGTGCTGCTGCGTTTTGACCAACACCAACAAGGTTTGACAATCGGTTGTACTGGTTGGTCTGATCTGCGTTAAACCGGTTGTAGGCGTTCTGATACTCTTGGCTTGCCATATCTTGACCATAACCCTGCAATGCTTTTAATGTGGCACCTGACAGCAAACCACCACGAGCAGCAGCACCCGACTGAATAGCATCCTGCCCTTGCTGAAGTCGGAACTGATAACTTGGGTCGTTGTAAATATCCTGCCCAGTGTAAGTTTGGTTAAAATAACCATTAGGGCCCATTTGACCCATCAGTTGCGCCAGAGAATCTCGTCCAGCATCCGCATAGGGCATTAAGTCTGTACGGGTTTGGTCGTACATATCTTTTTGAATTTGGGTTGCTTCTCTTGTTGCTGCTGCCTGCGTGTTTGCCGCTTGTTGAGCTGCTTTTGCTTGTTTGTTTGCCCCAGTAATAGAGCCAATAGCTTTCCCTACGAATGACATACTTCACCTCATAATTTTTTAAACATGATTGTTTCGATTGATTGGAAGCCTTTGCGTTGCCACATCGCCTGACGGTCACTTGCAGCAAGGTTGGCTAGTGTCCAAAAATCAGCTTTGCTTTGAATATATTCTTCCGAGCACGCCAGCATTTTTGCCGAGTGCTTACGGTGTTTGGGGTCTACAAAAATTGCATCTGTATGAGCATGCACTTTGCCTTTGTGTCTAGCCATTGGAGTGATACCAATCCAGTGAAAGCCAATTGGCTTACCATCTTTACGCATCACAAGACAGTGAAAAAAGTCTAATTCGTCAGCTTGTTGGTAAATATCAGCATCAAACTCTAGTGGAAGACCTGTAAATCCAGCTTCTTCAAGATTAAATACCTCAATGCACATCGGTGTAATCTGATCTATGCAATCAATCCACTTCTCACGCTGAATCGTAATCATCTTAGTACCCGTTTAGCTTATTGATTGCAGTTGCCAGGTCTGAGAAAAAAATAAGCCAGACTTGTGAAATCTGGCCGTTTACAATCATAGGTTCGCCGATTGGCGGTTGCAGCTTCTTCATCGTAGTTTCACCTTAGCACCTGTAATCACAAGCCGTACTGGGTCGCTCATGCGGATACGAAAGACTCGCCCAAATGACTGACCTAATCTTCTAAAAATGACACGCTTGCCATATTCACCGATCTTGCCAAGTGACTGCTGCTGACTGCGTGACCATGTTTTTCCGCGATCGTCCGACCAGTCCAAGATAATCTGCGGATCTATTTCTGTTTCCTGCCCAACCTGAGCGATTAATTCCAGTTCGCTAAAAATCAATCGGGTGCCGTGTGGATTAATCACTGGTGTAATGCGTTCACGTAAAATTGAAGCACCATCGTCTGTCTGCGCGTTTTGCGTGAGTTCATAAACCTTGCCATTTAACCGATCTCCAACCAAGTGAGCATTCATAAAGTAGCAATAACTCGCACCTCTGTGCTGCTCATGTTTGTTGGTCTCGGCGTTATAGAAACTGCGCTCATGCCACATATTTGTTGTCGCATCAAAACACCAAGTCTTTTTCGCAGATGGGAACGTCATCAGCAAAAATGAGTGACCGTGCTCTTGATATGCAAATGAATATGCGTCATCAATTCGAGAATATGAAGCGATTTCGTACTCAATCGCATGATTTGAAATGCGCTGTGCTTGATAGCCTTGCGTCATCACAATTTGACCACGCCCTGCATCTGTCTGACTCAACCAAACAAGGCTTTGGCCAAACTGACACACCGAATCCCTAGCAGCACAACCAACTGGCAAGAAAGCGCCTGACATGCGCTGAAATGGTAGATTTGCGTCACCAGTGCTTGACCAAATCTCAGTGCTCTTTTCGCCAATCAACCACAATTGACCACCGTTTGCGATAGTTCGCACAAGATCGTCAGACTTGGTTTCCGCTGTAGCATAACTAAGTGCTGTAGTTTCTGTATTTAGCAAGCCTGACCATTGAATGCGCCCTGATTTTGGCACAGTCCAGACAAGCCGAGAATCAAGAACAGTCACATCAGATGCACCAAAGAATTCTTCACCAGATATCTGAACAAGCATATTGTTGGCAATGGTGTACTTGTATGATGCAGCACCAACAATCATCACATGCAGCGAGTTGTCAGCAAATGTGACGCGATTTACACCAGCGATTGATCCAATTTCTAAAACTGCACCAATTTTATCAATGGTGTAAAGCTTGCCACCAGCAACAACAAGAAGTCGATCAGTTAAGGCATACATACCTCGAATCGATCCAGTTTCGAACTCATATTTTTTAATAAGCCCGGGAGTGGGTATGAGTGCTGAAACTTGTGGTGCATTTCCGCTTTCAACTGCTTGCGGATATAGATTTATCGTGCGCTGGCAGTCAATCGCCCAATCATCCAAGTGATAAGACTGACCAACCACTGGCACATCAATCACATTCATAAGAACTCACTCCAATTGGTATGTCATTCTTTACATACAGTGGTGTGGTATTGCTACGCTTCAGCATCTCAATCGCATTACGCTGATTCAACAAAAGCATCTGTGTCGGCTCGATACCAAACATTGGCGCAAGCTCTACAGCAAGAGATAAAACCAAAGGTCTTTGATAATTTGACGGAACAACCAATTCATTTTGAGCAGCAAGATCAATCGGAAGTGAGTGGACCTTTATCCTTAATTCATCCCCAGTCGTTAAAACAGTGAATGTCCAGTTTGGCACACCAACCGAATAAACAACCTGTGCATCTGGTTTGCTATTGTTTGTATCTCGAATCAGTGTGATTTCTTGATCATCAAGAAAAGCCTTATCTGATACACCATGAATATCTGCGGCTATATCAGCAGCCAATGGGCCAACCGTGTAAGAATTTGCACCTGATAGCGGGATAACCACATTGGTTGATTTGTAGATGTAGAGTTGCTGTGTTGCCCATTGCGAAAGCAGCCCCTCGAGTGTAATCAGGGCATCTGCGAGTTCATCCCCTTGCACACTCTCGCCAGCAGCAAGAACGCCAAGTTGCTTGAGCGACATTTCAACAATTCTGCTGACCAGCATGTGATTCTCCAATAAAAAAACCGCCCTTTCGGACGGCTTAAATTAATTTTGTTTATTCAGCTTCAACAGGGTTTAACCCCAACTCACTTAAAGCACTTTGCCAATTCTCTTGACTATTGCCATCAAGCATTAATCGTTCATACAGAAACTCAAGTGATGGTTGTAACTCTGACGGTACAATTTGCGCTCTTAATTCTGCATCTGAAAATATTGCATAATCTTCAGGCTTCCACCATGAATGGCAACCCCAGTAAATCGAACCATTACTGTCAATTAACTTTACAGATAGGTTGTTTTCACCGCATCCATAAAGCTCTGCGATTTGATTCACTGCGTCTTTGTGAGCGTCAGGGATGATGTTTACTACGGATAGATTAAACACTTAAAGTCACTCCTGTACGCTTAGCAAGCTCTTTTTCGATAGCTGTTGTTTCGTCATTTGTTGTTAAACGCCCAACTCCAATTAAGCTGTAAATGTGACCGTTGAATGGGAATGAAGCTCCGCCACGTCTACCAATGTATAGAGGATAGTTGCCGTAGTTTCCTACGCCTTGATTTGCTACAGACGATGCTGCTTGAACACTATTGACGCGAAATATTGATTGTTTGCCAGATATGTTGTTCGTGACAGCTAATACTTTTGCAATTGGCGATGCGTAGCCTGATGCAACACACAAAGCTGCATACGGAATAGACCCACCGCTTTCACTGCCAAAATTTGTAGCTGCACCGTGCGGTGCTTTAAGATTAAATGTACCAACATTTGAAACTGATGTGCTAAGTTCACAAACTATTCCTGTCGCAGCATCACTCAACTTCCGTACACCAGCAAACAAACTCACTTTATCCGTAGCTGTGAAGTCAATATTACTTGTTTGTAAGAAGTCATCACCACCATCAAACTCTAAGTAATACGCACCTGTAGATGAGTTCTGACGAAGAATAGGGCGTGATGCTGAATTGGTTTGTCTTGCGTGATTACCACGTCCTGACTTATCTTTAATCAACCCTACAGGCTGACCTGCACCAGTCACAGGAATAGTCCCCGCAGAATCCTGAAACATCGTAGTTAGATCATTCGGGTCGTAGAAAAAGCCTTGTTCATTGTTTGCGAATAGGGATTTGATGAGTTGGTTAAATGTCTTTGATGTGCCGCCGAGAATCGTGGCACTTGGTGTCCAGAATGCACCGCCAATAACGGTGCTTAGCGGTGTTTTGATCATGTTTATTCCTTATGCGACAGATACAGCGACCCTGATTGGTTCTTCGATATTGCTCCAAGCCCAAATAATGAAAGGACCTGCGATAAAGACTTCTTTTGATGTGTGAGCGCCAGCCGTGATGTTTGGTGATGTTGCGGAATGGGCAAAGCTGAATTCACGACCTGATTTGCTTTGAATAAATGCTGATTCCGATCCGGTTGTAATTTGTACTGGTGTTTTTGTCAGTGTAATAATTTGAGTTGGCATTATTCACCCCCATCCGATTCAATCACCAGATTTAATAAAACTGCCTTACTGTCACGCGCACCAAATGGAATATTTCGCTCAGAGAGTAGTGCTTTCAGGTCGTCAGCCGAAGTATCCTCAAGCTCTTTAATGCGCAGTTTTTTGCTCAGTTCTGCATTTTCCTGCTCAAGCTCAGCCACTTTTAAAGCTAAGGCATCGAATTGTTCAACAGGGATCAATGTACGATCTGAAATAGCGCCACTGCCTACATATCCGCTTGACCGTGGTTCGTATTCAGGCAATTCACCATATTCACGCCAACCCTGTTCAACCAACTCAGACTCATGATCTTCATCATTGGCGATTACCGTTTGATAATTCTCTTGATCGCCCTTGTAGAGCATTTTTGGATATTGCATTTATCAATCCTCAATATGAATAAAAAGGCAGAGCCGAAGCCCCGCCTATTTAACTTATGAAGTCACTTGTGGAATACGAACCGCATGCAGACCACGAACCACTTGGAAGCCGTATAGAACATCAATACGGGTACGCTCAAGGTCGTTATTACCATCGCCGAAGGTCATCACACGAACCGAGATACCGGATGGCAGGCGAGCTGTGTAGCCCTCACATGATGCAATCACTGGAAGCGGTGCAAATGCAGCGGTAAATGCGTCTTTGTGGAACGCAAGGTTTTGCACGCCATTGATCGAAGCCAGTGTCACCACAGCACCAGAAGCAGGAGATGCGGTCACAGTTTTGTTTGGTGCAGTCGGGTTGATTTCTGGGTAAAGCTTAACAGCCGTGCCAGTACCCACAGTCACAGTTTCAGTTACAACAAATTGTTGCAATGCGCCTGTGTCTTGACCTGTTAATGGATGAACTGCATTTACGCCAGCAATGGTAATCACATCACCTTTCACCAATGTTCCGCCCGTGCCTGCGGTCATGGTAATTGAACTACCAGTCTGAGAAGCTGCGCTTACAGTGATAGTTGCAGCAGTCCCTTTGGTGTGGGTTGGGATTGACTGGTGTTCAAACAAATCCGAACCGAAAGCAGTCGCCACATAACCATCAAGATAAGCCTTGCTTGATGCTTGAGTTGGGTTATGCAAGCGAGAGATTTCACCAGATAATGCCACGTTTGCAGTGCTTGTGATTAGCGCCGAACGGTCACCCGCTGGAGTTAAATACTGATTCATCTTGGCACGAGCTAAAGCAAGCGCGTTTGATGGTGTGGTGCCAGCAGTATTCATCGACACAAGGTTCGGAACGCCCAAAACACCTTTAGAGATCAAGTCAGCTTCAACCACAGATGCAAGCGTACGCATTTGCGGCATCAAAATGCGCTCTTTGAAGTCTGTGATGTCGAGCATCTTCTCTTTAGCGCCAAACTGCAAAGCAATGTGCTTTTGCGTATCCAGCGATAAGTTTACTGATTCTTCGATTACATCAGCAGCAGAACCACCACCAGCGAACTGAGCGCCATCAAATACTTTGCCTGCTGTTGGGATTTTAATTTTTACGGTGTCGCCTTTTTTAAAGCCTGACACATCAGTGCCAAACTCATCTTGACGGCCTTTGTTGATATTTGCTGTGAACGGTGCAAGCTCTTCTAGCATTTTAGCGGCTTCACGCGCAATCATTTGATGGGTTAAAACTTGGTTAGCCATAATCATTTACCTTTTCGAGATTTCAATTCTTGTCGATACCATTCGTCATCACTCATAGCCGCAGGATTGCGAGCTACTGGAGCGTTAGCAGACGTTGGTTTGATTGGTTTTGGTGTGTTTGGTACTTTTGGAGCAGCTTTAGACGGCTGTTTTGCACCGATGATCTGACCAATCCGCATTGCTGCTTGGACTTGATTCATCTGTGACAATTCGAGATACAACTCATCGTTTTGGATAATGTCGGCAGCAAGAGAGAGTGTTTCTTTTGGGCTTAAGCCAAACTGATCGAGCGTGATCGGCAATGGTGGCAACTCATCGGCCTTTTTCACCAATGACTCAACATCAACCCCCTCATCACGTAGTTCATTCGCAGCAGTTTCAAATTGAACCTGACGCTCAACCTGTGCTTTCTGTTCCTGTTCAGCTTTGAGTTTCTGAAGAACACGATCTTCTGCCTGCCTCACAAAGAAATCTTGTTGGGCTTGCAGGTATTCGCTGTAGTCCTCAAAATCCTCGATTTGTGGTGCTTCGCTTGCGGCCTTTGGTGCTTCAAGCTTGGCTTTGTATTCATCAAGCTCACGCTTCAACTCGGCACGTTCACGAGCTAACTGCTGGATGCGCTCCTGTGCTCGGTTCTTTTTCTTGCTTTCCTGCTCAGCTTCCTGTTTGGCTTTTTCCTCATCTGATTGCTCAACTTCGGCTTCTTCACCATCATTCGGCTGCTCAGGCTGCCATTCTTCAGTTTGTTCTGTTTCGACTTCTGCGGCTGTGTTTTCCGTAGCGCCTGTGTCTACGATGTCGTCATTTTCAAACGTCATTGTTCTGCTCCATGTTTGGCAGCAAATCGCCACCAGTGTTGATCAATGCGCTGTCCTCAATCTGATCGGGATTGAGAGCGAGATTAGGCTGAACCGTTTCTTCAGGCATTAAAAAACCCTGCTCAGTGGCAGGGTTTTCCATGTCTGTTGGCGCGATATCCGGTGGTGGCTCAGACCATTCGGGTTGCGAGTATTCGTCATCGTATTCTGGATCGTAAGCTTCCGATGGAGCGTATCCCCCCACATCTTCGCCTTGTTCGAGCCAGTCTTGCGGTGCATTGCGTAAGTCAATTTGTTGTTTCATTAACTCGACAATGCCTCGCAATTCTTCAATATCAGCACGACCTGAATTATTGATCTGAGCCACTCGAATGTCCTTTTCAGCCTGTAGCTGAACTTTAACCATTTCAAGTTGTCGATCTGCTTCTTTATCAGTTGCCTGTTTTTGCAGTTGTTCAAGGTCAGATGTCATCTTCTGCACAAGTTGGTCAAGCTGCATAATCTGCGCTTTGGCTTGCTCAGGGTCTAACTGATCACTCTTGCCCAACACCTGCGGAGGCATGGTGGATTTAATGCGCTCTGCAATTTCTTTAGCGTTCAGTAATGGTGAGTTTTGTAGCAGAATGTCACCAATCAAGCTAAACAACTGCGGATTCATGCCAAGTAGCTGCATCATCAAGGCAAAGTTTTGTTCACGTTGCGTGTTGAATGATGGGCCTGTGTCCATGCGAACATCATAGCGACCAACTGTTATATCAGTGAAAACACCCTCACCATTCTCTTGCAGTAAACCAACCATCTTAGCCTCACCATCTGAACCGATGATTCTACGCATCATTGGCACCGTATAAAGCGCCTGATACAGACCCAACAGGATACGAGCACCGTGTCGGATTGACTTATTCAGGTTGTCTTGCAAGTGGAACTGCGCAGTTTCAGACTGACGCTGACGCATACCAATCGCAACGCCTGACGTTTCATTACCTTGTCCACCCATCACAGGGGCATGCATGTTTAAAATGTCTGTAATCGCTGCTTTGGCTGATTCTGCTGCATTTAGGATGCCAACTGGCGGTTGCGCTGCACCAATACGCTGAGGTGGGGCAGACGGGTTTCCATTTTCGTCCAAAAAGTTATACATCACCGCTGCATAACTACCTGGATTGCGCCACTGATCTTCAAAGCCCGAAATGCCTTTGGCATCCACAACAAGCACATCATCTTGGTTTTTCTGCAAGATATGCGCTTCAGTAGACTTCCAGTAGTTATAGAGTCGCTGCGGGTCTTTCGCAAAGTGAACCAGTGAGAAGATGTGACGTTCTTCTTCAACAAATGTCACTTCACCATAAACAGGAACAATCGGAATATATTGTCCAGGGAAAATGGTTTCTTCCAAGACTTTAGAGCCTGACACCTTGAACCATTTAATCTCTGTTCGAGTGGTATCACGCTCATTGACAATAAAACCACTAGCCAAAGCTTCTTCTTCGGTGTAACCATATCTCTCAAGCAACTCTGACTTATAGCCAGATGTGCCATCTTCAAGCATCCAGAGCTTGTCTTGCACCTGAGTTTTCTTGAAGTATTCAGCAATGCGGATAGTGTCATCTACATCATTGCACCAGCTAGAGTATTCTTCAAAATCCACATCAACCAGAGCATCTTTGCCGTACTGCTTCTCAATGTCTGATTTCTTGACCCATTCGCCAACGATAGCCCAATTCATATCTGAACCATCAAGCGCACGACTCAATGGATCAATATAAACTGCATGCGGATTATGCACAGGCATAAAGCGAGGTTCTTGGTTGAATGACAGCTCATTCACGTAGTCAGTAATGATACGGAAAAAACCAATGCCACCATAAACTGCGTTCTCTGCTGCGGCGTCGTAAGCCGATTCAGCGTCTGAACCTTCTTCTGTATCTTTAATCAAACCCTCAATGATTGCAGCCACATCAACATCAGCACCATTGTCCACAGGGATAACTTTAGCTTGTGGTCGGTTTTGGCGCTGTGTATTGATCTGTTGACGACAATAAGCACGCGACAGGTTGAACTCAAGACTTGGTTTGCCATCCGCTCTACGCTTGGCAACCGCACCTTTTTCCCACTGAGCACCCTCAACCGTAACAAACTCTTTATCTTCAACACCGCGTTCGTAGTTGTCCTGCCAGTATTCTTCGGCAGTTTTCAGGTTTTGGCGAATCTCATTGAGAATCTGATCCTGTTTTTTGTCTTGTTTCTTATCCATTAGCTCATCCATCCACCGCGTTTAAGCTGTGGTATCGGTTTTGGTTTGGCTGTTTCATGCATCTTGTTGATATTGATTGCACCCTCACCAAACGCATCTGAGCTATGCGAAGCCCAGTCATGCACTGGCGTTGCCTTAAATTGATCTAATTTGTCATTAAATTCACGACGATAGTTTTGTAATGCACGAATACCATGTTTGCACTTTTCAGCATCGAACCAACAGTTTTTCAAGAATTGCCGTGTTGCTTCGATACGATCTTCAACACCAAGCCTTGCACCTTTATTCATTCGATAGCCAAGATTAGCCATCGTCTGCTCACGACTCACACCGCTTGATAAATCACGCGCTGCAATGTCATGCGGCGCAAAATGTTTTTCGTACTGATAGCCGTATTGCTGCTTCTTTTCATCAAGAATGCGAGC
>OGVH01000016.1_pt1 | contig 14850 bp, 22 predicted proteins | sample 1575731 | NCBI WGS metagenome assembly OGVH01 (sample SAMN07581544, study PRJEB24739) | freshwater metagenome | place: Singapore | collected 2015-04
GGTTTCCCAGTCACGATAGTACGCGAATATTCGGCAGCATCAGCTAGACAGCCAGCTAGATATTCATTACGGTGATTGTCCCAACGGTTACCTTCTTCTTCATCTAAGCCATGCTCAGCAAGAGAAGCACGCCAGTTAGATTCGTCGTAGACATCACGATCTTCACTGTGCTGTGCTCGCTCACGGATAGCGCGAAGAGTACCTACCACAGAGTCTACTAAATAATCGTTACGATTCATGTTAATGTTCCTTTTGATAATGAAATGGATTGGTTATCCATGTTGATAGTATATATCCCAATAAACTTGGAAATGCTTAGGCTAAGGTGTTGGTGTAAAGTTGCCAATTCATATCCAGAACCGCGCCTTCTTTTGGGTGAGGCTTTTCTTGAATATGAATACGGATTAGATAATCAGTATCGTCTGGCGTTACGAGCGGCAAACCATTGAATGGTTTTAATACCTTACCAGTTTCACCTTCAAGTAAGATACCACTGGTTTCATCAGGAACCAGTAATTCCTTTTCTCCTTTCTTGTTCAGTTTAAGCCAAAGCTGAGAACTCACATATGTACGTTCGCCATTTTTGTATTCGCGAATCACAGATGGATTGCGAAGTTGTTTAGGGAGTGGGTAAAATGCATTTGCCCAATCTAGATTGATTTTGCGTGGGTCTACATGCTGAACTAGATCCAACAAGTATTCTTCCCATTCTTTATCGATACCGACCAAGAGGCCCATAGCTTCGGCCTTAATCGATACATCATTACGACGTTTCATCGATTTTCCTCTCGTATAGTTTAAGAGATACACCGTAGTTTGGATAATTATCGGAGCGAAGGAATTTAGTAATCACTACGACACAACGGTTATACTCTTCAGGTAATTGAAAATTATAGATATCGCTTTCCATCGGGAGATAGACGGAGATATCGTCATTTTGGCCGAACACGAAAATTTGACTATTTTCATTTCGACCATCAGGATAGATCTCATCAGTAAAGGGAATGGCATTTTCCCAATTCTGCATGAGATGAGTATTTGGAGTAACTAGTACGTCTTCGGTAATCGTATCAATTATCTCACTGGTAATGTTTTCAAATTTACCATCACCAATGATTAACTGTTTGATCTTGCCAGCCCGTACTAATTCGCTGTTGGTGTGTTTACCATCCCAGCCATAGCCAGCAGGTAATAGGTTAGGTCCATGACCAAGTAACCAGTAGAGAATATCCTCTGGAATTTCAGAAAGCTTCTCAGCTATCTCATTTGACTGCATCGGTTTACCACTCTTCTCCCACAACCCGGTGAACTTTTGATCGTGGTAGAAGTAAGATTCAGCGTCATTAACTGGATCGTGTGGAAAACAAGATAAACTAAACGCAACGATACGTTCCATACCTTGGTATGTGGTCGCTTCTGGACCATAACGTTTAGCGCTTTGTACGATGGATACATTATTACGTTGATCAAATAAGACTTTACGACGTTCTTCAGTATGATTCGGGATCATTTATAGTTCCTTAATTCTATTGAGCCCTCGTTCAATGATATCATTGTACTGGGTCATGTAATGTTTAAAATTAACATAGAAGCGGTGCTGGTCTTGATTAGGGAACAGACGCTCACCAAGATTATAATCTTCTATGATGTGAACAACATTTCTTTCAAACAAATCAAGAAGGTTTGGATTCATATTAATCAAATCCTGAGAATTATCTACGCGTTCTAAGAGGGAGCGACAAGTCGCAAGATATATCCAAAAACGCTTATACCATCTCGTGGCTTCTTGAGGACTCACCGTATCATTAATAAAGCCTTTTAGTAGCCGATAACTTTCTAACTGAAAAGGGTGTACATTTGTCAAGTGATGATTGTGGCAATATGTGCGCATAGAAAGATGCATATTCAGTGACTGATCCAGTTTGATATTAAGTTGAGGAATAATATCAATGCTATCGTCTACAAACGATAAGGAGTTGTGAGCATTTACGGTAATAAGGAGCCGTATAAGCTGCTTTTCCCGGAATGTGAAAATTATCCGATTGCCGCCAGTGTTTAAATCAAATAGAGCCCAGTAACATGAATTAAGATACTGTTGCGAGATTCTGTCAAGGAAAGTCAGACGCTCCTCATCAGTTTTAATCTCATACAGCTCAGTGCGACCGGATTCCATTTCTGAAATAAGATAAACTGTCATATACACAAACCCGTTTTCCGGTGATGAATTACGAGAGTTGAAAATATGATCGATTAGATCAACAAAGAAATCGTCAGAACGAGTAGGATCAGTGGCGTAGATTTCGTTAGACTTAAAAAGATAGTTCACTGTAATTTCCTCCTAGTAAGAACTTTACTTCGTTTTCTAGAAAATCTATATCGTCTTTGGAAAGAATGCCTGTCCGTTGACAATGCTCTTGAGCAATTAAAGTGACATCTTCTTCGATGTATGGTGTATTAAACGCCGCTTCTGGAAGCAGCGACATAATTAGTTGTTGAGTGTAATCATCGCGGCGTAATGGCGCGGTTACTAATTCCGAAGCATCGATACCCAGGGGAACATCATTAGAACGAATTAACGCTTTTCCATGTGCCACCTGTCCGACGTTCCATAACCCAGTTTCAAGATTTAACTGAAAGCCGGAGACTGGGCTAGTAAACTGAATAATACCTTCCGGAAGCTGGACATTGAAATCCATTCCAAGAATATAGTGATTATCACGCATTGGCTGAAAAGTATAGATTCTAATCAACCCTATAAACAACCCACTTTGAAAAGGGGTACGTCTTTTAATTGTTTTTACCCCATCAGCGCGATGATTAGATTTGATCGGGAAATTTGTAGAGTGGTCGTCAATCCACTCACTAAAACAATTTAGTCGTCGAGTCTGCTTTACAAATTGTTTAAAATTGAGAAAGTTTATCGCGTCTATTTCATGGATACGATTTGGGAAAATAGTCTTTAGTGCTTCTGCGGCCACAATGGGTGGAACGTTAAGCTGAATATTATAAAACATGTTTATATAACCTGTGATAATAAAGATTGGTATATCACTTAAATAGTGTGTATTTGTAAAATTTTGGATAATGGACTAGGGACCCCGAAGGGTCCCCATCATTTTATTTCCATTTAGAAGCATTGTTACGCTTACGTAGGAAGTTTAAATCATAGTTACGAGAGAAGCTCTTAGAGTTAAGAATTTCATTCACTACGCTTAAAGCAGTTTCGTCTTCCATTGCCATGCCCGTTTTAGAGGCATCGCGGATTTCTTGACGAATCTCCATTAGATCAGCTTCAGTGAAAGATTCTTCATAACTTTCAAGTGCAGGGCTCTTGTATCTCTGAGCTACTTTCAAACCAGGGAATACTACAAAGTCCCAAGTGATAATAGAAGTGATGTTACGATCAAGTTTACCAGATGCATTTACCACGTCTTCCGTCGATGCACGAATTGAGAAGCAAACATTGTTCGCCGGATTCGATAGCATTTCGTCAAACTGTTTAGCATTTGGTCCAGCACCTTTCACCCAACCGATAACAGAGACAACGATGTTACCATTTTCGTCTTTTACATCAGTGTCATTGATTTCCAATTTTTTAATGTGGAAGGCAATGTTTTCTTCATGAACCACTGAACAGCGTTTGATGTAGTTCGATAAAGTTTGGTTCGGTTGACGTTTAGGATGACCCCATTCACCGTAAAGAGTGCCTGCCTCAACGTTACGCATCAAGATTGACGATTCAGTGAATAATTGTTTAGCGGCTTTGAACGGATAAATGTGACCCGCTGGATTAGGAATATCAAAACCCCCAAGCACGACCGGATAATAACCTTGATCATCCGGTTTGAGTTTACCGACTTTATTTGATCCATTTAAAGCAGTACATTGTAAAGTAAAGGAACGCATGATAATAACTCCATCAAAGGCGTAGTAGTTCTTCAATATCTTCGAGCTTATCGGATTCACGGGCAAGAGCTGAGGTTAACCCCATCTCGTAATAACTACCCATAATCTTAGACAAGCTGTTAGTCGCGCCCAACTGAATATTACGCAGCGCGATAAACTCGTATTTCCCATCGGGCTTGGTCCGATAGTAACGAGTTAGATCTTCAGAGGATCGCGTAATAGCGGAGGTAATCATCTCTAAAGACACATTGTTCTTACCTAGACGAATATTCGCATATTCTTGCGCAAGGTCTAAGCAAAACATAAAGTCAATGTCATTGAAGTAAATCGGTACGTTTCCTTTGGCAATTTCTTCATTAAAGATATTATAAGCCATGGTACTCTGTTGGAATAAACGACAGTCTTCAAGCAAAACAGAATTCGGATCAAAACGGAATTCTAGATATTCATCGCCTTCTATTTTGATACGTTTTCGTGATTCGGGTTTAATTTCACATAACGCGGGGACGTTTGCAACGGCATATACATCGCCGATAACAATAGCGTAATGCGACATGATTTGGATAGTATCTTCAACATATGCTAGTCCAGAACTGATAAAACGATACGGGATGTAAATGAAAGCCTCCTTCGAGGTGGTGAGTTTAATCTTCTCACCACTTTGAAGTTTCTTCAAAAAGGTATTAACCTTCGGTCCATCCCGCTTAACCTTAGTTCCGAATCTGGTTTCTAGCCAAGACTCAAACTTTGACATTACCTACAGACACCTCAAGGTTTTTCACCATCCACTGTGCAACCAATGATTGAATAACAGAGCTGGTGACTTTACCAATTTCTTCACCATCTATTTCTTGGGCATCAATTGAGTCCAAGATATATTTGGCATTGTCGTGGTCAGGGAAGATCACTTGGAACACCACACGCTTTAATGAGTGAGTCAAACGATCCATGTCTGGTAAGAAGAAGTTACGCGTCACATCCACTAGACGTTTTTGCATCTCCCCTTTGGTTCCAGAGCCATGTGGAAGGTCTTCCATTTCATCAATATGTTTAGATAAACATTTACGAATAGAAGTTACAATCAGACCCAGCTTATTAGCATCGTTGCGAGCTTTTACACCCTCAACATACGCATACCACTGTTTCTCAAGTTTTGGTGCGGTATCCAAAATAGTCTTGTAGGATAAAGAAGCTTTACCACATACTGCCCCAAAGATTGCTTCAGGAGAACCACCTTCATCTAGGAAAGTATCGTAGACTGCTTTGTTAACGTAGATCTTACGCTCCTCACCATAACCATCAATTGAACGAATCAGTTCTTTGTTTTGAATCTTACGTTCAATCGCACGCATTTGACGATATACTGCAGCGCCACACATTCCGCGAAGCATCTTTAAGTAATTGTTCACGGCAGATAAAGAACCATTCACACCTTCTGGAAGATCTGCTTCTAGACCGATAGTCAAGAAGTATAGAATGATGAGTAGAGATGGATTACTCCATTTCTCAACGACATTAAAGTCTAAGCGATCATTACCACCTTGACAGAAGTTCCATTTATAGAACTGCTCTAAGTCATCCACTGCACCAGAATCTACCACTTCAGAGATGAGCTCATTTAACTCATCATCCCCTGTGTTAATACGACGTCGAATTTCCGCCAAAGGAAGCTCTGGGAAAACCGCCAAAGTTTGGATTGGTTTTACTGATAGGTTTTGATAACGTTCGAATAAGTTTTCTATACGCTGGATGGGAAAATAAGAAGTCTAATTTTCATAGTCGTATAGGACAGCATAAGAGCGTCGGAGAGCGAATTGCCAAAAATGTAGGGGAAAACCATGCTACAGGTAAATTACTGGCTGAAATGGCGAAATCGTGCGGTTTGGCGGTGATACTAGTGAAGCCTTCACGCTCAAAAGTGGATTCAAAGGAATTTAATCGTATTACAGGTTGGCAGGGCAGAACGAATCAAGAGCAGCGTGATACTGCGATGTTGCTAATTTCAGAAATTAAGCGAGGGTGAGATGGCTTTAGTAAAAATTTGGGATAAAGAAATTAAAGGGAAATTGTGGGCTGTTGGGGATATTCATGGCTGCTACAACCTGCTTATGACTCGACTTAAAGAAATTGGCTTCGACCCCATAACGCGAAGATTGTCTTGGCAGTCTTTCAGATTTTTCTTAAATTCCGAATAGCCTTCTGCGTCAAACTTGATGCCTACATCGGCCATTTATGTTCCCCCTCTCATACTCCATCGGGGATAATTTCGTCTATAAAGTGTTCGCGGTATGGCTTTAATCCACAGTGTTCCTGCAAATAGCACTCGTTCAAATCCAGCAGCCAGCCATATGGCATTAACCATACTTCCTGCTCCGGCTTCCGCAAATGCACCATTCCGGAATACAAGAGGCGAGTAAATAACTCTTCGTCACTTACTCGCCCTGCGCGTTTTTTCCGTCTTCCTCACTGACAACGTTGCGCTTCATACCCTTGTTAATTGCTTCGATCACACTGGATTGCAAGTCCTGCAAATCGGCAGGATTTGTAATCAGTTCCAGTTCTTCCGCCGAAACAACCTTTTTGGGGGCATCGTTGTGGCGCAGATTGTAAATCATGATGGTCTGGTTGGCCAGTACGGCAATGAGCCAGCAAAGTTCTTTCAGCGCATCAGCTTCGTTGCCAGATTGCAGCATTTTTTCGCCCATCTTATCAAGACCGCCATATTTTTCGGCAATCTCGATGGTGGCGCGAGTGGTGAGGAGTAGCTTGTACTCCTCACCGCCGATTGTCGCGTTTACGCTTCTATCGTCCATTCTCGCGCCTCCCGGTTAAGGCGTAGTGGTGTAGTTCGGCTCATACACCGTGGTAAACCAGCCGGTAATTGTAGAGGCAACAACGCCGGAATCGTCCTCATCCACCTGCGTTTTCCATGGGTGCTTGTTGTCCACGGCCTTTTCACGGCGCATGAAAGTCCCCTCGATAGACTTTTCCGCAAACTTAACGGAATCGCCCTTGGTTTCCAGATTGTCCGAAGGAACGCCGAATTTGCCGCGATACAGCCAAAAATAGCGGTATTTGCCGTTGGATTTCTTCGCGCGGAAACCCACAGCGACATAGGGCGCGGAATCTTCCGAATTGTGAACGAGAACGCCGTTCCTGTCCACGGCCGCACCTGTCAGATCGGCGACGACAGACGCTTTCAGATCGTCAACGCCGATTGTCAACTTTGCGCTTTTGAACTCTTTCACGCTTTCGCACAGCGCATCATCAGCGTAAAGCGTTCCTTCTGCAAACTCCACCGACAAATCCGCCTTTGTGGCTCTCGCCAGCTTGGCGGGAGTGGCGTATGTTTCGCCGCTTTCGCCGTCGGTAATTTTTGAATAATAAATGCTATCCAGTCCGATAGTAGGCATCTATGTATCATCCTTTCGTTTTTAAATATTTGTTTGCTTCTTCATCAAACACGCGCTTAATTTCATCTTTTGAGGCAGCTTTTGTTGCATCTGCCGCCGGTTTCATAAACGGTTTTGGGCTTTGATTGTGTTTTTTACTGCCGTATTCCAGAATGTTTGCAACCATTGCATTTGTCAGCTGATATTCTGACGTGCGAGGCGGTTTTCCCTTTTTCGCCTTGAATTTGTGGGTGTAGGTTGTCTTGCCGTTTTTGTCTTGGCGCGGCTCTGCAAACCCCACGCGGACGTTTGGCGCAAGCGTTCCGTTGCTAATGTCCATAGGTGACACGCCCAAGGCCGATTCAAGCTGTCCGCTGCTGTCTCCGCTCAAAACCGCTTTCAAATTCTTACGGACTTGCGCTTCCGCAATTTTCGCCCCCGCCGTCAGTGCCTTTTCAATTATTTCGTCGGTGTGCTTGTCGAACGTGTCAAGTTGATTCATCAAATCGTCCGGCAATTTAACGGTTGTACTCACGCCAACTCCTCCGCACACCCGGTCTCAAAAACGTAGTGCTGCCCGGTATCGTCAGTCACATCAACAATCTGCGGATAATCAAAGCCAGCCGCAAACAAGGCGTTTGCAATCTGGCTCAATTTATCGTTTGGGTTGTTTTTTAGCGGGAGAAAATAATGCATCTGGATGGAAAACCCAACTGCCATCGGGGCGTTGTCGCTGTATTCAGCGGGGTAGCGGGTGTAATTGAAAGTGCAGTATTCCGTTTCCGCACCGGTGTACAGGTGTGGAACACAAACAGAAACGATTGGTGTGATTGCGGCGCGAATGGTAGAGTTAATGTTCATCGTGTCATCTCCGAGCAGTTCAACTGGATTTCTCCACCGGCAAGCGGATATGCCCTTTCTACTTTGTACCGCTTGCCATTGTGCTCAACGTACTCTTGTCCGCCGTAATCGCACGCCCACATTTCAAATGCTGCCGTCAATTTCAGCCCGGCTTTCATGGCCTCGTAAAACTCGGAGCGTGTCACGCCTTTCCCACTGTCGCACTTTACCGTGGTAATCGTTTCGGTAACGGTGTCGTATCCGTCCGCGTCAGTGGTTTTGACCATGTTCACAAGGTTGATGGTATCGCACAAGGTCATGCCGTCACCACCACCTCTGTGTACTCACTCGCAAGCATCAGATTTCGCTTTTGCGCCTTGTACATCTCCATGTACTTCTCACGCTTGTCAACGTCCGTCCCTCGGTTGGCCTGGCAATAGCACGTCACGGCAGTCACAATAAGTGGGTCTGCGTCGTCATAGATGGTAACGCCAGACAGCTTTAAATCTGCCTCCGCAGATGCAATCAAGCCGGTAAGCTCGTCGTCATACACGTTGGCGCTAATGCCCATAGCGGTCTTTATATTTGCCAATGCAACAGCCATCGGCGCACCTCCTGTAAAAATTGGGAGCGGCATATTTCAGCCGCCCCCATAATGATTAAGTTGCAGCAGCCATAGCACCGGACGCAATCAGTGCAGCAATGAGCGCGTTAAACTCCGCCTTTGTTGGAGCCGAACCCGCCGCCAGCGCGACGTTAGCAGCCTGCTTGACAAGTCCTTTCTTTGCTGCCGTTGCATCGAGGCCGGTTACAGAGCCACCAGCGGCGATTTCCAGCGTGCCGCCAATAACGGTTTTATCGCCGCCCCGCTCTGTGTAGTTCTTTACGTTATAAGCCATCGTTCAGCCATCCAAATTAGACGACATCGTAAGCACGGCCAACTTCTGGTTGTCGGCAACCTTGCTGTCAAACTCCATCCATGCAACAACACCAATCGCATGCTGCGTCGCGTAACGTTCGGTAAGCACCTGGATGTTCTGTTCCTCGCGGATGTTTACCGCCAGACCGGACGCATCGCCGTACAGAACAGCCTTGGCCGCAGATGCAATGGCGGGCATATTGTCGGACAGATACACGGGCTTTCCCAGCAGACGATAAGGAAATTCACCGGTGATATCGTCCTGCAGCAGATAACGGCCAGAACCGTCCTTCAGCTTGCGGATAGCAGTAAAGGTGGCAGGAGCCATGTACCACGCCGCGTTGCCCTGATAAGCGGTGGGAATCTTGGCCTGAAGGTCAATCAGGTTATCCGCGCTGATAGCAGAGGTGGACCCGGCCTTCATGGTGGTAGACGTAGCCAACGCGCCCTCATTATAGCTGGACGCGCCGTTCAGCAGCTTGTCCTCGAGGAAAATAGCGATCTTCTTGGCCATCTCGTTCACGATGAAGTTGGTAACGTCGATGTCTGCGTTGTTCACGACGGACTTGCCAATCAGCGTCAGAGCGCCAACCAGATAGCCGGTCAGATCGACAGAGGTAAACGCGCCAGCATCGGCGGTCAGCTCGGAAAACTCCGTCGCAAAGCCGACAGTGATGTTGTGGGCGGTTTCACCCTCAACGGCCTTGTCGCCGTACACGGGGATTTTCAGGGTGCCCTTGCTGTGATAGATGGTGGCCTTTGCGTAGATGGGACAGAGTTCCTTGACCTTCTCAACAATCTGGCTTGCAATGGTCTGGGGGATGATGGCGCCGTTGTTACCCATAGTGATGTTCTGCGGGGTAGAGGTCTTTTCGACCATGGCGCGGACGTAACCGGCAAACGCCTTAACGTCCTTCTCAGCGGCAGTCAGTTCCTTTTCGGCGGGGGCAGGCTCCTCAACATGGCTCTGTTCGGTCTTAAAGCACTTTTCCTCCAAGGAATACTGCTCTTTCAGGGCTTCAATCGCGGTGTCGCACTCCTTGGCCTTCTCGGTGTCGTTCGCGTCGAGAAAGCCGCGCATTTCCTTGGTCTTGGCCTCGATAGCGGCCAGAAGTTCACGCATTTTCTTGTTCATATTTTAGTCTTTCCTTTCAAATTCATGATTTTTGGCAAAAAGAAAAGCGCCCGCGCTGTTAATTTTCAGCGTCAGCACTTCTTTTTCAGTTTCGTTGGCGGTCTTTTCCGCCTCGTTTTTTGCTTCCTGTGCCGGGGCTTCGGCTTCTACGCCGCCGTAGTTCTTGCAGGTTCCGGCTCTCGGCTGTGCGGGCACGGCTACAAGGGACAATTCATACGCTTCTTTTGCGCCGTCAAGCGTAAAATAGCAGGTGTGTTTGCCATCTTCCTTGTCGTACTCTCTGCCCGGCCAGTGTGGGCAGTATGTTTTCACGTTGTCGGCGCCACAGATGGAGCAGATTGCTTTTTTTGCTCTCGTGCCGGTGGACACTTCCTTCTTGATTCCGGCTTTAATCTCCGTAATCAGATCTGCGTTCGATGCCGTCTTGACCATGTAACATTTCAGCAGCAGCTTTGTGAGTGGTTCACCCGCTCCGGTTGTCTTACCGTCCACGGTTTCAAGTTCCGCGTCATAGACCCGCGCCACCTGATTCTCAGCGCTCCTGCGATGGTCTTTGATGACAGGCTTCCCGGGATATAGCCTTGCAAGGTCTTTTAGCGCGTTGGCATTGAACGGCTCATAGTTGCGGTCATCCAGTTCGTTGTCGCCCGCATAAACCTTGAACGTGAAAACGTCCTCCGCTTTCAGGGGTTCCAGTGTGCATTTATTGATCTTCTTCATTTCCGCTTCATCAACGGTCTGAATCTCAACGCTTGCGCTCTTAAAAATTAAGCCTTTTTCGATTTCGTCAGCCATTTTCTACCTCCTTTCCGTAAATTTCAGCGTAAACGAATTTGTCTCCGGACCGTGGCTTGCTTTTCCCTTTGCAACACTTATGAATAATGCCTCTGCAAATGCCAAGCAATTTTGCTGCGTCTGTCGCACTCGCGTAGTATTCAACAGCCCCATCCGGGCAAATTCTTACAATTGGTATTCTTTTTGTTTCTGCATCCCGCTCATTTCTGGTTCCATAGTTTGCATTTTCTCGCCTTGTAGCCCACTCCAAGTTGCAAACCCGATTGTCAGTTTTTATTTCATTTTTGTGGTTTACCTCTCCTTTGTCGAGCGGGTTTTCTATGAATGCTTCTGCTACCATCCTGTGTACAAGGCGCTTTTCTTCGCGCCCGCAATCGTACAGAGACACAGCCAAATACCCGCTATTTATGGTTGATTGGCTTACAATTTTGCCCGGCCAAAACCTCCCATAAGTTCCAACCCTGTCAAGGCTTTTTACGTTTCCAAGGTTGCTAACCTCGTAAACTCCCTCAAATCCGCGTACAGGTGCCCAAATTTCTGTCATTCGCTTTTACCTCCATACGCCGCCCCAACATCAGTTAACTTAACCATTGTCCCATTTACAATCAAATCGTCTCCGCCGGGTTTTGCCTCTTTATCGAGGAAACTCCTACACTCGTTTGGCGTGTAAATGCCGCCATTGACCGCGTTTTTCAATGCTTCAATCTGCGTTTTCTGATCTGCGCGGAGAATTACAGCCACGTTGAACTTAAAATAATAGCCACTCTCCACTTCGTCGGTGGATAGCAGCTTGAACGTTAATTCTTCTTCGTACTGTTTCAGAATGTAAAGTAACGTATCGACGTAAAACGCCAACTGCTGTTGCTCGGCGGCGGAGTAGCTGGCCTTTTCGTAGTCGTTAATCTGGTTCGGTTTGATGCCAAACGCCGCCGCAATTTGCAAGGCGCTGTACCGTTTCAGCCCCAAAAACTCATTGTCGGCAAACTTTGTGCTAAACGGCGTAAGCTGTGTACCGTAGGCAACCGGGATAATGTCCTTTGCGTTGACGTTGCTTCCGTCCAGAAACGCCTGAATCCGCTCGGCGTACTTTTTTTCGTTCTTCTCGCTTGCCTCGCCCGTGTACTGCAAAACGGCCTTGCCAGTAAATCCGCTGTTATACGCTTTGTTTAGCATCTGCTGGGCGGTCTGGTTTCCGGTCAGCGTTTCATCCAGAATCTCGCGCACGGACTTTCCCGTAATTCCGTCAAAGCTGGTTGATGTTCGGAAATGCAAAATGCTATCAGATGGAATCTTGTACTGCTTTCCGCTCTGGCTGTGAGTGTACACATACCAAATTGCGTTTTCGTTACCCCATGCCCCGGCATTGTCTACCCATACCGATACGCTATCAGACGGGAGAATCCAAAGCCGCTCCCTGCTCCCGGCCCCAACAATCCACACATAGGCGTTTCCGTAGTGGTTACGGTTGTACTCAACCGTTGACCAAAAGTGTGCCGCCGTCATGTACGGGTTCGGCCTTGTTCCGGCTATGCTGTACAGCGGATGCTTGTACGCTTTAACAACGCCGCCTTTTTCTGTCTGTTGCAGCAATTTCAGCGGTAGCTTTCCAAGCGTTTCTCCAAGGATGCGGAGACAGCTAAAGTATGTAACTTCTGACAGCTTCGACTTGTCGACCGTTCCGATGTTCAGAAAGTCAAGAATTGTCTGCGTCTGCACCGGCTCCGCTGTTTTTCTACTCCAAAAAGCCAATTAATCACCTCATTTTATCCACTCAAGAAATTTATTAATACTGCTGTCTACGTCAACGGTCGTTTCAATCTGCTTCATGCCGATAACGTGCGCATCTATGGCGGCGTCTACCGGGTCTATACGCCTACACGACCGCGCATTTCCGTTCTCTTTGTCAACTTTGATTTCACCAAAGCTGTTTGAAACCACCTTTGCATTGACAAAAGACCAGATTAGTAGTCCGTTTTCCTTGTCATATTCAACGTCTCCTTGCTTCACAAGCAGCTGCATATCAGCCGTAGCGTCGTTCAGAAACCGCGCTGACTGCGTAATTGGCGTAACAGGGCAGTTGAAAACGTCCAAATCAGAGATAAAAGCGTCGGCATTGTGGGGGTCAAACCCAATCGATTCAATATGCAGGTCGTACCGCTCGACGTTATCTTTCAAAACTTTCAGAATGAATTGGTAATCATTCTTGTAGTCTCCCGCGCCTCCTGTCACCGTCAGCAAATCTTCCTTTGCCCAGATGTCATACGGCGCTTCGTCCGTCTGAATGTGTTCTTGCAACCTCGCCCTTGGCATGAAGCTGTGTGACCAGATGTAATACTTTCTGCGGCCCTTTGCCTCAAACGGAAATTCCAAAGACAGCGTTGTGAGGTCGCCGCCGCTTGACAGGTCAAGGCCAACGTAGCACTTCATCCCGGCAAAGTCTTTCAACTTGCGGTTAGTGCCGCATTTCAGAAACTTTCCAACGTCAATGAACTGATCGTCCGCGTCCTGCACCCAAATATTTAGCCGCTTTGTCATGAAGTCGCGTAGCTCATGCCCGCCGGCTAATTTAGCCGTTGCCGCCGTGTCCTTCATAAGTTCCCGGCCCTCTGTTGTCTCACAGGTTAGAGGATTAGCTTTTGCCCAGTTAAGCGGCTCCCAAATATCATCGTCCTTGTCCATCGTGTAGATGGCGCAAAATTCTGTCTCCTTGTGAAAACTGCCGCGCAAAATCTGCTCGGCAATGCGGCGCATTTCATAACAGGGAGCGTTCAGATTGAATCCGGCGGTTGTGATGATGGAGATCAACGTCTCCTTCATATTGCCCGTGCCGCCCTCCAGCAGCTTGTACATCTGGTTTGTTTCGTGGGCGTGGTATTCATCGACAGAGCCAAACAAAGGCCGGAAACCATCAATCTTTTTCGTATCGCGGGAAAGCGCTTTGATGGTCGAGTGTGTCAGTTTGCAATCAATTTCGCTCTTGTAGTCCTTGACATCAAACAGTTCTCCGAGGTCTTTGTCCGAATCAATGAATTTTACAATCTCATTGAATACAATCTTCGCCTGGTCTTGCTTCGTTGCCACCAGGTATAATTGGCCGTAGTTATAACCGCAAAAATTGCCGATGTATGAGGCGTTAATTCCGTTGTTAAAACTCTTTCCGTTCTGCCGTGCCATCTCAATGTATGACAGCCTAAACCGCCGGTACCCATCTTTGTTCTTCCAGCCATAAAGATTTCCAAACACAAAGCATTGAAAAGGCTTTAATACCACCGGCTTTGGCTTCTCGCCCTCTGCAATGGTCAGCTTTTCGGCAAAAGAAATGACGGCATTTGCCGCCGCCTCGTCGTAATGATATGGAAATTCTGGTGTGTCCTGCCGGGCTAAATCGTCCAAATGGCGCTTGCAGGCCAAATATTCAAGTTCTCCGACGCGCCTGTCTGTGTATGTGCCATCAACGACGGCCTGTGCAAACGCTGTACACCTATCCATTGCCGATCACCGTGAATTTATTTTGTGCCGGCTTTTCCTCTTTCTTTTTCGGGATAGAGGATAGCTGCGCTTTTAGCGTCATGAGCGTTTCTTTCTCTATATTCAGCAGCATATTCCGCTTTGCCATCAGCTGCTTATCAACGTTTATGATAGACTGCTGCATCTTTGCTTCAAGGGAAAACTTTGTTTCGTCTTCCATTTCATCATTTGCGATCAGCGCGTCAAGATTATCCGAAAACACCTCGCGTTTTTCCGTCTTCCTCACTGACAACGTTGCGCTTCATACCCTTGTTAATTGCTTCGATCACACTGGATTGCAAGTCCTGCAAATCGGCAGGATTTGTAATCAGTTCCAGTTCTTCCGCCGAAACAAC
>OGVH01000017.1_pt1 | contig 14833 bp, 14 predicted proteins | sample 1575731 | NCBI WGS metagenome assembly OGVH01 (sample SAMN07581544, study PRJEB24739) | freshwater metagenome | place: Singapore | collected 2015-04
TTTCCCAGTCACGATACTCGTTGTCTTTAATATACTTCTTTAACTCTGTTCTATCCATATCGTCCAAACCATCGTCTTCAGCTTCATCTGAATCGTCCTCTTCTTCATCGTCTGCTTCCTCAGGCTCCTCCTCTTCTTCTACCTCCTCTTCTTCTACCTTCTTGGGTTTTTCTTCCTCCTCTTCTTCGTCATCGGAGTCATCATCACCCTCGTTGTCATCTTCTTCCTCAACCTTTTTGGTAACTTTCTTGGAAGTTTTCTTTTTGGACGGTTTGTCATCTTCTAACTCTCCGTCATATTGAGCTTTGATTTCTTCAACATGTTCCAACCAATCATCATCGTCAAACAATTCCATTTCATGCTCTTCGTCAAAGTTTTGCAAACCTTCAAGAGCTTTTTCAAAGTCTCTCATACCGTACTTAGGAAGAACTTCAGTAAGCGGTTTCAAAGACATGAAATGTTCAATTTCCTCATCAGACAAAGGTCTTGCAGCAGCTTTCTTCGGGAAAGCAACTTCATAATAATTTTCACCTTTTTTCCTGTTAGGATTTTTCATGTATTTAACCATTACTGGCATACCTTCATCAACGTCAGTAAATGGGTCAACCTCAATTACATCGTCTTCATCTTCGGAGAATGCTAACTTATTCAAAGCATCTCTTACCATCTTTTTGAATTCCCAAAGTTTAGCACGCAACTCTTCATCACCGCTAACACGGTCTGCATAACATAGCCAAGTGTAAGAAGGATTGAGACTGTTTTGATTTTGTCCAGTACCAGTAAGAGCTTCAAGTTTTTCGCTATCTTTAGCCCATTTCTTCTTAGCCCATTTCACGTACTCTTCAACCAAATCATATTTAGTTCCACCGTGAAGTTTTGAATCAAGAACGGTAGTGCGTCTTGCATCTCCGTCTCTACCAGCTACTGTAAGCCAATAACATTTCTTTGGAATGTAAAAATCTTCAACACCAGGATGAGCAGGAAATATACGAATTTTCAATGTTTTACCATCTTCCAAATTCAAATACTCATTGCTTTGAGCACCAATCGTTTCGTTGTCTTCATCGACACGCTTTTTGAGTTTTTTAATAGGAGTTGCTTTCAGCTGTGAACGCAAATCTCCAACGGAATTTTTCTTTGCCATTTTCTTTACTTTGAATTATTGTTAATCAATTAATTTCTTCGTCTTTTTAATTAAAACGTTGTTCACTCTTCCTTCTATGATAGAATCAGACAAATCACCTGGTTGAACTGACAATGACAATTTATCTAACTTGGCTGATTTATCTTTGGCTGACCAAAAGATAGAATTTACATAGTCTCTTGTTTTAACAACTTCGTTGAATTTTCTTCTCATAGCCTGATAAGCCTTATTAGAAACAACTGCATTGTTTAATGCTTCAACAGTAGGATTTTTACCGCCATTTTGTTCAGCAAGTTCAGCTCTTAACTTTTCTTTAGTTTTTGCTTCAAAAACTTCAAGATTTAATTTAGCTTCAGAAACTTGAGATTCAGCTTCAGCAAGTAATTGACCAAATCGGTTTACAATCACTGGGAAAGTAATCATTTCACCTATTAAATTTGAATAATCAATCTTTAATAAGTCATCAACATTCATATCGTCATCAAAATTATCAAACAATAATTTGAACGTTCTATTGCCAACTTGTATGATTCTCTTTTCCATATTTATTCTCCTTCGCTTCCTTCTGCTTTCAAGATGTGCAATCCAATTACAGCATATCCGATAATATCTTTCAACGTATCTTCAATGCCCTCAAAATTAGGTTGCTCTCCTCTCATTTTGTTTTCTACCATGTTACGGTATCTACTAACTTTGTCCCACAAATGAACCATATTACCATTCATTCCAAGGTCAAAAGAAGCTCCTTTGTAATCTTTGTTTTTCTTAACCAGCAAATCAGACATGCCATTGAAAATCTCTTCAATAGTCTCTTTGCTCATTTCCGTTCCTTTTTTAGTCGCCATATACGTCTGTTATTAAATTATTAAAAAATTGTAAATCAAGTCTATAATCGCTAAATTTATCTTCAATCATAAATTTAACAACATTTACACTTTCAGAAGTCTTTTCCAAACAGTACTTTTCTTCATTGTTAAAATCAGTAACTCCCATTCTTTTATTTCTGATTATAAAAGTTAGCATAGATAACCAATCACACAATTTTACAAAATTTTTAACTTCTGGGTCAATATCATTATTAATGAAATCCGATTTCATTTCACGAAGTTCAAGGTCAACGAAGTTATTCAAAACTTCTCTTATTTCCTTTCCATTATAAGAATTGTATTTAACAACATGACTTATGTCTCTACCTAATACTGACTCATCAAAATCATGAAGTACAGCATATTTAATTGCTTTTAAAGCAAATAAATTCCATTTCATATTTTCTTTCAATCCACTATTATTAATTTGTTCAATCAAATAAATGCAGATAGCAGAAACTTTAAAAGAATGTTGTGATACAGTTTCTTTTATCACACTGTCTCTTTCAGCCCATTGCTTGATATTATCAAGCGTTATGATTTTGTTTATAAATTGTTTCATTTTATTTACGATTTACCATTCTTCCAATCTTCAAATTTTGTTGATTTTGTTTTATGTTCTGATATTACATATAACTTTGTCTTGTTATTGCTCATCAGCTTCTTTTCATTTTTCCATTTATCCTTTTCAACAACACCGCTTAAAGCTACGATACAACCTTTCAAATTAGCAATATCTTCTCCAATTCTTTCATAAGCATCTGGCCAAAGAAGTATCGGAATAATGGTATTGTTACAATCTATATTTAAAGTACACATAGTTCCATTCTTGATTTCCTTTTCTTTGTAATAGATTAATTTGCCTGCAACAGCAACTTCTTTCTTTTCTTTAGTAGCTAAAAATTCAGTATCATCTACATACATGTTAGCTAAACGCTTGTTTGGAATAGCATCTTTTATCATGTTTTCATAATCAACTTCACCGAAACCAGTTAAACGTTTTTGTTCTAATATCCAGAAAGCATTTGATTTTGCATCCTCAACATTATACTCTTCTGGCATAACGTCTCCTTTTATATCCAAATATTTAGCCAAAAGTTTCCTTCTGTCTCTCGGATTGTTTACACCTTCTATTAAATCAAACGCTCCAGCAATAATAAGGCACTTTACAACTGTTTTATTAACCTTTGAAGGTACTCGGCTCAGGAACTCTTCTAATGAATAAAATTGACCGCCCTCGTGCCTTGTATTCATGATATTCTGAACTGCTACCTCTCCTACTCCTTTAATTTTCGTCAAACTAAAAAAGATACGTTGTTCTTTGGGGTCACACGTGAAATTTATATCAGAGAAATTAACATCAGGTGGACGTATCTCAACCTCAACTCCTGTTTTCTTTAACTCAGCAAGTCGGTATGGCACCTCCCCTTCCTTAGAGAATTGAAGAGCAGTTGTCCAAAACTCTAATGGATAATTTACTTTGAACCATTGACTCCAATATGACATTATCGAATAAGCCGCAGCGTGACTCTTATTGAAACCATAACCTGAAAAGGCAAGAAGTTTATCCCAAACATGTTCAGCATATTCTTTAGGTTTTTCAATTCCATTTTTTTCAAGTAATTTTGTGTAACCTTCTTTGAACTTCTCACCAAATGAACTAAGAGTTTTGATATCTTTCTTTTTGATAGTAGTGCGAAGAACATCTGATTCAACTTCTGTTAATCCTCCTACTACTACAGCTTTCATTATCTGTTCCTGATAAACGTAAAGTCCAAACGTTTCTCCAGTAATTTTTTCCATTCCAAAATCATACACTGGTTTCTTCTTTCCGTTCTTAATATCAGAAAAGTCACCATGAGCATTCATTTCCATTGGGCCAGGTCTGAATAGAGCTGTCATGGCTATGAGGTTTTCAAGAGTATCTGGTTTAACTTGTCGGCAATAATTCATCAAACCATTAGTGCCGAACTGAAACACATCTTCATTCCATCCTCTCTTGAAATATCTAAATGTTGCTTCATCATCCAAAGGTATTTTATTAACATCTATGTTCTTACCAGTATTCTTTTTTATCAAAGTCAATATACTCTTGAACTTATCAAGCTGAGATAAACCAAGAATATCCTCTTTTAAGAAGCCTGATTTGTCAATGTATTTACCTTCCCATTCAGATACAAGAACTCCGTCAATTTTCTTTATAGGCATCCATTCCCACAAATCTATATCAGCATGACTTCCATCAACTCTAAACTTCGGAACTATAACAACCGCTGAAGGGTGAACACTCTCAGCCTTCGGTTGCAATAAAGCATATTTTGTTAAATGAACAAGTTCTGGATTTTCCTGAACGAATTTGAAAAGTAGTTTTGATTTTGAAGCGTATTCAATTAAATCTCCCCAAGTGTATTCAATCTGGTCGTCAATATCTTTCGTAAGTTTATTTGTCATATCAAACGAAAGTCCTTTGACCTTTCCGAAGTCCTTGATGCAAGTCTTGAGCTTCATTCTCGTGTACGTTCCGATGCTACAAGTGTAAGCATATCCGTATTTGTTTTTGATATACTCCTTAACTGTATCACGGAACTCGGTTGGAAAGTCAACGTCGATATCGGGCATAGAGTCAGCTGACTTTGCACGCTCTCCCGATACACGTGTTTCATTCAAAAAACGCTCAAACATCAATCCATATTTCAACGGGTTGACGTCCGTAATATGTAAACAATAAGCAACAAGACTACCGCAAACTGAACCACGTCCTGTTCCCACATTAATATCGTTTTCATGACACCAACGTATAATATCCCAAAGTATCATGAAATAATCACACAAACCATTAGGAACGATTACATTACGTTCTGTTTCAATCTGATTCATGTATTTTTCCAATTCTTTAGGTTTTAGATGGCCAAGACGTTCATTGATTCCCTTTTCCAGTTCCTCAAAGAATTTTCCTTCAACATCCTTAACCTCAAAATGAGGCAGTTTACGCTCTCCTGTATTTATTCGGAAGTCTATGAAATCAGATAGCTTTGAAGCATTCTCTATACCAGTTACAATTGCTTCAAACAAAGGCTCTACGTTTTCAATCCATTCCTCATAAGCATTTATGGTATCAGATACACTCTTGAAATATTGGTCATTTGATTCAGGAGTTGCTTTATTATTCACCTTGTTAAGAATTGTTTTCAATTCACTCTCTTCCTTATCAAGATAATATGAATCATTTATCAAGATAGGTTTCAATATCCTTCGATAATTACAAAGATAGGTATCAATGTTTTCAAGATGTTTTCGGAATAGTTGTTGTGAAACATATTCAACGGTGTCTATCTGATAGAACACTTGGTCAAATGTTTTCTTATATTTTGCAATTAGTTTTACAGCTGATTTTTTATCATCTTTGATATAGTTCAATTCACTCTCTTTAGGCACTACGCAGCAAAGTCCTTTACCAAGCGTATAAAGTAACTCATCTGGTATGAAACCATTATAATCTACATTTATAGCTTTGTTTATCAACAATAAGTTTCTCCATCCTTCATAATTCAAGATGAATAACTTTAATTCAAAAGTTTCTTGATTTTGCTTGTCTTCGGAATAATTGATTGCTACTGTTACAGTTTCACCAATTATTGATTTAATTTTCTTTTTTTCACAAGCAGTCTGAAAAGAAAGAACTCCAGCCATAGTATTCTTATCGCAAATTCCAACAGCCTTACATTCCATAAAACTCGCTTTCTTCACCCAAATTTCACAAGAGCCTGAACCGTTCATCATTTCATATTCAGAATGAACTCCCAAGTGTACGAAGTCCATGACTTTCGGCTCGCTCGTTTTACCCAGATATTTGAAATCATTGAACTCTGGTTTGAATACTAATTCATTGTAACGGTTTTTATCTTTCTTGATGCCTGAATAATAGAACTTGCTTCCAAATTCAAACAATATGTAGTTTACCTTCTTTTCATCCAATATATCAAACTCCTCGTCTGAAAGAATGAAAGCAAAATCTTCATCAATTATTTTACCGTCAAACGGTTGAAGATAAAAGAATGTCCCAACCTCCTCTATGGTAATAATATCGGAGCCATCCAATTCTGACTCTGATACTACCATTTTGTTTTCTTCTAACCACTTTGCTAATGTTTCTGTCATAGCTTACCAAGATATTCATGTTCTACTTTCTTAGATAACCTTGCGGCAAAGAAGTTCTTAGCAAGCATAGATATATCCCAATTGTAGCCCATTGCTCCTGTTCCGCCATCGTCCTCCATATGAGCTTCCAAAACTTCAATTTCAGAAATAGCGGTATGACGTGCTACATCTTTCTCGTCAGGAGTTTTGAGAATGGTCATTTTCAGCTTGTATTCCAAATATATCTTCAAAAGTAGATAAGAGTTATACAGATAGTCAGAAAAGTCTGCTAACTGCTGTATTTCGGCTTCAATCGGCTCTTCTCCCTCCGATACTCTGATAAGGTTATCAATAATGATTTGAAGGTTGTACTCAATCTCACGGAAACGGTTAACCGCTACTTCGTGGCTGAAGTTGAAATCCATTCTTCGTTCTTGGGCTTCGCAATCCTCGTACATATTCCCGATAACAGTTCCACCGCCTTTTTGTTCAGCATACAAGTCGCTCATCGTTTTAGCAATCTTGTTCCACTCGTAGATATGCAGACTTTGAGAGTTATGAGTTTGCGTTCCAAGTTCTACTCCCAATGCTCCCGCCATAAGCTCGGTCAAAAAGCTGAATTGAAAGATATTTGTTGGCAATCCCCAATGAAGGTCGTTGCTTCGGTTTCCGATAGTCGTGATGAGCTTTCCTTCTCGTATCTTCAACATAACTATATCGTTACAAGGAATGTCTTTGGTTTTATATCCCAAGTCAAAGTTTGGGTTCCAAATCTCCATTACTACCTGACGACTGTTTGGATTTTCGGATAATATCTTGATAGCATCTATCACTTGGTCATATCCTTTGCTTGCGTCCAAGTTATCCTTTACAAACTTGTCTTCGGTACGAATACCCCAATGACGTAAGCGGTAACCATACGGAGCGTGGAACGTTTCTCCATCGTCTGAAAAGTCTGCCATCTTCTTATTAAACAAAGTCAAGAAGTGAACATCTTTTCTTCCCATTGCTATCCACATCGCTTCAGCTAATAAAAAGAACACATTTATATCACGCTCATAACCTCCTACACATCTACGATAAGGATTCAAAAGAGTTGTCTTCATATCAAGCATCTCTTTAACTTTACCGTCACGACTTTCTTCATACTCCTTCTGAGTAAAAATGTAATAGTTTACCAAAGGATACATATCAGAAAATGTATCCACTATAACCACTCCAGCATCTGGGATGAACACTTTGTTCATGTCAATGTTACTGTTCATATTATTATTGTTTATAAGTTATTTACTTACCTTTATCTAACTATGTTAATAACTTTGTATAATAAAAAAAGAGAACGTTCTCACGCTCTCTTTTCTTTTAAATAATTAACAAAATAATTACTTTTTCTTGATAGTTTTCTTAGCAGGTTTTGGAGCTTCTTCCTCTTCGTCATCTTCCTCATCTTCAGGCTCTTCTACTTTAACAGTAGCCTTCTTTGCTTTAGGAGACTTTTTGTCCAGGTTTTCTTCCATTTTTTTACGGTTGTCACCCAACTTTTTGTCAATCTTCTTAACAGTAGCAGTCATTTGCTCCATCAAGCCAGTAATGATTTCAACAGCTTCGTCAAGGGTAATTCCTTTAATAAGCGGAGCGCCACTCCAGCATTTTTCATAATCAATACCAGCTTCATCCAAAACTTCTGTTTGTTTTGTGAATGTAAGAAGGTACAAATTACACTTGATAGAACCATCAGCCTGTTTTGAACAGTTCTCAATAAGAACCATAGAACGCTGAGAATTTTTTCCCTTATGCTTAATGGTAACGCCAGCACTTGCCACCCAAGCGTAAACATATTCATCTTCTGGGAAGAGTTCTTTCAATGCATCGAAAACCTCACGATCATCTTCATTGTTTTTAGGGTCAAGTTTAGCACCACGTTTGCCAGCAGCAGGTTTAGCTTCTTTTTTATCAGCTTTCTTTTCTGTTTTAGCAGCAGGTTTCTTTTCTTCCTTCTTAGCTGCAGCAGGTTTCTCAACTGTTTGAGTAGCTGCTTTAGTTTTAACAGGAGCAGGTTTTGTTCCCTCAACCTCAGCACGAATAGCTTCACGAATATCATCGTCAGACATTGATTTCTTAACGGTGATTTCAAGTTCATTGTCCTTGATGTAGGCTTTCAAAGCAGTTCTGTCCATGTCAGCAAACTCATCACCTTCCTCTTCTTCGTCCTCATCTTCTTCAGGCTCTTCTACTTTTTTTGCAGGTTTCTTAGCAGATTTCTTCGGAGCTTCCTCCTCTTCTTCTACTTCCTGAGCAAGCTCGTCATTTTCATCTTCTTCAGATACTTCGTTGTCATCGTCCGATGAATCTTCATCTACGAATGATTCAGCAATGTCCAGAAGAGTATCAAGCTCTTCATCTTCCATTCCCTCAATTCCATTTTCGACCAAAATTTCAAGAAGTTTTTCACGTGTCTCTTCTTCGGTCTTAGCGTTAATGCTCAACGCTTTCACTCTTTTTGCAGTTACTGCATTCAATTTTGTTGCCATTTTGTTTACGATTAAATTGTTAAAAACTATTTTATATTACTATTTTGTTTGTTATTCATCTTCTAAACTGTAACTGGAATATATCCTTCTTTGTTGCATCAAATCGTTACCATATTTTCTGATGAGATAACTTTTCTGTAATTCTATTATATCTGCTGCTCCAAAGGGCAAATCGCCAGTATTCAGTATTTCCTTTCTTGCTTTCTTTTCTTTGTCGTTGTTACAATAAACTTTGTTAAGAAAAGATTTATTGTAACCTCGCAAGAAAAGTGAAAAAATTATCTTTTCTTTGCCTGTTAATCCTTCTAATAAATCTACACCATTAACAATAAATTTATTCTTTTCTGGTATTATCTTGGAATCATCTTCAATACCAAAATCGTAATTAATTTCATCGATACTTACTTTGTAGTTTTCTCTACTTATGTATTTCATGAAATCACGCATCTTATTAGAACATGCGGCTTCCAAATAATATTTTATGGGCACTGGTTTGCTCGCTTCGTTTCTACGATACTTGGCCCATCTTTTACCGTATGATTTTATAGAAGTCCAAATTTTCAATCTGAACTCTTGTACCAAATCTTCATATTCAAAAGATAGCTGCTCATATGAAAATATTTTGCTTGCATATCTCTTTGCCAGATATTCGTACCTGTGGTACAGTTTTTCTGACATTTTCATATTTTGTCCCATTGTTATTTACGATTTCATTTACAATTCCGATACGAAGGTAATAACTATTTTTTAAACGGCAAAACTTTTTTGCTAAAAAAATTGGGTTTGCCCAAAGATTTAACTTTTGTTTAGAAAAATCCCCAGGCAAACCCAATTTTATTGGTAAAAGTGTATTTACAAAATTCTGCATACGTTCTCTTTTTTCGCATCTTCATATTGTTGTAACTTTGCGGAATAAAGAGTCAACGTTCCATCTTCTTTAATTTGGTCCAAAATCCAAATATCTCCTCTGAAAGAGAACTCATTTCCAGAGGCATAATAATTTTCAATATCTGTAGGAGACATCTCAAACTTAGGTTTACCAAGTTTATCAAAAAGCTCGGCTCTCATCTCCTCCATTTTTTCAGAATTATTAAAAATACTATCCAATCTGTTCCTTTTGGCAATATCATTTATTTTGTTTTTCTTGCCATCCATAACTCTTTGATAGTATATTTTATCATTCTTGCTGAAATAAATCTTTTTTCTAAATTCAGCAATCAAATACTCTTTTTGAATAATCAAAAAGTATTCAGCAACTGAAAGGTTTCTGTTCTTCTTATCCATGATAATTATTTTTTCAATTTACCAATTACGTCTTCATTAAACTCTCTCGGCTTTTGTAAATGAGTGAATACTTCTAATGCTTCATCTTTTGTACATTCATCAATATCCTTTTTTGTTGTATAAACTATACTTGTCACGAAGTTATTTTCAAGCTCTAAACCATACTTTTTGATATCTTTTATAGCGTCAAAATCATATAACAATATGACATTTGTGACTCCCTTCAACATTAACTTTTTAGATTGCTCTGGACTTATTTTCTTTCCAAAAGTACAAACGCATTTTATTTCTTCGCTATCCCATAGATGAAGAACTTTATCAACGGCTATTTTGTCAAAAATTCCTTCTACTAATATAACGGTTGTAGTGTTTTCGGTTATTTCATCATATCCAAACAAAAGCTCGGAAAACTCCGTACCAACGCTGTTATTGTATCTTAATCGGTCTGAAGGTACTTTCTTTGCTCCATAACGTCCCAAGAACCCTCTTATTTTTCCGCCATCGTAAATTGGTATCAATACATAGTTTTGGTATTTTCTATACAAATCAGTAGCTCCTATATTATAACGTTTGCAATCATCAGGAGTTATACCACGCTCCAATAGGTATTTCGTGCTTGCTACGGATACTTTCCACCCCACAGGCATCTTTATAACAGGCAGTTCCTTTAACATCACCTCATCATCCTCTATACTATCAGCAACAATATTACGAAGGCTCTGAATAGTTTCTCGAATTTCAACCGTAGCTCCTCCTAACAGATATGTTTTATCCAGTTGTTTGAGAAGTTTATAAATGCTGCCGTACTCCCCGCATTTTTTGCAATCAAACAACTGAGTTTGTTTGCTAACATACATGTGTCTCTCTTTACCGCAAAAGATGCAGTCGCACACGTATTGACCCCTCCTATTCAATTTAGGATTGATTAACAAATCTCTCAAATCTGAATCAGAAATTGTTCTTGGTTTTCTTCTCATATATACCTCTCTTTCTTGATTCAGATATTTTCTTTGTAGGCAAATAAGTCAATTTATATACAAATCCATACGGTTTCATGTTCACTCCTTATCATTATTGTCATATTCATCCCAGTCAGTATTCATTGTTCTCTTTCTATCATAGAACCTTGCGTATGCGAAATTGTTACATATGTGTATAGGACTACCATTTTTATAATCACGTAACTTGTCTGTGTGCAATCTCATCACTTCCTCTTTTGCTTCGTCTCTTGTCTGATTTATTGTGATGAAAATATCCACAGGTCTCAGTTTTCCTTTATCCTCGCTTAACTGAGCACGTGTTATAACAAATTCAGGGTCATTCTTTTGTTCTTCTGGAATATTACTACTTTGAGTTGCTGTATGTACGACAGCATTAAATTCCATAGCTAACATCTTCATTCCTTTAGCAAGTTTAGCTTGTCTGAAACGTTCTTCATGAGGAGTGTAATTGTGTCCATCACCAACTTCTAACAACTCTAAATAGTCAATTATGATAACATCAATTTTACCATATTTTTTCTCCATCTCTTTGACCTCTCTACGAATATCAGTCAAAGTCTTAGCGTTGAAAGTTTCTTCAGAACTTACAATGATATCAGTCTTTCGGAGCTTCTTTATAATTCTTTTTGAAACTTCCATTTTCTTGGAAGTTATATTACCAAGTTTTACATCTTGGTAAAGAGTTCCAGTCCAAGCAGCATCATAACGATTTAAACATTGTTCCTTCGTACCCTCCAACTGAAAGTGAGCAACTCTAAATCCCTGTCTTGCAGCAGAAACTCCAACGTGAACCAAAACTTGAGATTTACCTGCTCCAGAATCACCCAACCAAAGAACACACTCACCAGTCTCTGGGCCACCGTTTTCACCTCCTAAACGATAATCAATTTCATCAATAGTAGTAGGAATTTTAAAACGATATTTCCAATCATCACTCTTCCTCTTCGCTTGTCTTTCAGCAAAGTCTCCAAATACAGTTTCAAATTTAGCATCCTGAATTGAAAACTTACTAAAATCTTCAGCATATTTTACAAACAAATCCCAAGCATTGTCTTTTTCTCCTCTATTATATACATCGGCAATTTTATCATTTGCCTCAAGAAATTTCATTTTCTTGATATATTTTTCAAAAGATTCAACAATTAACTCGTAACCTCCTTGTTCATCAATTTCAACATCTCCAATTTCTTCTAATTTATCAAGTATTCCTTCATCATCAGAAAAATGTTGTTGTATCTGACCGATAGTTGGAACCTTACCAGTTTTATCATACCTATTTGTAACCCATTGCCATAACTTTTTTTCAGATTCAATCTGAAGATAAGAAAATTTGAGATACTGTCTTACTATATCAAAAACAGTTCTTTTTTCCAATGCTGCTGCAAATAATTCAGCAACGAAATTACTTGTCAAAGTATCACTTTTCGCCATATCCTCTTTTTACATATATTTTTGGGAACTCTTGTTTCAAAAGTTCCTTACACTCATTCTTAAAATTACAAGTTGCACATTTAGGACTTTTATGAAAGTATAAAGTAGTATTAGCAATACACCATAAAAATCCTCTTTTAGTATTATGATAGTCTGCCTTGAATTGTTCTTCAGCTGGACGGACAGAAACTACTAACTTTGAAATTTCAGTTTTCTTTTGAAGAAGATTTATTTTATGGTCTTTCTTCAAACCAATCCTTGTTATGTAAACGTTTGTAGAAATATCGTACTTTTTCCATCTTTCAATAGCAGCTTTCCCAAAAATCCAATTAAAACGAATTTCACGTGAATAATCTTTTTTAGCTCCTGAATTGAACCAAGACTGAATACCATATTCCACAAATTTTCTGACAAATTCCTCTCCGATACGGTCTGAAAATGTATCCATGAAATTATTCCAACAAGCTGTGTCTGAATTATTACATTTGTAATTAACTCTTCTTTTTGTAACTTGTTCTAACAATTCCACGAAAGTATCTACAGCATATCTGAAAAGTTTCTGTCTTTTACGAACCACTTTATTGTCCATCTTTTTAATGTTTCTAACCAGTCATCAATCGAAGTATCAAGTATTCCTACACGCTTTTCACCGATAGCTTCTATATAAGTATTTAACCTTGTTTCGGAGTGTTCGGAAAAGTAAATGTCGTACAAATCAAAGAAGTCTATAATCAAACTTCTACTCTTTGTTTTTGTAGCTCCTAACACCCTCCCTTTACGTTGGGTGACATTTGATTTTTCAAGCCCGCCATCTACAGACAGAAGGACTTCAACTTGCGGAAGAGTCACGCCTTTTTTAAAGATATTTGAAGCAAGAAGAAAACCGCCTTCTCCTTCTAAGAACTCCTCTTTTGCTCGCTCACGCTCCTCGCTGTCATTTTCACCGCTGATAAAAGGTATTCCCGAAAGACGTTCCACCCTGCGTCCATGCTCTACGCTTTGGAATAACACAAGAGTTTTTAAGTTTAATTCTCGTAAAACATCTATGACTTTCAAAAGTATTTTATTTCTTAATTTGTTTTCAAAAATCAATTCTTTACGATAACCGTTGTAATCTTCAACTTCAATATCATACTCAATATCATTATGGTCAATTAGCAGCATGAATACCCGATAGTCAGATAATACCTTCCTATCTCTTAATTTCTTTTCAGTAATGTTGTAAATAACGTCTCCGCTCCATTCCTTTAACTTCAAATTTTGAACCAATGTTCCTGCACGATATGGAGTTGCTGATAAGCATAGTTGGTATTCTAAATTTTTAGCTTTCTTATAAGTCTTCAATTTTGCGTCAGAGCAATTCTCATGAATTTCGTCAACGCACAAAAATTTCAATCCCTTGAAATACTTATCCAATTCTTTCTTTTTCTTCTTGTCTTTACAACGTGCTGAAAATGTAGATTGAATAGTTTGAATCATTGCTACAGTTACACGTTTTGAAGTATCTACCAATCCAGCTCTTATTTCCCCAACTTCTATACCACCATACGGTTCAAAGTATTCTTTGATATCATTCACAGCTTGATTAAACAGCGTTGTGTTATCGGTAAGGAATAGGAAGTTGCCGTCATCGGTATTCAAGAATATACGCAATATTTCCGAAGCAATGAAGGTCTTTCCTCCTCTGGTGGGTACGACTATGATTCCAAACCTCTTTCGATAAAAAGCCTCAACTGCCTTGCGTTGGTGAATATACTTTCCCGACATTCGGTTGTCTATCTCCACGCCTTCTGGAAAACTGAAATCATAATCTGAAATCTGATATGAAAGGTTATGAACTCGGATATATTTCTCCAACGTAGGCAACATGCCTATTTTGAAAGTAAATTTCTTTTTGTCAAATTTCTCTATTTTTGAAGAATAAGCAAAAGGGTCAGGGTTGCGAAAAGTCAATGCCTTTGCAACATGTCTTATTCCATTCTTACTTGACAGCTTGAATGAATACTCAAAATTGTTAATTCGTGATACGTTTACATCTATTGCCATTATCATAGTCTTTTCTAAGCTGACTGACTGTATAATCAGTAGCAAAGTGTTCTACTATTATATATCTGCCTAAAGTGTTTGTCTTTGCTAAATAACCAACCTTCTCAGCCATATTCCTTGCGGTATCAAGAGTTGATGAAGAAAAATTAGCAACAGTACCTAACTTGTAATCACGTACTGTTTTGCCTATTTCAACAAGTTCTTTCTCAACCTGATTAAGAATTTCTTGTCTTGTTATTTCAGTGCCAATAGGCTTACTATTGACTAAATCTCGGAATATGCTCCAAACTGTTTTTGTTGTTTTCATTGCTTCACTATTTACTTGGGGTGATTAGGATACAAAGAAGTTACCCCCTAAATCCCCCTCTTGTAACAATATCGTGACTGGGAAAC
>OGVH01000018.1_pt1 | contig 13847 bp, 24 predicted proteins | sample 1575731 | NCBI WGS metagenome assembly OGVH01 (sample SAMN07581544, study PRJEB24739) | freshwater metagenome | place: Singapore | collected 2015-04
GTTTCCCAGTCACGATAATCACTTTATATAAATAACTCAAACTTATCAAACGTTTACCCTCCTTAATGTTATAACGTTTAATAAATTGTACATAGAAGTCTAATTTTCTACTAGCTTGTAGAACAGTACCTTTCTTAGGTTTAATAAACGACGCTTGAATAATAGCTTCTTTCGGAAGAAGAGATACATTCATATCTATATAAATCCTACCTGGAGTATATTTAGCATTGTTTAATAATAACTTAAGTATATATCTGAAATCGTGAATAGATAGATTATTCTGATAATACAGTTTATAGATGTGGAACAGGGCTTTTACTCTAACCGCTGTATCACCAGATTTTAAATTAAATCGTTTTAGAAATTCTTCTACACTATCTAAATCACTATTACGCTCAACCATAACTAAGTCAAGCGTAACAGGAGCTTCTTCAGCTTTTTCTAAAAGTTCTAATAATTCTTTATCCGTCAGTGTTGGTTGGTTCATCTTCTAAACCCTTTCGAGCTTGTCTGAATACTTTACGTAATTCACGTTCAGCTAAAGTCTTTGTTGCATCACAAGATTTACATATAATTTGAAATTCGTCAGCTTCACAGAACATTCTATTAACGAATCCATCCCAATTATCAAATCCTGTTTCTATTGGAACAACGTGTGTTTTATGGTCAACAGTAAACTCTTTAGCACCAACAATACTTTCACATAAAGCACATTTATACTTACCAATTCCAACTCTAGCTGCTTTTATTGCTTCACTTCTAGGTGACCAGCGGTATGACGCCCTTCTTAATACTGGGATAAGAAAAGCTTTTAAAGCTGTATTCCTATCTCTATGTTTTATTTTCTTTTTCATTTTATAAAAATCCTCCACAATCCAGCGATTACTACAAGTAATAATAAAACAACTTCTAAATCATTCATTCTTACGTCCATACTTTTCCTTTAGACGTTTTCTTAAATCCTCTTTAGCGTCTAGCTTTTGTTTATCTAGTATAGCATCTTTTTCTTCTTTTGTCAACTTTTTTTTCTTAGCTATATCTTTCGGTTTATATTCAACTCCGGCTTTATAACATTTGAGTTCTTCTGTTAATTTTTCTTTATCCTTTTCTAATTCCCGAATAATATGTTTAAGACGAGCAACTTGCTCTTTACGCTGTTCATACTTTTCTTTATATTTCTTAACTTCTCTAACATATTTATCCATGGATGTATCTTTCTTAACAGTCTTACCCATTATTCCTCCTTTAAAGCTTTCCTTTTCTTTAATAGAAATTTATTTAATACATAATCACAAATTGACATCATTTCAGGTCCGTGTTCACCGAATATCTCACATGCTATTTCTTCGGTTTGAAGAGCAGTTAAGTCTGCTGTTTCAACTAAACTTGAGAAGTAAAAAACATGAAAACTTTCGTGGCGCAGAATATTAGAATTCATTGTTGACTTCCGAATATGAACTTCACATTCATCCGGTAAAGTGATACCATTACTAGTATCACCATGTAGTTTATCGTAAGTTTTATCGGATAATAGTTTATATTTCCAATCCTTACCTTTAATATTGACTATAACTTCCATAAATACTCCTATACGAATACAAGATTACAACGTTTTCCATTAGGATAAACAATCACTGTGCTATGAGCCCAATTACTACCACCATCATGTGGTGTATAAGGCATAACTAGATCAGTCATTGTTCCAACAACATAACTACCTGTAGCTGTAATAGCTGGACTATGTGTATGAGCGGTTACAACGTCTCCACCATAAACAACACCAACGGATTTAGGTGTTCCGCGACTTCCACCACTTCCGCTATCACCATGACACAATAATTCTACTCCATTAATTTTCAAACTATCGTCTCTATTACAAACTTTAACATTATCTAAGTTGTTGAATTTACGTAATAAACTTTCTAAGGGATTGAAACCATTAGCTTTTTTAAGAGCTAACTCTAAACTAAGAATATGATTTACTTTATCCTTTAAATAACGCCCTTCGTCTAGATATCTATCCAAATGATCGTGATGATTCGAACCCACCAAAAAATGTTGTGTATCTTTGGGACTAACTTTTACGAAATCTTGAAGGAAATTTGATGTAAGTTTACCTTCCTCAGCTAATGTAAGGTTAATTTTAGCCTTTGTCAAGTATTTTCCCTCTGTATGATGGGAAATAGATACAGCATCAAATACATCATTATGAACTACGTTATGTGGTCTAACCATGCGTATAACGCTTTGGATGGTGTTTTTAGCTGTTTTATTGACAAATGGGACATGTGAGTCGGGAGTACACACTGCGAACGCTCTAATGCCTGTTTTTGTGCTTTCTGGAGTGTAATAGGATGTTAAATCATAGATACCTTTACCATCCCATTCCAATTGACGGATTTGAAACGTATCGTCTGCGTTAATCTCAACAAAGATACCACCTTTTGTGTGGTATTCAAATGCTGTAATTCCTGATTTGGTTGCTTTATAATATGGTTCAGAAATTGTTGCAGTACACCAGGCTCCTCTAGGGGCTTTATGATGTTTTAGGGTTCTATGCACCATTTTCATACAATGTCTAGGGAATGGAATAATAATGTTACCTTTCTTAGCCATGTATGTTTCTAAACCCATTAAAGGATCAATAACATTGATATTATGCGGAATAGTTGAAATCATTAGTTTTTCACTAAGTTTTGTTCCACCTGTTGTTAAATACTCTTTAATTGGTTCTAATTCAAGATGATATTCTTCAACTTTTAAATCTGTTGTGAAATTAGGCGCAGTTTCAATCACCATAATCTCAGCTTTCTTTACTGCCGCAATCTTTTGTAGTGTCTTAAAGCATTCCTTGTCAATTTTAGCATTAGGAATAACGCTAGTCACTATGTAACGTTTCGTTGTCATTTGGTTTATTCTCCTTATTATTTTGATATTCGTAATGGAGTTCCTCTAGTTCTTTTATCTTTAAGAACTTCTCCATACATATGTGTATTTCATTCATAAGCTGTTGAATTAACAGATAATCCTTATGTTTCGATACACTTTTCTGACAAAGAGAGAGGGTAGTTAATACCCCCTCTATCTCTGTAAGTTTCTTCTGATGTTTCTTTGATTTTTTAAAATCTTCAAAAGAAAGAATGTCAGCCATTATCCCTCCGGTGTAATAACATTTAAAACCGCGAATTCTTTATGATGTTCAATAGCTGCTTTATTATAGGCTAATGCTGCCTCTTCCTCGCACTTAAAATAACCAAGGAATAGTCGTTTTCCTTCTATTCTAATTTGAGCTTGCCATTTTAAATCTCTACTATGGTATACAACTCCTTTATACTTACTACTACAACGTTTAACTATTTTCTTTTGATTTCGATTATTTTCTAATGGTGTGGCTAGTCTTAAATTAGAACGTCTATTATCTAGTTTATTACCATTAATATGATCAACGTCTAGTTTTGGGTTATTTAAAATAAGTCTATGGATTGTATTCGATCGTAACTTGTATCCATCTTCCTTTCTTCTTCTAAATGTTCTAGCATAACCACCATAACAATTCCATGAAAATTGATTTAAATATTCATAGTCTTCTATGTCAACCAGAATCTCTTCATTTTTTGATCCATAAATAATTCTATAGTCCACATATACCACCAATGCATTCATGTTCTTTTTCTTCAAAGACTTTCCCAGAGTTTTCCATGGCCTCGGTTAGAGAACATCTAGTTAGTGGTTGTCCACCACGAGAACCATCCGGATAACATGTAAATCCTCTTAAACGTTTTCCATATTTAAGTAAGATATCCATATTAGTTTTTAAAGTATTTTCGTTATTACCTTCACTACCCCACGTTGGGATATTACATGTTGATGAAATAGCCATATCGACATAATTTTGAACATCTGCTTGAAATTTCACTCTTTGTTTAAAAGATAAATCATATGAATCTGTTATTCTTTCTAACGGAACACCTTTATCTATAAGTCGTTTAACTGCACCGTCGACTACATATTGATATAACCATTTACCATCTTTAAAATAACGTCTTTTATACGCTTTACAGAAAAGAGGTTCAATACCAGTTGTCGTTTCAGCTAAGATACCAATTGTTCCAGTTGGGGCAATTGCTCTAACACCTTTAGGTACAGCAACATTTAAATGTTTAGCACTAATAAAAGCTGCAGCGTTAGATTCTCTTTCATATATATTTAGCCACTTATGTAATTCTTGTGAAACTTCATAACCACCACCATTAACCATCATCCATTCATGTAGACCACCTAAACCTAATCCAATCCTATTATTCTTATTACCAACTTCTCTAATTTTTTCTGTTGGAACGTCTGAGTATATACTACCACATAATAGAAATAAGACAGCGTAGTGAATTGATTTAGCAAATTCGTCTCTATCTTTAAACCTATTAATCCATAATGTACCTAAATTACACTTATCGCTATCATCTTCAGAAGTTACTTCCGTACACGCGTTGCGTAATGTCTCATTATCTTTCAGAAAATTAAAAGAAAAACCAGGTTCCGCCGTTTTAAACGCTTGTCTACAGTTATATTCAAAAACTGTTTTAGCTTTTGTGTAATCCGTGCTTTCAGGATTTTCAATTGATTCAAAAAAATCTGTATCATAGTTAACAGAAATGTTAGTTAATTCCATTGGAACAGGAAAAGTTAAATCTTTCTCTTTTAATGCTTTAATTTCTGGTTGAATATTTTTTAAATCCATAAATTTAAAAATATCGTCATGTTTCCAATTTAATGAGGCATAAATCGCCGACCTTCGTTGGCCTCCCTGCATTATATGTCTTCCTGCTTCATTTACCATATTCATCAAAGCTATTGGGCCAGTTGACGTCCCACCGGTTTTCTTTATTTTAGCGCCTTCTGGTCTAAGTTTAGAGTAATCAATACCTATACCACCACCAGTCATTAATGATGCTGTTACTTTGTGCATCAAATTAGCCCATTCTTCTCGACTATCTTCTGCTCTAAAAAGAAAACAGTTATTTACTTGGTGAAACGGTCTACCAGCTGAATATAAATATCTACCACCTGGTATAAACTTTCTTTCATACATTAATTTAAATATCTTTTCTTTATCTTTAGATGTTATAAGTTGACTACATACACTTTCAACAACTCGTCTACACGTCTGTTCCCAAGTTTCAACCCCATTCAATGAATATTTTTGTTTATAAATATCATATGAAAATTTATTACTAAATACGTCCAACTTTACTCCTTTGTTAAAAAATCTTTATAATTTGACCTTTTTTACATTTCATATTTACACCGTTTATATTTAAAGTGTAATCATGTAAAACTTTAATTCTATCATAGTCAATAATTTCAATTAGTACCATCCGAACTACCCACTTTTCCATTTTTTCGTTTACTTTCTTCACTAAGTTTCTTAAAGGTCTCGTCATCGACTTCTGTGTATTTATTAAGACAAGGAATCACCACCAATTGTACGGGGAGCTTAGAACCTTCGCTCAATTGGATGCGAGAAGTTCCATAATTATTAGCTTGATCGTGTGAAATAAGATTGACAAAGATTTCATCATGATAACCAACGTCAATTACTCCGGCTCTAAGAGTCAATGGATATTTAGTAATACTACCACGTTCTTTAATAATTCCAACATATCCATTTGGAATAATTACTTTTAGTCCTGTTGAAAGAAATTCATTCATTTCAAAGGGGGTAATTTGTGTTGTAATTCCGCAATAATATAAATCAAGTGCGGCGCTTTCCCCATCATAAGCCGGTTGATATTTTTCAACTCCATTCTTTTTTAAGACTTCTTTGAGTTTATCACTCAATAACATTTTTACATCCATTAATCCTCCATAAAAGGCATAATTAATTGCCCGTTTTCATCTGTTTTGTAAACATAATTTTCATCGTACATTATTCCTCCAGTCTAATACATTTTCCAACTGGGAATCTAGGAACATTATCTGGTGTAAGTTCTTGATATTTAACAGTTAACATCTTACCTTTGTATTTATCAAAGTTATGTAAATAATCAGTTAAACTATCCAAACTACCCGTCATTTTAACATTAAAGGTTTTACCTTCGGTTGTTTTACAAATAAAACTTCCTGCTTTACCCATGAGTTTACCATTACCTTCTTCTACTCCAATAATTTCAAATTCAGCGTCTTTAAATGTCTTAACTTTAAGAAGTCCACTCGAACGTTTATGTTCATATAATCCATCCATACTTCTATACATAAGACCTTCATATCCAGCTTCAATAAGTTTAACTTGTAGATCATACATATCTTTTTTAGATGTAATTGTGTATGTTGGAACTTCTTTAATTATTGTTGACATTGTATTGTCGAATTTGAAATCATTACGCTTATACCATGATCCTTCAGCTACTGTATCATACCAATAGAATTGAATGAATTTAGCTGATAGTGGGTGAACTTCATCTCTTTTAATCATTGAAATAATTTGATTAAAGTCATCATGGAATTCATGATTATATAACTCACCGTCCATAGTGATGTCTATATCTTTAAATAATCTTAGAATTTCAGCATTAATGTGTGGGAGAGTTGAAATTACTTTCTGTGTTCTAGAATATAGTGTTACTTCTCCGCCTTTCTTAACGATGATACAACGCATACCATCAAATTTAGGTTGACAAATACATGGAAATTTTACGTATTTTTCTTTATCCTCAATAGGATATGCCAACATAGGTTTAACGCCATCTAATACGTTATTAGAGCGTTTAGCGAGGTTTAAATCTGGAGTATAACCACTCTTCAATTTCTTATCATACATTTGTTGGGCTTTAATTAGGGCTTGTTCTTCAGGTGTTGTTTCATTAACCTTACCTTTATTCTTACCCTCTTTAATTATGTCAACAGCAGTTTGAAGTTTACCATCTAACTGTCCGTAAGTATTAGTAATTACATTACATTCGACTTTAACTTCCCACGTTTGAATAGCTCCAGTTGTTGTTTGTTTATAAAGTTTACTCATCATTTCCTAAAATCTCCCTTAGAATTGCGATGGCTTCTTTAGCAACGATTTCTTCTGTAGTTTCTTCGTCAACTTTTAAAAGGTCTCTTCTCCATTCAGCTAAGTTATGTCGAATGATTTCTAGAGCTTCTAAAACAACTTCTAATTTATTTCTGTCTAGGTCTAGTTCTTCAACGGCAATTTCTAGTTGTTTAATTTGTTGATCTTTTGTTAAAATATCTGTCATTTATTCTCCTTTATTTAATTTCTTTATGATGGAAATTTTTAATTTATAAAGTTCATCTAAAACTTCTTTTTGTGTTTTTGTTCCATTTTTCAATTGGTTATAAAGTTCAGCTTCTTTTGAAGCGGTGTTTAGAGATTTAGGTTCACACCATAAATTATTAATATCATTACTACCACCCATAGATAAACTATTGAAATGATCCACGATATAATTTGTTCGATCTTTAACTCCATCACGTTCACATACTTTATTCTTTGTTGCAACGCTCACATTACGTTCACAAATTGGGATATTTTCTTTATATCTATATCCAATAAAATCTTTATTATCTGGTGTACATAATTCACCTAATGTTAATGGAATCGTCATTGCTGAAATTTGTCCACTAATCAATAATAACGTTAAAATTTTAACCATCAAGTTGAACCTCCAATTGTTGTGTTGCATCTATAATATGTTTCTCCATTCCCTTTAAACCTTTCAATCTAGTAATTTCTCTTTCAATATACCATTTAGCTTTTTCTAAATCTTGTATAATATCGTCTTTTTTACCAGCTCTTAAGATATATTTGATTGCACATCCTAATGAAAAATTCAATCGTGAATCTTCAATTATATCAATAACTTCTATTCTCCCATAGTTATAATGTTTTGGGTGATTGACTTGATCTTCATTTCTCTTGCCTGACATGCTTCCTCCTCTGTAATAAAATGACCTAAATATGTACGTTTTCCGTATCTATCTAAATATGCAACAAATTTATTTCGATCTTTTCTAAAAAATACACCATATCCACCACAATCTTCACCATATTTTGGACCCTTTCTACCGAGTTCATTATTCTTTTAGACATTAAATACTCCTTCAATAACATTTTTAATATAATTATTATCTTTCATACCAGTGGTTGTGTGTTTAACTTCACCATCTTTAATGAATAGTAATGTTGGAATAGAACGAATGTTATACTGTTTAGCAATCTCTTCGTATTCTTCAACATTAATTTTCACAACTTTAACTTGTTCTCTATATTCGTTAGCTATTTCATCTAGAATGGGGCTTAATGTTTTACAAGGACCACACCATGTTGCATAAAAATCAACAATTACAGGTATGTTACTTTTCAATACTTCTGTTTCAAAATTCATATTAAATTCCTTTAATATTCACAACTTTTAATGTATCTTTTAATGTTTCAGTAATTTCATATGAATAACTAGAAACTTCATCAAGTTTAAATGCTAGTTGAGATGTGTATGTATTAAATGTAATAAACTCTTTATTCATGTGAAAATAACAATCCGTACGTTGAACTATCGTTTGATTGATATATTTATCACCAAACCATTGTGAATGTTGAATAATTTTATCTTCACTATCCAACATACCAGTTTTTTCCTCACCATTTTTAAAAATTACTTTAAAAGTGAATTGTCTTTTATACGTTTTCAATTCTTCTTCGTATTTAATTAGTTTCATTTTATTCTCCTTTTATATCATCGAAAATTATAGGTATATTTGTTTTGAATGATTGTAGTATACCTCTCATTAGAAGTCTCATATCTGGATGAGCAGCAGCTGATGTTCTTAAATTAAATATATGTCTCCACTCTCTTAGATTCGCTGTAATTTGAATATGTGTTTTTGTTGAATTAGGTAATACACTTCTAGCTTCTTCAGGTTTACATCCAGCTTCTAACAATTTTAAATAATATTGTTCAGCTTCGGTGCAGCTATACTTCCATAACTTATACTTATCTGAATTAACATCTACTTCATTCAAGAATGATGGGAGTACGAACGTTATTTCTCCACCAAATTTATCTTTAGAATAATTACAATATCTTGTACTTTCTATTGAAAAAGAAGCCATTCTATGACGTGTTAATTCAGCCATAACAGCTCTATCAGTTATAATTTCTAATGAAATCGAATGATGTTCTAATACACTTTCATGATTACGAGTTATGATGTTTTTAATAAAACGTTTAGTTTTTTCAATATCTAAGTCGTCGTTTAAATCATGTGATTTATAACATGTCCGTCCTATATATTCGATATGACGAAGAATATCAATTCCATCGAAGTCTTGTGTGAAATTCCAACTAGGTTTAACTATCTGCATCTATAACCTCCACATCCATCCCAAATTTATTAGCAATCTTTTCACAATGTTTTGTTCCATTTCCACCAGGAAACACTATAACAGTTGCATCTGTATTACTAGAACACATCTGATAGTTTCTAATTGGTCCGGCAGCTTTTCCATACTCATCCCATTTAGCTACATATTCTTCGTAAGTTATGTTATTTTCTTTAGCATATATTTTAGCTAAATTATCTGCACCCGAAGCCCCACCTGTAATAATTTTCTCTATATTTTCGAATTTATCAAGTACGGTTTTCATCTTATTGAAATCAGTATAATTCCTACCCCCTGTCACAATTATCTTCATTCTTCCACCTTTTATCTTTTCTATTATAATCTTTCTTTGTTTTATGTCTTTTGTTTGCAGGCATCTTCAATCTTACATGAAGTTTACCTTTCTTTTCTTTTTTCATAATGTAACAACCTCACTTATTTTCCAATCATGTTCAATAGCATCATCAACTGCTAATTTATCTAGAGCTTCTTTATTTTTCTTTAAAGAGTAATTAGTAAATAATCCAATATCGATAACTGTTGAAAATGTCTTCGTTGCTGTATGAATTTTCTTAACTAGTTTCATTCTATCGTATTCACCATCAAAGTTTTCTAATAGACACAGACTTTCATCTGGTCTATAGAATGTATAAACTCTATCACCTTCTTTATAATCAGTTCCTTCAATTGCGTCTACAACTTTAGTTTCATTTGTACGAGTTCCTTCTAGAACTTTAGAAGTAATAGTTTTACGAGTAACCCATCTAGACATGTCTTGAACATTCATAGCTTCTTTAATATATTTATTATATAATGGAACAAGTTCTTCTTGTTTATCATATACTAAACAATTAATGAACTCTTTAAAATATTCTTTAATGGCCTTTTCTGATGTACTCTTTTTTAATCCTGAACCCTTAACTTTTAAATCACCTTTATCATTTAATAGAATATAGTTTTTAGTTTTGATGGCTATAACTTTAGGGAAATAACCATCATATTCAAATTTAATTGTTTCGTGAAATAAAGTATTTAACTCAGCTAAAAGTAAAGCCATTTCTTCTTTACTAAATGGTGATTGATCTTTTTTGCAGAATGAAATAGAGTCCGTATCACATGGACCTAATATAAAATCATATGTTTTAAACTCACTCATCTAACTCTCCTTCATCTTTAATTTGATCTGTCCAATATTTAGCTTTCTTACCTGTAGCCCAAATAATTGATTTTTCTAGAACTTCTCTACCATAACGAGTAACAGCTTCAGCATTTCTGATGGAATTATAATTCAAACCAGAAGCACCCATAAAACCATACATAGAGTTAATAGCAATTTTAAACGTATTCTGTAAATGATCGTAAATCTTCTCACCAGTATCTTTATGTAACTTCTTATATCTTAATCTCATTAAAGTTAATGTATCGGCTAATTTTAAGAAGTTAGCTTTGGGGTCTTTATCTTTATCATAAATTTTATATGTTCTAATAATAGATGGGTATAGACTCGCCACGTCAACTTTAAATACATTTTTATAAATACCTGGAATTGCGAATGAAGTAGCTCCAGCGAACTTTTCGATATCAGTAGCCTTAGCGATAGAATGACGTTCTTGTAAATATGATCTAACCATTAAAGCATTAATCTGAGAACCAGTTGCTGATTCCAACATCATTTGAAAGGGTTTAGGAATCATTTGAGTCATGTAAAAGAACGGTGCTATCATTAAATAGAATAGTTTTAGTGCATCATCAGCATCCTCAATAGCATACTGTTTAATCAACTTACGTTTTTCTAAATCTTCCCATTCTCTATAAATTTTACTACTGTCAACAAACGTTCTATCTTTCTTTTCTAAACCTTCCTGACGAATGATATTCTTTAAACCATATGATTCGTATTTCTTTTTAACTGCGTCATATCTATAACTTAGGAACAATGTGTCAATAATTTCTCTACCATAACATGAAAACTTATGATAATGTAAATCCTGACTACCGTCAATTCTAAATTTAGATTCTTTACGATTTTTTACGAGATTACTTCCATCTCTTCCTATATTCAAAGGGAAGATATTCATTAATGCTGGTAAGTCGAATGAATTTATGTTATGTCCGCATAGAATGGTTGGGTCTACTTCTCTAACCCATTTACACCAATCTCTAACCATTTCAATTTGATTTTTATAATCATCTAATGCAAACAATTTCCGAACTTCTTTATCTTTACATTTAAAGGTATTAGATATAAGATATATAACACTATCTTTATTGATGGCTAAACCATTTGTTTCGATATCGAATGATAGGATTCCTATATCCTCTATCTTCATACCTTTAAAATATGTTAATCCCTTATTAACCATGCAATTTTCTTTAAGGTTATGGATGGTATAAAGGTCTGATCTTCTACAGTTCATATTGTAGAATTTCTGAAAGTCCTCAATTACATTAAATTGCTTACCCCATTTATAGTGTTGATCGCCTTCCAGTCTTACCATACCACCCAAATCTTTATCACATAGAATCCAAGGGAAATTCTCCATATACTTACATTCAACTGAACCGTCTTCTTTTTGTATAAATAACTCGACGTGTCCATCATTAACTTCCATGGATACAATGTTTTTTGTATCATCTTTTCCATACAAAAGAATATCACTATATTCAGTTGACATAATTGTTACTCCTCTCCGTATTCATCTTTTATACAATATACAGCTAAACAACCCATACCATAAATATAAGCTGCTCCTAAAATAATTTGCATTACTTCATTTTTCATTTCATAGATACCGATAATTGGTATTCCGAATATACCGAATCCTATTAATGTGGTTAAAGCTCCTAATCCTAATGTATCTAATATTCTCATTTCTTTTTCTTCCTTTTTACTACCTTTTTCTTTTCTTCGATAATAACTTCAGGTTCTTCTACTTCGGGTGGAACTACAATTACTTCACAATTAATAGATGGTGAACTTAATTGTACGTTACCAATCATACCAGCGAATCCATATTCAATAGCTTCTTTAGAATTCATAAATAGATTATGACTCTCAGTTTTACTTCTCATAAATTTTTTTATATCTTCATAAGATTCTAAACCTATTGATTTTGCTGTAATTTCCATCCAAGTTTTACTTAATTCTTTAGTAAACTCCGTATCAGCAACAATATCTTTTACGTCACCCCATGTTCCACTTTGGACTTCATGAAGCATAAGTTTGGCTGCTGGTGCAATAATTCTATTCTTAGGCTTAGCACAGTTCGTAAAAAGAAAACAACCAGCACTTAAAGCCATACCACTACAATAAGTAATAATTGGATTAGGCATAGAAATAATCTTATTATAAATCTGACTCAATCCAGCAACTTCACCACCATAACTATTAATGTCAATTACAATTGGTTGCTCTCCACCATATACACTCATAATCTTTGTTAAATTTTCAATAATTTTAATACTACTTGGAATATCAAAATTTGTTACATAAACCCTAGGTTCCATTAATTCCATTTAATTCTCCTTTGTTACTTCTTCAATAACTTTATTATAAATATAATGCCCATTATTTGTTACGTGGGTATATTCTCCATGTTTCTTTTCTTCTACATCTATAACATCACCATATTTAAAATCTCCCCAGTAATCTGTTGTAACAAATAAATCACTTTTTGACCATATGGAACAAGATAGTGTAGATTTTATGATTTTTATATCTGGTGTATTATATAACGATTCCATTGTTTTTGTTCTAATTTCCAAAAAGTCCTCCCCTTCAAAAAACCTAAAAAGATTTGGGACTAAGATTTCTTAAACCCATTCACTTTTATTCTTATCCCCAGCATCCATTTCTTTAAGTTTTAAGAATTCCTTTAATTGTGTACGTTCATGATCCTCTAATTCTCTAATTCTACCAGTACGTCCTGTCCAATGCATATCACAACTACCTAATGTACCCAAGTCATTCTTTAAGATATTAAAATTAATATACTTATCATATTCCTGCCAACGAACATTCTGACCGTAACGACAAATTGAAACAATATTCCTGAGTGATTGAAATACAAATGATGAACCTTTAATAGCTGTATAGTTAAGGATCGGTTGATCAGGTCCACTACCAATAGACATTTTGTTTGGTTGGTATAGAACAATAACGCATAGATTAAGATCATTCATTAAATCTTGAATCTCACCCATAATACGTTTACTAGCTGCTGTATCATCTGACATATCACTACTAATACGCTCAAAGTAGTCAATCATAACAAGTTTAACTTTCTGTCCGGAAGTCTTTTCAACTTCTAATACATACTCTCTAATGTCTTGTACAGTTGGACTGGATTTATCGTAGAAATAAACATTACCAAATTGTTCTTTAATCTTTTGATTGATGTCTTTATACTCACCATTCTTATACATTTCATAAACTTTCTGTCTATCGTGACTGGGAAAC
>OGVH01000020.1_pt1 | contig 13781 bp, 20 predicted proteins | sample 1575731 | NCBI WGS metagenome assembly OGVH01 (sample SAMN07581544, study PRJEB24739) | freshwater metagenome | place: Singapore | collected 2015-04
GTTTCCCAGTCACGATACAGCACACTGGTTAAGAAGACGGATGTGATGGACACCGAGACAGGAGAGATATACAGTCTGAGCATGCACGAGTTCGTGATGTATGGGCTGTGGAACGGAGGAGGAGCCGAGCACGGAACACTAAACAAGCAGAAGAAGGTGCAACTGTATGAACAATATCTGAGCGAGATGAGCCGGTATGGATACACCGAACGCGTGATGAGTTACCGCACCTTCTCATTTCATACGGCCAAGTGGGAGACCAGACTGTTCCGCAGCTATGGGCGGGACGGATACACACTTCACAACAACAGGAACCGTCCGTATGTGCTGACACAGGGCGTTAAGAATCCTATGAGCCTGTGGGTAGCCGATGGAACCGGAACCAAGATGGTGTTCCAGTATCACGGACTGATGCGCACCCTGTTCAGGGTAAACATATTTGACGTGTACAGCCAGCGCATAATCGGCTACTGCATCAACACCCGGATACGGCAGCGAAATGTAGACCACGAGGAGGCATGGATGTTCAGAGAGGCATTGAGCATGGCAATAGAGACTTGCGGAGGACGGGTGGCCAACGAGTTGCTGAGTGATAACGGAGGCGCGTTTGCCGACCCTCAGAACAAGGAAATATGCAACCTTATTTTCCCGACATATCGCACCATCACACCAGGAAACTCGCAAGAGAACCAGGCTGAGACTTTGCAGAGGCTTGTATTCAATTTCTGCCGTCGCTACAGCAACTTTGTGGGTTCGCGCATGGGCAACATAAAGGACGAGAACCGGACCACCAACTTCGAGGGTCTTGACATCCGCAGTCTGCCTACCTACGAGGAGGCTCTGCAACAGCAAAACGACATGGTGGAGGCATGGAACAACAATACAGGAGCCGACGGCCTCACGCCCAACCAGAGGTTTTTTGGCAACGGCGGAGAGAATCTGAAACGCGAAGACTGGGGATACAGGCCTGCCGCAGAAACGGTGAGACGCGCACTTGGAATGCGAACGACAGTGCACCTTGCGCACATGAGGGGCAAGATGAAGATTGAGAGTGACGGGGATATATACTATTATGAGATTGACCTTGCACAAAATGCGGAGAAGATAAACAGAATGACCGGATATCAGGGCGATGCGGAGGTGACCGTGTGCCACGACGGAAAGGTGGTCGACCTGTACACAGATGGAGGAGCGCTGATATGCAGTTGCAACGCCGTTGAAAAGGCTTTCAAGGCCACCTGCGAGGCTGACGATGACACCCGAAGGGGGATGGGAAAGCAACGCAAGATGCGCGACGACTTTGATAAAAAAGTGCAAGGCAGCATGGAATCAATAGCAGATGCCAAGTGGAGGATGCCTCTGAGCGGAGAGATAACCGACTACGGATTCGCGGTGGCCGGCAAGAGCAAAGTAAAGCCGGAGATACAGGACTGTGAGGAAATGCTGCTCAACCAGGAGGCGGAACAGACCTCTGAACTGCCGATACGGAAGAACAAACAAGGAGAAATGACGCCTGAACAGCAGGCGATGAACGATTTTTAAAGACATAAAAAACAGAAAACATGATACAATTCAGCGACAATGAGAAGGCCCAGATAATGGAGATGGTAAACCAGCTGCAACTGAGCACAGGAGTAAAGAGCGACGCCAAGATGGCGGTAAAGATGGGAATCAACGCGGCCACACTCAGCAGGGCCAAGCACAAGGAACAATGGAACATGCTGGGCGAAGGAATCTGGCTGCAACTGGCACAGTACACCCGTTTCAGCCGAGACAAGGCTACCGAGTGGAAACATGCCGACACCAAGGTGTCGAGATACCTGAACACACAGTTTGGAATGTGCCAGGCTATGAGCATGACAGCCATGCTGGCAGATGATCCTGGCATAGGAAAGACACATTGCATGCGAGAGTACGCTCGAGCACATGCCAATGTGATGTGCATCGACTGTTCTGTGAGCAATACCAAAGGCTCATTCATACGTGCGGTGGCGCGAGAGGCAGGCTCTACCGCCAAGGGACGTCTGCAAGACATTCTTGACGCGGCCATCTATGCCATAGGGCTGATGGAAAAGCCGCTGCTGATACTTGACGAGAGCGGCGACCTTGAGCCAAGCGCACTGCTACAGCTGAAAAAGCTGTATAATGCGCTGGAACAGCGCTGCGGGTTCTACATGATGGGCTCCGACGGGTTCAAATCGAAGATACTGAGAGGTGTGGAGTTCAACAAACTCGGTTTTACAGAGATATTCAGCAGATTCGACCGGGACTTCAAGCATGCGATGAGTGACAACAGCAACGAGAAGATAGCTGAATACAAAGAAATGGCAGAGGCCATCTGTCTGGCCAACGGTGTGGACAACAAGGAAGATATGAAACGAATCATCACCGACAGCTTCTGCGGCAAGCGGGGCATGGGAGACCTGAGGCGTGTGCGAAAGGAGGTCATCAAACTGCGTATGATACATGAACAGAACGGATGAGCAGCTGAAAGAGGTGGACAGGGCTGTGGGGCGCATGTGCTCACTGCTTGGATGGAACATGGAGAAATACAACACAACTGCATTTGAGGCAGGAATGGCATTTCTTCACCGTTATTTCCCGCTGATGGAACGGCGGCTGTCAACCGACAGCAAATTTCACTTCTGGCCTGCATTCATGTACCAGTACCGGATGAGGGATGTGGCACTGATAAAACTGCTTGACGATACAGGCGCAGACATAGATACAGAACTATATGCAAGACTGAAAAGACTTGAATGGGGAGCACTCAACACAACAATCATTAACAATCTGAGATTATGACGGGAACAATGAGAAAAAGGTTTTTCGCGGTGCTTGGACAGTTCGCCATAGATGGCGAAAGCCGGCACGAATACATATCGGAATGGACCAACGGAAGGACAGCGTCATCGGCCGACCTGACCGATTCTGAAGCTATGGATATAATAAACAGGCTGGAAGGCAGGACTCTGAAGACGAAACGGTATAGCGACAACTGCGACCGACTGCGCAAACAGCTGATAGCTATGAGCTACAGCATCGGAGAGCAGCCAATGTTCGTAAAAGGATGGAGCGAGAAGTACGGGGCAAAGAACGGGACGGGGACAGTAAGGCGCAGATTCAACGACTACACCGAGATGGAGCTTTACCGGCTAAGGGACAAGTTCAGAAAGGTGGTGGACGACCGTCAGATGGCGGTGACAAGGATAAGGAGGGAAAGATGAGAGCCATATCAGCACTGAGCCTCGGCAAGAAGAACTTTGCCACCTATCCATTCGAGGGCGTTTGGTATGATACATTCGGATGTCCCCAGACCAATGCCAAATGGTTCATCTACGGCAAGAGCGGGCAGGGAAAGACCACCTTTCTGGTAAGGCTGGCGGCCTATCTGTCACAATTCAGCCGAGTGGCCTATGTAAGCAGCGAGGAAGGTCCCGACAGCGTAAGCATTGAGCAGGCATTCCGTCACAACGACGTGACCAAGGCACAGCGGGCACGCATCAAGATATTTGATGGCGGCCCGTTCGAGGACCTGAAGGCGGAGATGCAAGCCCGCAAGCGATTCCACGTTTGGATTATAGACAGCATCAACTTTCTCGGATATGGGAAGGAACAGGTTGACGACCTGCTGCGGCAACAGCCCAAAAAGATGATAGCCATGGTGGGATGGGGAGACGGGAACAATCCGATTGGCTCCATTGGGGTGTCTTGCAGGTTCATGGCTGGCATAAAGGTAAATGTTGACAGATTCGTGGCTACTGCCAACAGCCGATACGGAGGAAACGGACAGCCGTTTGTGATAAACGAGCAGATGGCTGCACGGTGCAACCCTATGTTTAACAGATATACAACGAGATAATATGAAAACACCGTATCAGATACTGGCAGAGCACACGCAGATGCTGGCTAACCGTGGCGTAATACCCAACTGTATGCTTAATACCGAATTGCAGGCAGAAATAGCCAAGGCTGCGGATGATGAACTGAAACCTCAGAAAGACGAGCTGATAGCGAAAGCGAAGGCGGAACTGACTACTCTCAAGGAGACCGGGGCGATAAGGATATACCGAAGCATAAGTGACTGGGCTGTTGAAATATCGGACCAGTCGAAATTTCAAAAACAAAAAACAGACAAAAAATGACAGATACGCATGTATTGGTGGCAGAAGCCATCGGAAAATGGATGAGAAAATCACAGAAATCGATAGCGGAAATGCACCGTCTTGTGACCGAAAACAGAGAACTGTATGGAGACAGGCTGAAAGAGGAACAACTGAAACAGCTGGACGGAATCATAGGGACACTATGTACGGAAGCCTCCGAGATTTACGAAAAAACACAGGCAAATGGAACAGGTAAAGATTGAGACCGCCGATCAGGCTCGCAGAGCATTGCAGCGGGTGATTATCAGAGAGCAGAACTCCTTATCGATTGCCGAACTTGAAGCCATTATGGACTGGTTCGCAGGAACAGAAGGATATGATGGGATACACATAGAGAAAGAAAAAGTCAAACAACACAAACAATAATAGAATGGAAAAGACAACGAATGTGGAGATGACCGCCAAAGAGGCGGAAGAGTTTGAGGCCTATAAGGCCGCACAACGGAAAAAAGAGATAGAGATAAAACGCAAGCAGGATGCGGAGGCGTATGGACAGCTGACCGATGAGACCATTGCCTCGTCGATGCCGGTGCTGGAAAATCTGAGTGAACAGATATGCGGCATAAAGCGCAGCATACTCGACAACTTCAGGGCACTGCTGAAGATGAAAGCGGACCTCTATGGAGTGAAGGACAAACAGCAGTCACACACCTTCACCAGCTCTGACGGGTGTGCGCGAATCATACTCGGATACAACGTCATTGACAACTATAATGACACGGTAAACGAGGGAATAACGAAGGTGAAAAATTACATTGAGAGCCTGGCAAAGGATGAAGAGAGCAAGGCTCTGGTGAGCGCGGTGCTGCAACTTCTCAGCACCGACCGCAACGGGACACTGAAGGCATCGAGGGTGCTGCAGCTGCGCAAGATGGCTGCCGACAGCCACAACGATGAGTTCATTGACGGGGTGCAGATAATAGAGGACAGCTATCAGCCAATCAAGAGCAAGCAGTACGTCAGGGCGCAGATCAGGGCCAACGACACCGAGGAATGGATCTGGATAACACTCGACATGACACACGCCGAGGCCGAAAAGGAGGAGGCGAGCCATGAGTGAACTGGTTGTGACGCTGTGCTGCGCAGTGCTTATATACTGCATCTATAGAGTGATGATAAGCAATGACCTTTAAACTTCTTGTTTGCAGCAATTTCATTGGCTTTATAAGCCACCAGAACTTCTTCTGAAGTTAGCTCTAAAGGAGGCTCATTGTTGGATGCTTGGCTTGGTTGAGCTGTCTCTGTGGCTGCTGACTGTTGCTCTTGACCATGAGTTTCATCATTACCAAATTGTGCATAGATGTATAGCAATCCAAAGAAGCCAAATATAACTGCTGCGATAATTTTTAAGACTTTCTTCATGTGTGAATTCTTGGTTATCTATTTTGTTTATATATTTTTACTACATGTATAAAAATATATCTACAAAAATCAACCCTTCAACACTCTACCACTTAAAGCCCCACCAACAATTCCCACCACAGCAGCTTCACCGATGGTTTTAAGGATGAATTCCTTGTTTCGGTACGCTGCTGGCCCTATAACTGGACGCGGCGGGATTCGCACCGTACCAAACTCGTGATAAACCATCTTCTTGTCAGTCGCCCCGACAATCGCCTCCAAGCCACTCACCTCATGTTTAATGCTTTTCTGCATCTCGCCCGACGCAAGCAATGGAGAATTGGTGGGATATCCCTTTTTAGCCTTTCGCTCTTCAGTAGACTCAGCAAGCGGCGACCATGCAGGATAAGGACCTACCGCACTTTGGTAATGCCCTATTTCCTCTTTTGCGGTTTTTTCAATTTGCTCGGCACAGACTTTAAGCCCATGTTCAAGCGATTTAATTTCCGCAACTTCAAGCGCAGCAAAGTGAGCAGCAAGTTTTGCTAAATCTCCAAATTCCATCAGTCACGCTCCTTAAACTGCATCGTGTTCCAGTCCCATTCCTGCCCTTCAATCTCAGAAAAAACAACACTCATTGCAAGGCGTTCATGTTGGAGTAACTGGTCACACTCAAAAACTCTATCAAAAGGAACCCCGTTTCTAATTAACCAGCAACGGCTTTTAAAATCGGGGTTCCTTGCTAGTTTTTTGCTGCAAGCTTCTCGGCTGATTCAATTTCTTTTTCAACTTCTTCTTTAATTTTGTTGAACTTAGCAAGCATGTGGCTATTGATTGCTGCCATGCCTTCTGAGCCAAGAATTTTAAGCATTGAATCAATTTGCTTAACTGAATTCGGAAAGCCAAAGAAGTCATCGTCAATTTTTTCAACCATGGCAGCAGGTAAAGCAAAGCCGTTCATATAGGTTGAGTTTTCTGCCACTTCACCACCAACCGCCATAACGATTCGTGATTGTTGCAATGGATCGAGTTCGCGCAATGTGATTACACGCCCTTTGCTATCTGTGACTCTTTCTTTCTGTGGTTTCTTTTTTTCTGTTGTGTCTACAGTGTTTAGGTCTTCATGTACTGTTACTTTGGTCATTTTGCTTTATCCGATGCTGATTTGATTGAGCATGGCGAATGTCACCATGCTATGGGTTTAACCTACTTTTTTACGGCGGGTTGCTGTCCAAGTGAATTCTTGCTCAATAGCCTTATCACCGCTTGCATCACCTGCATTGGACAAGTGCAACTTAACACCCTCAAAGCGATACACAGACGTTCCACCGCTTGGTTCAGTGATAGTTTCGGTAATGGTTGACGGGTCGCGGTTTACACCGTTGTAGTAGTCATCTTCCCACTGGGCTTGCCAGTCGTCTGCTGTTGAACCATCACGTTGAAATTGAATCGTTCCCGTCCAGCCGCCAGGCCATTGAAGCTCATCCACCACACCAGTTAAAAGTGTGATTTTTTGACTTGTAATATTTGGTTTTTTTGTGAATTTAATCACTTTGGCTAAGCGCAAAACACCAGTTGCCGTGTTCACATCAAAAGCCACGTCACGACCAAGAGAATAGCCATCTAAAGGCATAATCTTTACTCCAAAATTAACCCCGACATGCGGGGTTTAAATGATTATTTATCGTGGGCTTGTTGATACCACTACAGTTACGCTGCTACCACCCTCAACATTCACCAAGAAGTAGCGAACTTCTTTGAGATATTTAACCTGTACATCAGCTTGCATATAACCAAGCGCAACACGACTGTCAGGGTTGTTGCTGGCATCAATCTGTACAGAAAATGCAGGGCCACCGTTTGGATCACCAATCATGCCTTGCTGTTCAAGATTCGCTAAGAATGATTCAAGTGTGCTTTTTGTTTCGCGTCGCAGGTCAGTGGTCTGGTTTTGACCTACCACATAGCCAAATGAAGCTGCAATCGTCAATGAAATAAAGTTGGTCATACGTGTGTACGTATCACCATTTTGCGTCGGATTTGATGCAGCATTAAGACCCGAACGATGACCGAAATAGCTACCACCTGGACAAGGATTGGTAATGACATCAAGCCGCGCAGTGTTGATTGCACCAATTTCGCTTAAGCTGTATGGCTGATTCGCCAATTGACGCTGAGTTCCAACAACACCGCTTAGCGGCTTGTTTAATGGTGAAATATGTGGAGCCAATGAAGCAATCTTGGCTGCGGAGAATGTGGCAGGCGCAATCATGCGGTTAATGCCGTTTACTTGGTCGTACCAGTACACCCAATCCCCAACCAAGACTTTAAGTGCATAGCCATCTGTACCCGCAGTATTGAGCGAAGTTGAAACAGTTGAATACGAAGCACCAGCAGGACCTTGCGTTACAACATAAGTACCTTCGCTCAAACCGTAAGCCAACATTGCAGGCCATTGTGTTGAGTCAGTCACATCAACAAGGTTAGCAACCTGTGCGCCTGTTCCACGCAAAGCATACATGCCTTTACGTGCACTACCTGCGCCATCAACCCCAACAATCGTTGCATCGGTGATTGTAGTTGCACCATCTGTACCGCCAGCAAAGGTGTATGTGGTTGATACGTTTGGAGCTGCTGTTCCTACACCAATTGTTGCAACAACTAATTGAGATGGCCCAACAATACCGTATTGCCCACTGTTTACGGCGCTGACTAAATTCCGCCAGAAGGTTGCGCCTGTACCAGTCAGGTTATCGTAAACCTCAGGTGAAAGGCCCGTTAAGCTCACAGTCAACTTAAAGCTATTCGGTGCTGTACCTGCCGAGATTGCAGCTTGTAAGCTGTTACCTCGCGTGCCCGTGTAGATTGCTGTGAGTGTTGCACCTGTGGCTGGCGTACCAGCAGTATCTTTTAATGCGGCGCTCGCAGCAATATCAGTGCCATCTGTGACACGCACAGCACGAAGATTCGACGAGCCACCCTGTAATGAGATAGCAACAGCAGTTGCAAGGTCGTATTTACGTACTTGCTGCGAACCCAAATATTGCTGAAAATCAGATGTCGACCCAATTAAAAATGGGCTGTTAACTGGCCCCCACGAACCAACACCAACAATCCCTAAAATATCTGTTGCGACCCCATTAATGTAACGGGTTTTTGGTGGAACCACCTGAACATATAAATCGGGTGCGGAAAGTGCAGCCGTATTCAGATTTCCTGCCTGATAAATTGGCATGACCGTCTCCAAAAAATGAAAAACCCGCACATGGCGGGGGAATTAAAAAAGATGTTGCTCTTTATTCAGCGAGAATCTTCACAACTGCAAAATGGTTTTCGCCATCAAGAATGGTTTGAATTTCTGTCGGGTCAGTGATTTTCTGCCCTTTTTGATAGTCAGCAAAAGGCTGAACAACTACCAGATGATGTTGTTGAGTTTCGTCCATAGGTTGCCTCTAAGAGCTTTGAATATTGAGAATTGGTGCAATCACCTGAGCAGCTTGGCTGGTTTGTGTAGTTGCATAGTCCACTGTGTAAACAATGTCACGGCGATACAGCATGGATTTTTCCATCTGATCGGTCTGAAATGTTCGCGCATAGAGCATGATGCCATGCGAGCCATCGGCAAAAGTTAAGTCATTTATTGCTGCCAAAGCTGAATCTACAGCACTGCTGATTTGATCTCGAATCGTTGGCGTTGGTGCCCACACCGTAATTTGGAACTGTTTTTCCTGCCGCTTGAGCTCACGTACTACCTTCGCTACACCGCCTGCACTAAAACTAATACTAAATGCGTCGGGAATCGTCACTGTGGCTACATTACTGCTTGCCAATGGGTGATCAGCCTGAATCAATGCTGTTAGTGCTGTAGCGATACTGGTGAGCGTATCAGTAGCTTGTACTGCGTGAATGTAAGCCTTTTTGTTTACGTTCAAGCAAATGTTTTGTGGCGTAGTCACTGTGCCAGATAACGTGGCAGTCGTACTGCTAACTACACCTGTGATGGTTGTAACTGGATCTTGCGCTGTTTGCCATGGTCGCCCAATGTGTCGACTGGTCTTGCGCTCGGTTGCTAGTGGATAAACGCTTATGTGCGCCTTGCCTGCTGCTAAATCAGTTTCCAGTACATTTGGCACTGGCCATCCTGCATAAATCTTAATTCCAGCGTTCGCCACGCTTGGGTTTGCTGTGCCATTTGGATAAACAGCAGTAGCACTCATGCCGACAATTTGGTTTAGTACGTCAGATAAGTCAGCCATGTTACACCTGTGCTTGCATGGCAGTTAATCGCCAGCCCATATCTGTGAGTTCGGCGCTTGAGATGATGTATCGTCGCCCAAGTTCATCTTTGAGAATATCGCTTGTACGCAATAGAATTCCATTGTAGTCAGGCATTAAAATAGCCCACCACGGCGTCCGCACATCTCCGGGCAACTTAGCATCATTCTGCTCGCCTTTCGTGCCTTGTAAGACACTTGCAGGCCAGTTCTGCATTAATAGAGCTTCGGTTTGGGGTGTATCGCCACCGTAACCAATCTGACCCACAGCATTATCCATACTCACACGATAAGCGCTCAGCGTTCGATTACATTGCACACAGTAAATTGGTAGCGTGTCTTGCATTGCTGCGATAAAGAATATGCCACCATGCCCAACAAAATAATCACCAACATCAACATTGGTACCGTCAAATATACCAAGCCAAGTGGCCTGTCCGTATTTGTTTGACTGGTTGTAAGTAAAATTTGTTGTGAATGAAGCGTAAAGCGTTTGTACTGGCGTGGTTACAAGTGGATTATTCGCACTGGTTGGTCGATATTGCTGATAGGGGTAGCCAATTCGCTGCGCTGCCTTGCCATAACCCTTATAGACTTTGGCTTGTAGTGTTGCTCCGTCCATATCACACCACCAAATTAATGCTGTTTCCGCCACCTAAAGCTGAACCAGGCGGAACACCCAAAAAGCCACATAGCTTACGGCGCCAGCTATCAAAAAGCTGTTCGCGGTCACGCTGTTCATTTTTGTTGTGCGTCCAGACTGCTGCCTGATCTGTATCTAAATTTGATCGAGTTCCAACAATGTCGGACTCTAATTGAGTTAAATTGGTTAAATACGTTGTACGGATTACCGCTTCTTCACTTGCCTGCAAGTTGTTTAAGCGGAATTCGAGTGTCCCGTATTGTTGATAAAAACGATGTCCGAAAGCCTGCACTGGTTGACCACCGAACACTGGATAACCACAAAATCGTCTAATATCTGTTTTTTCCGCATCGGTGAAAGCCATGAGCTTATTCCTTGGTTAATTCTTCAATCTGAGCATTTCGCTCAATCAAGATGGAAATTTCATCTTCATTGGTAACGATTTGCCCTTGCTGCCAGTAGTGATGCTTTTCATCATCATGAAAGCCATGCGGCGCAACAAGTTTTACTGCTTTGGGTAGGTCTGTTTTTTTGCGTGCTGCCATATCAAACTCCAAAAAAGAAAACCCCCGAAGGGGCATTCTCGTTCATGCAATCATTATGCAGATTCAAGCACCACAGCTCGTTTAAAGTAGCTGTTTGATGCGGTTGGGATGATCAACGTGTTTGCTGTTGCATCGGTCGGCACGGCGAAACCACCGATCCAGTACCAAGACTGAGCAATGATTTGTTGTAAGCGGTCAAGTGGTTCACGGGTTACCATGCACACACCACCAATCATCTGTTTCAAGCTGTCCTCACCATTATCGATGTCGCTATAACCAGTTGATGCAAAGTCACCTTCAACCAATGCACCCTGACCGCACACAATTGCACGACGAATCGGAACGCCTGAAAGAGTTTGTTGATAAGCTTCATTTGTTGGCACAAAGCGAACACCTAACAACTCAATGATTTGACCATTGCGATAAGTATCAGAACCGTAAGCACCACGATAAAGAAGCTTAAAGTCGCCATCTTGGAATAGTTCAAGCAAGTGATTGTCATCAAGATAGCAGTTATACATACCATCAATGGTTGGTACGTTGTTTGATCGCAGACTAGCAACAGCAGAAAGAACGAGCTGCATAGTCAACAAATCAGTTTTAAGCAACCCTGAAGTACTTGTTTTACTGGATGGACGTAGCACAAGTGGAGCAGTTGCAGAAACTACCGCATTACCTGCTGTACCATCTGAAACGCTTACGTTTGCAGATAAAGTTAATGTCCCCGAAATCCCACCAGGTGCTGTTGATGTATTGGTTACATCAGCAACTGCACCTGTAAGTGTGTAAGAGCCTGCACCAATCGTCACAGTCATCGGATTCGCGACAGAAATGGCAGTTACAACGCCATTTACCAACACGTTACGGAAACCGCGAATGTCGTCTACCGCAACTGTGGTTGCAGGCGCACCCAAAGTGGTTTTCACGCGAGTGTTGCCACCAAGATATGAGTTGAACAATGCGTCACGCGCTAAACGGTTAAGGGATTGGTTTGCCTGCACACCATTGACTTGCGCATTTGCCATGAACTGTTTAGCAATACCAACACCCTGAGTCACCATGTTTAAGTCAATGGTATCACCATACATGTTCATGTTTAACGTGTACTGCTCAATAGTCCATGCAGCTGGAGTTAAGCCATTGTCCAAGTTGGTATTGCTTGACGGGGTGAGTGGCGTGGTTGTTGGTGCTTTTAAGCCACGGCGAGTTTTGGTAACAGTCTCACCAACTTTGTTTGGAATTTCTTCACGATCAGCAATCGCACGAAAACCTAAACGTGATTGTAGACCAGTTTGAAACTCACGCTCTAAAAAGCCTTGTTGAATAATCGGCTGTAATGCCGCTGGAAAATTTTGAATACCCATTCAGTTAAACTCCTAGGGGTTATTTTTTCCCCTGGGCGTCTAGCCCCGATGGGTTTACAGGTTTTTATTTGATTTTGATAACGCTCGCTTTTGCTGCGGCGTATTCTTCGTCCGTCATATCAGTTGCTTTTTTTGGAGTTGGCGGATTCGGAGATGGTGGTTTAGTCAGGTTGCTGCTATTGCTTTGCGGCTGTCCAAATAAATACGGTTTGCTTTCTTTCAATCCAGCAAACAATTCGTCCGCACCTTCGAGTTTTCCGTCTTTCAAGCTCACACCTGACAAGTCAGCGAGCTTTAGACCATCCGCATCAACCATGCCGTTTTTCACTGCTTCGCTTTCAAGCTTGGCGAGTAATACACGTTGATCAGCTTCAGCTTGTACCTCTGTACGCGCCTCTTCTTTCGCCTGAGCCTTCGCTTCTTCTACCGCTTTGGCAACGGCGTCAGCTTTTTCGGCTTCAAAGCCTTCAACTTTTGCGGTTAATTCCTGATTCTTCAGGCGATAAGATTTGTTTTCTTCACGAAGCTCGCGAACGTACTCAGCAGTGAAAACCCCAGACTGTGGTTTGCCACCACCGCCCGCACCACCATCAGGATTAGCTTCTTCAAAATGAAAGTTGCGAAAAAGGAATTGTTGAAGCTTATTCATGATTCACCCCATTGCTTTGTTTGATTTGTTGCGCGATACGTTGAGCTTCAGCACCTGCCAAGCCTTGTTCTACATGCTCGTAGTGCTGACTGAGATTGCAGTAAATGCCAATGGATAGCATTTCATTGGCTACGAGGTTATTCACACCATGACCGCAGCACTGGACTATCCCTTGTGCATCTCGCGCCAAAATAATCACACCTGATAGGTTATTTGCTTCGCAGATCGCTGCGGGCAACTTATCAAGTTCGCTCAGTAATGAGGTTTTTTGATCAGACATCTGTCGTCTCCAAAAAAAATAAACCCCGAATCGTCGGGGCTGTTTATTGCTTAATTTCAGTCATCTGACTGTGAAAGTGGTTCGGACTTTGGCGGCGGAACGTCATCAACAAGTGGCTTGCTGGCTTCGATCTTTCGCAACTCATCCTGTGGGTCAGTAATGTCGTAAACATCAGCTAGCGACTTCACTGCTGTTTCTTGGGATAAAAGATTGGCTTGGCGCAATACATTGAATGTATTGGCTTGGGTTTGCTTGTCGGCATAAGTCGGTTGATACCAGTTTGCCCAACGCAAAGAAAGCTCATCATCTTGCGATAATTCACCGTACTCTACGCCTTTCTTATTCACCAGTTTGAATACTTTGGATGCTTTAACAATCATGTTAAGCAAGTCAAGTAATGCGCCTTCACCGTAGCTAATACGCAGTTTGTCAGCCAACCAGATCAATGATTGATTCATTAATTCCATGGCACGGCCAGACTGCGCAGCACTCAGCTTGTCGGTATCGTGACTGGGAAAC
>OGVH01000021.1_pt1 | contig 13639 bp, 5 predicted proteins | sample 1575731 | NCBI WGS metagenome assembly OGVH01 (sample SAMN07581544, study PRJEB24739) | freshwater metagenome | place: Singapore | collected 2015-04
GTTTCCCAGTCACGATACGCTCCCACTACCGCGGGACGGTCATCGCCGCCACGCATAGGGCGATTGCCCAAATGTTGCTAGAACCTAGCGACTCTTCCTGTAAAATCATCAGGAAACTTAGCACCAATGCCACGAGGGCATAAATCGATTTGCAATTCAATAATTTTTCCAACATAATCATTTATTTTAAAGTTAAAAACTCAATTTTTCTGGATATCCTGCCGTGATGTCGTATGCGGTCACCTCCGCAACTGTTGTCAGTTTGCTTACTTCTGCTATGTGCTTCTGTGTGACTAGATAGCTTGCATCCGCATATCTCTGTATCTTCGCTAACAAAATATTAGCGTTCTGTAAAGGTACAGTCACCGCCTGACCTGCTATCGCAAACGTGATGCTCGTTTCTCCTAGCAGTTCAGCACTGCTGATTGAGGTGAGGTAATTCGAGCGAATTGCTGGTGTGAGCCACGTCTCAACACCATTATAGGTGATACTATTGACATTGCTTGACTCGCTGTAATCGTTGATTTCTGCAATCTTCTTGATGATTGCATCCGACAATGAATTGTCCGTCACGACTTCAATGCTCTTTTGATAAGCATCGAGCTGTGCCTTATACTCATCCGCCTGTGCCTGCGTGATTTCTTTCCACGCACTTACATCTACCGTATCTGGTAGAAACAGGCTATCGGTTATAACTCTATCCGATATCGCTACATCCGCACTCTGTGTCAGATAGCAGCCTTCATTTGCCTTTAATGTTTTCATATTCTTTTATGCTAAAGTCCAATTTTTATATGTTGCAACTTTTTTCTCCGCATCGCTTAATTTAGCGAGATTAGTTCTTCCGAGAGTGAGTGTAGGGGTTGTAGTAACATATTCATTTTTTGCCCAAGTCTGATTATCCGTCGTAGTCATATCCGCGAGATTAGCTATCATGCTAACAAGGCTATCATGCGTAAGAGTAGAACTCGTGACATTGAATGAAACCCTGATGTTTCCAAATCCTTCAAAATTTTTCAGATTAATACAATAACTTCCAAAGATGTTACCCGCTGTTGTAACATTTGAGCAATCTAAAACTCCTTTGATAGTCGTAAATCCACAATTATTTGCGAAATTAGATATATCTGTCAGTGCTGGAATACTGCACCCAGTCAGGTCTAAAATAGCATTTGTTTTGTCCCTTGCAATATCAGTGCCCAAACCAAAAGATGTTAGAATCGTGAATGTGCAATTTCTTAGACTTATCAACTCGATATTCCTATCTGTATGCGCTATATACATAAATTTAGTCAAGACGGGAAAAGTCAGCCCATCTAAATAGATATTAACAAGATTATCTGCGCTATTTGCAAAAGCCGTCATATCTATTAATTCAGAAACGTCTGGTATTGCATATATATTCTTTACGGTACTTGATTGAAATTTGGCGCGTGCACTAGTAATCTGCGATGATACAACTTCTTTTACGATTTCTCCATCCTCGTTTTCATATATCCAATATGACAGACCATTCAATTTTTTGTAGATATCCGCATCGGATATCTTCACTCCATTAATCGCATCCGTTACCGCCTTTTGACTCATCACTTTTCCAGTTTCCTGTCCAGTGACTTGAACTACTTCCGCACCCGATACAGCCTGCTTAGCCGCCACATTCATGTCTATCCACTTCAACCCCCCGTCGATTGACAGCTCCCAATTAAATGTTGTGCTGTTTATTCGTAACTGAGGTGTAATACCATCCGTACCAGCAGCCTTAATGCCTGTTGATACATAACTCTGTGTGCCAGTGTCCCAAGTATGCCAAATTCCATCGACGATTTTAGGTGCATGACTAGCCGCCGTATCTGCTTTTGTAGCGGCTTCATTAGCCTCCGTGGTCGCATTCTCAGAATTTGTTTTCATCGTGTTGAACTCCGAAACTCGTGCGTTTTCAGCATTCACACGACTCGTTTCAGCAGTCACGCGGGATGCCTCCGCATCTGTCACGCTCTTGTTAGTATCATCACATGCTGCTGCGCTGTCAACTGCCTTCTTTGCCGCTGTAATAGCTACACCAGCAGCCGTTTCCGCATCTTGTTTCGCATTTTCCACAGTTGCTGCTGCATCGGTTGCGGGCTTCTGCAAAGCTGCAATTTCTTCATCCGTGAAATCTGCAAAGGTAAAGGCATCTCCTTTATCTCCTTTCTCGCCTTGCTCACCCTGTATACCTTGAATGCCAGCATCTCCTTTATCTCCTTTATATCCCTGCAATCCTTTCAGAGATGCGAGCCATTCTGCTACAGTGCCAGCAAACCCGTTTTCTTTCGCTAATTCATAAGCGGATTTGCCGTTATCGCCATCTTTCCCTACCGCAAAAATAATCTGAGGTTGCAATGTGTACGTGTCCACACCGAACTCCGTACCCGAAGGTAAATCCGCATCCTCGTTGTAATTCACAATGCGAAGTGCGTTCTTCAAGTCCATTCTCAATTTCTGACCGTTCTTGACCGTCTTGACCTCGATGTCGTATTGTCCGTTATTCAGGTCGCCATCAACGGCAAACGAGATGTTGATGCCGCTTATCGTGAACTCCTTGACCGTCTTGCCGTACATACTATACAACGTTACGGATGTATCAGCCTCGCATCCCGTCAAGTCCACATCGGTCAAGATAGGATTGCTAGATGGGTCATATCCCGTAATCTGCTGCATCGGGATAGTTATCTTGAAGGTGTTGCCCTTGACTACCCTTGTAGGCTTTAATGTCTTTGTTATATCTGCCATATCTTTTATATTTTAATTTACAATTTTTGTGCCTCGATGAATCCGCTTCCGCTTGCATCCTCGACACCATTTATGTAGTGCGTATATGTTCGGAAGTAATTCACAAAGAATTGTTTTGTGCCGTTTGCATCGTAGTAGTAATTCGTACTCTGCTTAGCATAGCAAGTCTGTGAAATTATATATCCCGTGTAAAGCGTAACGGAAGTCGGCAATGTAGAGTTGCTGAGAGGTGAACTACCAACATATACCTTGCCGTTGTAATTCTCATTTACACCATTGTTTGCTGCATATACGCACATATATGCGTTAGGGGTCAGTGTCACGTCAGCATTTGCAAATGAGGAATCCGTAATATTGTCGCTCTTATATACTCTTGATGAACCCCAACCAGCGTATGTACTATTTTTATTACCGTTCTCGTCATAGATGTATGATACCGAACCATCTTGTTTGTAGTAAGTCGTTCTTATCCCGATGCAGTTGCTGCTTGAGTCGTACACAAATGCCTCAATAGACAACTTGTTTTGAGTGTCGGGATAGTATTTCCGTACCAACCCATCATCAAATTCGTTGACCGTGTAAACTTTTTTTCCTGTTGCCTTATTCTTGCATACAAGAGCTTTGCTAGTAAGACCGTCATTATCTATTACCGCAAGTACATTACCGCTGTTGTCACGGAATACGGTATTATCAGCAGTTATATTTATCTTACTTCTCTGAATGTCTAATCCTGTTGCAAGAAGTGCCTTCTTGCTTACCATATCCTCGCCACTCTCACTGTAATTAGTAACAGTTACTCCAGTTTCTAATTTAGGCGATGCTACCGTGATAGAAAGCGAACTCTGATTGACCCGTTCTGACGAACTAGTAGAATCGTACCACTGCCTTATTGCTGTAAGTGTGATTTTCTTTGTAACGTCAAAAGTCGTGTTTGTGCGGAAGTGAACCCATATCCTTCGCCAATCAGAAGTAAGTTTTATATAATTCCAGCCATCTGCTCCCGAACTTGTTACACCATCAGAGTTCTCAACAAACGCACAAGGATTGTTCGATGTATCCGTATCACAATAAAGGAACATGTGTACATACCCGCTACCCTTGACCCACATCGAGAATATATAGTCGGTATTTTGTTTCAACGTAAGCGAATTAAGCCACTTCAATGTGTCCTTAGTATAGCTTGTGCTTGAATTAAAGCTCTGATATAATGTCGTGCAATCTCCATAGCCGTTATCCACCTTTGTAGGCGACCATTGGATGTTCGGTGCAAGGTTATTCCCAGTTAAATCGGTAAGCAAACGGGAGTTAGGAAGTATATTTCCACCTACATAGTCGAAGTCCTTTTCTGATAGAGACCAACCCGTGAAAGTGTCCGACTGCTCCATCATCGGGCGGCATAGGTACAACTTACCTGCGGCAACAATATACATCATTACGTTAACGGATGTAGGAACTTCGTTCTTTGAGGTAGTTTCATTTAATACCGTTGCAGGAACCGTTAATGACCAAGTAATTTGCTGCCAAACACCGCTTTTTGACGGAACGATAGAAGTAGAAAAACTCTTATTCGCACCTGACGGATTGACACGAAGCTCGATGCTTGCACCCTGTGTAAAGGATGTGATATCGGGGGACTTGACCAGAACTGAAAACATATAGGTCGTGCTAGGTGTGATGGATATGCCCTCCCATCGCAAACCGATAAAGCGTTGTGCCGTATCGGTCCTGTTGATATAAATAGCATTTGTTCCCTTATAACCTGCGTTCTTTTGAATAGAGCACGATGCAGCGATATAAGTAGGATAAGCAGCCTCATTGTTATACAAAAACTCATCCTTCCGTCTGAAAGCAGTTCCTACCAACATATTGCGTCTTGCAGCCTGCGTCTCTCCGACTTTGATGGAATAGCTTTCAGCCGTTTGCAATACTTCTGTAAACTTGGTATCAACAGATGTTTTTTCGCTGTCAAAATCGGACTGTGAAACCTTTGAACTAATTTTCCCATCAAGAAGAGTCAATGCAGTTGATGTGTTTTGTGTTAATGTCTGTATATCATCTTCTGCACCACTGATGTCTGTTTCATTCTTAGTCACACGAGTCTTGACCGATTCGATATCTGCTGTGATGGAATCATTAGTCTTCTTGATCTGCGAAGTCACAGAATAGATGTTGACTGAAAAGTATATCTTGCCGACACCTACATACGTAGTGTCACCGACAACCAGTTTGGCGGTGAAAGTGATGTAACCGCTTCCATAAGAGAATCCGGTACTGGAATCATCGTCGATTGCAGTAATTCTCAACTTGCTGCCGCTAGCAGTAGCGGTGCAATGTACGCAAGTGATGGACGATGCGACGATTTCGGTGGCCACTGCGTAAGTGTCGCCGACGGTAAAATAAACATTCGTATACGCATTTGTGTAATCAACGACTTTGCCAGATGAATTTGTGTCCACGACGATTTCGGAAGGAGAAAGATAAAGGCTGTAACCATTTTTGCCCGCTTCGCCATTGTGGCCATAAGTTCCAATGACATGAGGGACTGTTACTACAACAGTATTATCAGTATATGTTGTTATCTGATAAGTCCATAGATATGGATTAGCCTCAGATACTGACTGCTCTGTATCTGTCCACCCCGTTGTTTCCTTGAATGCTTCATAATCAGTAACAGAACTAACCGTTGTAGCAAGATACATAATCACTACCGACTTGACACCATTTCCTGTATCACCCTTGATGCCCTGACCACCTTTGAATCTAGACCAGACATACACTGTTTTGTCATTTCCTTCTGTCGCTGATAATTGATTAACTGCTATACCAACATATAACGTGTCGTCGGTAGGTGTGTCATACATATCAGTACCATCCGAATTATCCGAATATTTAATCCACGTATAATAAGTCTTACCGTCATCACCAGGTGTTCCGGGGTCTCCCTGCTTGCCTGTGATATCAGACCAAACATAATCCGATGCCGTTTCACTTTCAGTAGCAGTTGACTTGTTATGAGCTATTCCGATAAACGTTTTCCCATCAGGACTATCAGACAATCCATTTCCTTGTGCATCATCCGCATATTTTATCCAAATATAATTAGAAACACCATTTATGCCAGATTCACCCTTTATCCTGCTCCATGTATATTTGACATAATCAGCATCCGCCGATGGTCCGACTTCATTCTCATCATAACATATTCCCAGATACAATGCTCCTGCGAAATATTTTACGCTGAAATTCTGACCATCCGCTTCATTTGAGTATGCGAAATGAATATATGTCTTTTTGCTTGTGCCATCGCTGCCTTTGCTCACTTGCTTAGTCCATACGGTTGAGCCGTCTTTGGGCTCCGTCCCTGCAGCAGCCGATGCACCCACAGCAACACCGTCTAATACCCACAAACTTCCATTATAGGTAACACTGTTATTATAATAATAGACTTTTGAAGCATCATACACACCCTTGTATATCACAACTGGAGTCGCAACATTATCGTAATCTATAAGTTTGAAAACTTTTGTAGCAAACTGAACCTTTTCTGGAGATATGATAGCTGTGTTCTGGCCCTTGCTAGCAAATCCCATACAATCAGCGAACATGAGGATAGCAGGTGCGTTCTCATCATTAGAGAGAATCTCAATATACGATTTTCGACCGTCAGTATCAGAACCTCTCATCACAACGCTGTCGCCTGCCTGCGGTATCGTGGAACCCTCATCAAACTGACCTGTCAGATTTCCAAGCGTTATATATCCGCTCCCTGCATCAGTGACTTTTCGCCAATAATACTGATTACTTACGTTAGTGTAAACGCCTTCTTTGATATTGAACGTCTTGCACAGTGCGTAATCTTTTGCTTGCCACGAGTTCGTGGTTGCTGTCGTTCCGTCATCGGCAAGGAAATAGCATTTGTAAGCCACTGTATCAGCAGCAACCGTGGTAATATTACCGCTTGCATCAAGCCATTCTACACGTGTAATTTTGCTTCCCGAAGGCGATATGTTGACATTGCCGGCACTCGAATACATCTTTCTGATTTCAAGTTGCTCGAACACTGCTTTCATGCGGAAATAGGCATCATCGCATTCTATGCACCAGTGACCAGCAGAGTTTTTATACAATCCGAGACCTTGAGCCAAATGCTCAAAACTGCCCATCAATACAGAATTGAGCGTTGCATTTCCGTTCTTGTCTATTCCGTACAGGGAATTAATCAGCAATGACAGCAGCTTCGCATTCCCGTCTTTGTCGATGCTATACTTTCCGTCTCCTATTAAAAGACCTTGCAAGAATGTGATGAGACCTTTTGCGGTATCTGCGCTTACCTTAGACAAAAATTTATCTTTCAGTGCTGAATACGCAATCTCTCCTACTTGTGTAGAATTATATCCACCTGATACACCACCGCTTACAATAGCATCTATCTGCTGCTGTATCTTCTGCACCGTTCCTACCGTCTTGGTATCTCTAAGCGTGATTTCATATTTGGGCAGAAGTCCGTCACCTTCTGTAATCTTGATATTGTCTATCGTGATGGAGCCAGTAACACCCATATCGGTATCTTCTATAAGCATCACATCGCCTTCCATAATCGTATAGTGGAAGGTTGCGCTCTTGTCCGTAACTGCATCGTCGTGACGCTTTATGAAATTAATGTCGGGGGTAAGCTGATATGAGAATACGGAATAGTCGTTTTTTGCAAGCCATTTAAGCGACCATTTAAGAAGTGTCACACTCGCTTGCTCTATATATGTATCGGGCATATAGATGTCCGTTATCACGAATTTGTCGCCTTTCTTGATAGGAGCATCCACGTATGGGAAATACTTGCCTATGCTATCATCCTTTATTCTTGCACATTTCAGTTTCCATGTAGTACCATCTTTAGTCCAACTTGAAACAGTGAAATCACGACCACCGCAATATCCGCTATTGAAATGTATCTTTGGACTTGTGCCGTTTACCGCAACATCATCAAATTCAAAACCTAAATCGTTTATGATGATATAGAACGGATCTACCGAAGCACCATCCGCAAATACTCCGCTGTCTGATATTGCGCTTCCATCCGATGCGGTTGCACCTACTACTTGGTTTCTATCGTCTGAAAAGTATTGCAGAGACGGGTATATGTCCTTATGCGTATCGTCTTCCGAAGTGAAATATTCCGTATGGGGTCTTACACCTAAATCTGTTACGTTTTTGCTGTTTATATAGGGATAGTATTTTTCTGTTGAAAAAGTATATCCTGCATTTATATAATCTTGCAGCCATGTATATTTTGATTTGTTAGCCTCTACCCAATCCGCAAGTGTTCCTGTGGGGAAACTTGGCAGCATCAGATTGGCGATATTCATATTGTTCGGCAACTTCGAGTTCGCATCGAATGACAAATGTGATAGGTCTGATATGTTATCCTTCCTTACACCGCTTACGAATGTTACGCTTGTATTCGCATACCCAACGGAAAGAACCTTCGCCTTTACATCTTCATATATAGCCGAAGTTGTGTCTACTTTGTATGCGGCAAAAGACTCTGCCATTCCTCTGTCACCGAATGTGTAATCTTTGTATATGCCCCATGTTCCTTGAAGTTCGTATGATGTAGAACTTCCCGAAATGTTGAATTTGACCGTATCGTTAAGTTCCGTGGTATGGTTCAGGTCAAATAGGAAGAATAGGGAATAGCTGCTTGCTATATAGTCGAAAGTAGTCAGTTTTGCCGTTACCGTAGCACCTACAAGAGAATAATATCTTGGATTTATGTTCGTTGTGTTTCCGTAACTTTTCAGCCTAGTCACAATCTGTTGGTCTGTCTGCGAATTGCGTGTCATATCATACAGACCTTTGTATCTTCCCACCTTGAACGTGATGTCCTTTACAGAACCTGCCGTGCCTACCGTTACCGTTCTTCCCCTTACGATGAAGTTCACCCCGTATTTAGAGTTTACGTATGCGAGTGCATCCCAACATGATATGTTAGATACCGTGATGAGCATATTCGTGTAATCGTCAGGTGTAGTATAGGTGCTGTCGGCTTTGATAGTCCACTGCTTTGTGCCAGTGTAATATCGGTTCATGTTCACTTGTATGCGTTGCAGCAAATCGTCTATTGTTGCGGCTACAAATGAGAAATTCGGCTGTGCTGTGAATGATATGTCCGTTTGGCTGTCTCCCACGAAATCATTGAAATCCGCATTTGCAAGCTCCGTGATGTAGCTCTCGAACTTCATGCTGTCGTATTGGAACACTTCACCGTTTGCGTTCTTATGACCTGTTTTCTTCTCTGTCGGAATATTCCCTAACGTGAAATTATTCCCTCTGTACGTGATATAGTCGCCCACCTCGAAAGCGATATGCACATTCGACTTCACGCTTGCGGTAATGGAGCTGTCTCCCATGAACTGACCGTTGTATTCCAACTTTTCAGTCTCGCATCTTACCGTGCTTCCGTCTTTGCTATATATCTTATATCTCATAATGTCACTTTTGCGTTAGGGTCTGTAAGTGCTATATCCGTAGTGGGGTCTGTAACCCTGAATGTGAGTTTGAACGTAAGATGGTCTCCGTCTGTAAGGTGTATAAGCTCTTCGGGGTCTACCGTCTTCGGATAGACTTTCTGCCTGCCCATTTTGTTGAACCTGTCGTACATCTTGAAACCGCCCTCCGTGATGCTGTCGTAATTATCATCGGTTGGTGCAGTGCCGTACAGATATTTGAAGAAACCTAGGAATATGTTGTCATAGCAAGTGTCAAGTTCGCCCTTGTATTCAAATTCGATGGTCACGTCATAAGCCTTTTTGGGGATGAATGACGGTATATATGTGTCCTCTCCATCCTCTCCTGCAAAATCGTGTGTAGGAAGTTCCTTGCTTTCGTTCTTGGGCAAAGGTATCTTTGTACATACAATCCCCCATTGCTTGTATATGTTTACTACTGGCGCATTGGAAGTCATTTTTTGCATCAGTAGCGAGCTTCTTGTAAGTCCGTCATATTCTGTAGCCATAGCTTAGTGTTGTGTTTGTGTTGAATATTCACCGCAAATATAACAAATAATTTGTATATTTATACAATATTATTGTATTTTTATTTTAAAATTATTCATTATTAGCCCCACCATCCACCCCTGAAAAGTAGCCTATCCTAGCATTTAACCCTCGTTCCTTATAAGTATCTCATTTTCTCCGATGCTTTTCACCTTGCTGCTTTCAGAGTGCCTGTACACATAAACCTTTGCCATTTCGCTGCAATCCACTTCCACTTCCGCATCGTCATACACATTCAGCATGACTCTTGCGAAACCTGTTGCAGCTACTTTCATCTTTGATGTATGTCTCACATATACGTCTGCCGTTCCGAAACTTTCGCACTTCAAACTTATATCGCTGTCACCGTTTACTATGACCGTGCCTTTTACCATCTCCACGGAAACATCCTTATCATCCACAAAGATGTTGTTATCTATGAGCATTTCTTTGTCCCAATGAGACTTTATATACTCGTTTGTAGGATAACCGTGTTCTATGCAGAAATCTATCCCACGTTTGTACTTGTCGAACAAGGTAGCATTGTCGCTATCATCCTTCCATTCTCCAAACCACTGGTCGCAAAGTCCTGCCTTGCGTGCCATATCCCTTAATTCAATGCTTAGTTTTTCCATATTGCTTTAGTTTACATATATTTTCTTGTTGCCTAGAATAACATCATTAAACATAGATTTTATATCACCCACCAATTCCATATTCCTGTATGTGTTGGATTGTATCTGCTGCAACTGTAACAGCTGCGCCTGCATCATCGGGCTGCTTTCAATCTTGACACCGTTCTCTACGATTTTAAGCAAGTTCATTCTATTGTTATATGTGTCCTGCCGTATCGCATCCATATAGGCTGCAATAATATTCGCTTCCTGCTCCGTCACACCGCTTATGGCATTTGTGGTGGATGAAGAAGAGTTTCCTTTTAAGTCTATGCCCTTTTTCTCTAATGCGGCATACAACTCATCCAATTTGCTCATCTTGGAAGTAATATCTCCTTGCGCTGACATTATATCTGATGCTATTTTTGAAATGTCATCTTGCGTCAAATCGTTGTTTGTTCCGAATATACCACCTTGTCCGTTTTCTCCAAACAAATCTTTCTGCAAATTCTTAAATGCGTTTTCAATAACATTTGTCTTGAACCAGCTCTTTACAAGACTTTGAAGGATGCTTGCAGCAGTTTTATTAAATGCTTCCGCACCACTCTCACCTTTCTGCCAAGCCTCAAACAAAGCGTCTCCGAATTGTGAAGCCCAACCTTTAATGTCTATTCCGTAAAGACTACTTGCCAAATCTTCCGAGAATTGAGTAATCTTAGTTTCCATTTCCTCAATTTGAGACTTGTAGTCGTTTATCTTGGATTGGTCAGGCTTCTTCTTATCCTCTTCGGCTTGTTTCTGCTTTTCAAGTTCATCTAATTGCTCTTTGTACAGATTTCGTTGATAATTATATGCGTTCCCGTAATTGTCCTTATCGTTCTTATCTAAATACTTTACAGTTGCAGCGGATTCTTTAAGAATCTTTTCAGACTCTTGCAAAGACATCAAATCGAATATAGATAGCTTTCCCTTACTCTTCATGCTTGCTACATTGGCTTGCGCATCTTTAACTTTCTGTATTTCACTATTGTTTACCAATGAGCCTTCTGTCGCATTACCAAGATTGTATTTCAAACTATCCTCTATGCTCTTATATGCTAGATTAAGTTCTTGAACCTTTTCCTTGCTCTTTTCTATTGCACGGTCTAGCTTCTTGTCGTGTAGTTGTGCTATGCTTGTTATTGCTCCCATTGCTGCACCTGCTGCCATACCATAAGGGCCTAATGATGAAAGTGACGCTGCACCGCTTAACATTCCCCCAGCAACACCAGCAGCATCTGAAGCACCAGTACCTCCACCTACTGCTTCTATTGTAGAACCTAGCAATGATAACGCATTGTTCCATTTCTGCATTTCATCTATAGCACCTTTCATAGCATCTGAAAAAGAAAGTGCTGCATGTGTGGCCTGTTCGTGCGAATCTTTTTCTTTTGATTTTGCATCATCAGTTGATATTTTTTGCTTATTTCCGTTTTCATCTGTATATTCAGCAAATCCTCCATTCTTTTCAGCTTGCTTTGCTATATTACTCCAACGATTTTCTTCTTTTTTTGCAGAAAAATAATTTCTTGCAGAATCAAACATACCAACAAAAGGATTTTTTTTATTTATATCACCTTGTCTTGTGTCCTCTTGGTTTCTCAACCTATCAAGTTCACCAATATTACCACTAACAGATTGTGTATTTCCATCTTTATCTTTATATGTTGACGTAAAATATGAAGGCTTACCATTTTTGTCATTTACTATTTTCGCATTTTTAACTATCTCTTTTGCCTCTCTCATTCCACGAAGAAGTTGTTCAAGACTCATATATGCAGACTTTCCAAAAATATCATCCCAAGCAGGAAGAAGTTCAAGAAGAGAGGAACCTAGTTTCGTAATCTCTTGATTAGTTACTTCTATATAAGAATTTACCATTTCAAGCTCTCTGTCTGTAAGAATCTTTTCTGCTCCATCTTTTAGTTTAAGTAAACCGTTATCTCCAATTTCGGCATAGTCTCCAAGTTTAGTTTCTTTTCCATTTGTGGAATTTTTTCTTATTGCTTTATCTAAAGCAGTTGACAATGTTGTTTTAATCTTGTCTGCTATTCCCTGTACTTGCGATATTGCCTTCTGTCCGTCAAATTGTATCTGTATTCTTTCCTTTTCTATTTCATCCTTAGCCATTTTCCAAGCAGAAAGAAGAGCTTTTCCTATTGCATCGTCACCAAGAATCTTCTTCGCTTCATCTTCCGTTATGTCAAATCCTATATTTCTATACCTTCCTTTTTCTGACATTTGATTATAGAAAGAATCTGCCAATGCTTCCGATTTAGAAGAGTATTGCGTATTCCCTCCGAATATGAAAGAAGAAGCTATTTCTTTACTCATTCCGGACTCTAAAAGCTGTTTGTAATTATCCCAACTTTTTGCTGTTTCAGACATTGCATCCGATATTTGTTTTCCTATCTCATCAAGTCTTTTCTTCGTAGCATCACGGTCGAAATCACCAATTAAATCTCCTATTGATATTTTCAGCTTATTCCTTTCTGCTGTTGACTTTGCACGGTTTAGCATCGCTCTTAAATTTTCAAGAGTTTTCTTGTACCATTCATTCAACTGTGCTTCGGTATTTTTGTTTGAGAATGTACCTTTGGGGAATATACCGCTTGCGTCCATCTTGTCTATGGATTCCGATTCTGTTATTCCCGTGTCTTTCCATTTATTATAGACATCCATGGCTTTCTTTATTTGGTCTATTCTCGCCTGTATGTCTTTTGCGAATTGGTCTGTCTTTGAACCTTCCTTTTGTTTTTTAGATTTGCTGTTTTTTGTTTGATTTACGATGTCAGTAAATCCTGCCGCATTTGAATTTGATACAATATTATCAAGTTCATTTTGAGCATCAGATAATTGCTTATATGCTGCTATTGATTCCGTTGTACCTGCTTTTGTCTTTTTATATGCTGCCTTTAAAAGTTTTACATTTTCGTATGACGAATCATAATCCTGTTTTAATTGGGAATGATATGCGTTAATATCAGTAGAACCTGATTTTGGCAAATTAGGATTGTTCTTTTGGGATTTTGGCAACTGACCGTTAATCATATCATATAACCATCCGTTTTGAGCGTCTTCTTTTCCTATCATACTTTTTATTCTTATAAGTATGTTTATAGGATTGCTGTTCACTAAATTTTGTAGCTGACCTAAAAATCCGCTCATCCATGGCATAAAATTATT
>OGVH01000022.1_pt1 | contig 13229 bp, 15 predicted proteins | sample 1575731 | NCBI WGS metagenome assembly OGVH01 (sample SAMN07581544, study PRJEB24739) | freshwater metagenome | place: Singapore | collected 2015-04
GTTTCCCAGTCACGATACAATCCATCTCTTACAATTCTTTTACTAGCACCACTTGTGTTTCCGTTGCTAGTCATGTGACGCGCTAGCGTACTTGATTCATCGTACACTATTTCTTGGTTACTGATGACATGACACAACAACTTGGTAGGCTGCGAAGCAGGTACAGTTGAGTCAACACTTCTTGGGTGAATTTTAAAAAGCAAACAATCGAAGCTTGTATCGATTAGTTTTTCAAAATCATTTGAGCAAGTATAGGTTCCTGGTAAGGAAATAAATTCGTGATCCCCTGTATTTGCAAACAGTTTGAAGATCATTCTGTTTAAATGACGTAGTTTTCCTGTTTGATATGTTGGATGCTCACACAAGTTTTCGTTTGCATCTATTTTATATCCAGGCATTGTATTTGCTGCTGCTCCACTTAACGCCATGACACCAGATACAGGACCATCTCCCATTTTTGTTACGCTCAATTGCGTTTTCGCTGGATACATCTGATATCTTATCATTTCGAACCAACCTTCGTTTTCATCACTGTTATTCAACAGTTGGAATCTGATGCCTTGACTCACTAATCTCCATTTCGCAATTGTTTGGTTAAGGTCTTGTGTGAGCGTGTATACATCGATGTCTGGGTCCTTTGTCACATTTCCAACATAATGATTTTTGTATGGAATGATGTATGGCGCTGCATTTAGCGACGGTACCGTCGCCGCTGCTACTCCTGTGTGTGAAGCCCAAATACCGTTTGAAAGACCTGGGAAGACTGCTACATAGAAGGGTTCACCATCGCACTTGAGTTCAGTTACACCTTGCAGTCTGATACCACTACTCATATACTCGCGTCCGTCCGCAATTTTTGGCGCCATGTTAGTTTTCGCGAACGGGTTGTATAGAAGTTGATTATAACTTCTACGTGCCACTGACTTCATTGTCGATTTTCTACCATATCGCCCCCTATATTTACGTCTATATACGATTTTACGTGATTTTCGTAAATAATACGCCATGGCTATGATTTATGAAGATGTTACGCTTATCCCGATTGTGTTTTATGATAGCGATTCATCTGATGGCGGACGCCCCCCTGAATCCAAACGTCCACCTTCGCCGCCGCCACCACCACCTCCCACTGAGGTTGATTTTGAGATAACAGATCAAACCCCTACTTGTCTAGTATTTGACCGTTACTATGAACGCGTTGATTTTTTGGGCAATGGATCGTTTGGCGAGGCATTAGTAAAGCGACGTACACGGTCGTTTCTAAGGGGTTACTATTCTAACCTTGGCGATGTTCATAGTCGTACGTCTCAAGGTATCTGTTTATATCGTTTGTTTGATAACACTAATGGCGCAACCATTAAGGATTTGATGGTTCCTGGTTTGTCGCCACATTATCGCATTGATCCACAGGTTACACATTGGATATCTACATCGCTTCCTGGGATACCGGTGGAGATCCCTTATTATATTGGTAGTCGTCGTGATTTATACTCTCCACCCTCTATCACTTTTCGTTTGTATTGGAATACGAACAAACCAATTTACAATGCTGGTATTCGCGTCACCGTTGGTACGCAAGTGTTAACTTATTCCCATGGCGATATTCCAGTTGACCAAAAAGGGTTTGCTGATTTCACTGTTCAATTACCCCACATACCTGACGGCGTCGGGACGATCGGCACTTTTTACCATTATCGCTTTTGGATAGGCCTTTTAAGTAATTCACCTTTCAACCATATCCGTTACAAAGAAGGGATTGAAGCAAATTCTTCTGGTGCTTTTGCTGGGTACGGCTTTAGTTGGTTGGTGTTGAATGTCAGGACACAGATGCCTCGAAACGTCAATTTTGAATTTAAATTGCAAAACACATCGTGGTTGACGTCTGGATGGCATCCTGTGAAAAATGATGATCTTGTTTATCCGGTTAACCATACAGCTCATTCAGGAGCAAATTTGTATGGTCCAGTTGGTTTTTCGAAAAAACTATCCAATCCTACAGGATTGCTGTTCTCGTTGGACACCTTTTGGCGATGGAATGTTTTTTCGAGTAACACGGAAGATCAATTATATTTGAATGGTTTTCATTGGAAATTCGATATTGAACGTGATTTCCCTGTGAACAAGAAATACGGACTACCCATCTTTTTTTGCAATATTCGTGGTATTCCACAAAAAGGTGTTTGGTCCCAAGATTCAATTGATCTAGGACTAAATGTTGGGTTGAATATCAACCTTGCTTATTTTACTGACCAAGTCACTGTGCGACATGATGGTTGGTCACGCTATTACGAATGCCTACCATCGGATTTTCAGTTTACCTCAGGAACCGCCGCTTTATATGGATTGACGTGGCTTGATGACGATGAATCTCAGTTTTTTAAAAAAAAATACATGTTTATTCCGTACAACTCTGTTTGTATGCTTCGTTTGGTAGAAGGAAGTCCTACAAACGACGTTACATTTGATATCTATCCAAATGTACAACATACGGAAACGCCTCCGTACTCGTGCCTCTATCCTTATCCCTTTGTATATTCGCAATTACCTTATGATTCACACTAAGGTTCTTTAATTAATTTTACAATAAATAAAGCTGTATGCGGTATATACAACTTACAATCTGGTATGGTTTCAGGGTCGTCCAGATCTAGATTGGAAGAATCCGTGTTAAGCCAGCTTAACCCTTCGTTCATGCAATCCGAAGCAAACATTGTATTTTTAAATGGAATAGGCAGATGGTTTTTTCCATCTGTTATTCCGGATATCGGTATTCTGTGAATGCCGTTTTGTATTTGAGTTGTCCCGGCATGTAAAAATGTAGCTAGGGCGTATGTTTCATCAGATGAATCTTTGAAATTTTGGTTCAAAATTATACTACATTTAAAGCCTGAATGTGCTTTAAAGTTTGTCCACCAGTCACTGACGTAGTAGTGAGCTTGTTTTGAGAAATTGGTTCCTGACGGTGTTGGATAAGACCAAAATTGAACAGAATTTGGTGGGTCTTGTCTAATTCCGTCATTGTTGAGTGTCCCTTGGAATTTCCAATTCCATTCGTGATGGACTGTTCCGGATTTGACCGTAAATGGAGGAAGCGTAGTTAATGATGTTGATGTTGCATCATTGGCTTGTAGATACAATCCGGCGTCAGAGAAGTATGATGTTGGATTATCTGGTCCAATATTTCTTACTGGAGAGAACAGTTTCCAGGTATAAGTTGACGGCATTGAAGTTTTTAATGACGCAAACATGAATTCACAATCCGGAACCGGTAACGCGTTCCTTTGGTTGGTATGTGCTGGAGAAGTCTCACCGACAATTCCATTCGTGGATAAGTAGCTTTTGTAGTGATCTTCGTTCATTGCTGGTACGGTATTGCCTTTGCGGTATCGTTCACCTGGTATTGCCTTATGTTCTGTTTCCACATTGAGGTTATCAATATTGTAATTCCTCCATGCTAGAGTGAATCGATATGGAGAAATCGTTCCTGGTGTTTCATACGGGAACCTCATATGTTCTGATGGCAGCTTTACCGATATGGTAGTGGAGAACGGAGTTCCCTGTGCTCTTGTAACTTCTTTTGAAAATTTCAAAGGGGTTGGGGTGACGAGTTGACCGTCGCTGCGGTATATGTTAATAACTGCTTCGATTATCCACCTGGTAGTTGCTGATTTATACCACATGTTTGTGTAATAAGTCAGTTCTATTTCAGGTTCTATATGTATAGTACAATTGAGGCCTCTTACATAAAATGGAAATTGTAGTGGCACACCGTCCCCGATTTCTTGGTAATTCCACATGGTATCAAACACCCACGGGTGTACACTATTGAAAAGTTTGAATCCATCTCTGTGACTTTGGAAATGCCCTTTAGGTCCTACTCGTAAAAGCTGATTATGGAATAGTATACGCCTTTTATCTCCTGTGTTTCCTAAATAAAATTCCCAGTTGTTTCTGTCATTCCCTCTTTCAAAATGGCGTTGCATAGTGATTGAGAGAACTGGTATTTCTTTTAATACTGGATCAAATTTATCTGGGTCTTCCCATGGTTCCTTTTCAGGTTCAGGAGGTGGAGGCGGAGGCGGAGGTTCTTCGTTAGTCTTTTTCCGCTTGCCGCCTGCGTCTGAATCACTCGATTCACTATCTATATAGCGACGATACCATACTTCGTATGGATCCCACATTATCGACTATATCTTCTGTTCCTTTTAGTTCTTGGCCAAATAAAACTATAATCTGAAAGATGTGAATCATAAAGCGATCTATTCCGATTTGTGCCACGAAGAGATATTTCAGAAATCACTGACTGGTTTAACGAATTTGATAGATCTGGACTCAACCAACTGTCGTCCTGGTCGCCTGATATTTCTGTGACCAATCCTCTTCTCTCTGCTTCGCGCTGACGTTCGTCCAACAATTCCTGCCACGATTTGGCAGGCCCCATGACGACACTATCGTTCGACACATTCAAAGCATCTGATATGGCGGTATCCATTCTTTGAAGCGTTCGTTCCATTGTATTGGATCTCACGCGTTCTTGGTTAAGGTCTTTTCGTGATGTCTTTGCTCTTGTCCCCTGTCTCTCATTTAGTTCGCGAACTAAATCTTTCTTCCGTACGTCTTGTCGTTGCATTGTTAAACCTGCGGTTCTTGTGTTTAAATCAGAATCGATTTTAACACCGGTTGTTCGGAAAGACGAACTTTTTTGTATGTTCCGTCTGTTTTGTATTTGTTGCTTTATTGCCTGTTTTGACTTTGATTGTCCAAAAGTTCCTTTTTTCATCTTTGAATTAGGATTAACTTTTGGTATATCGACGAAAGTCATGGATGTGTCGGGTTCTATGATAGAATCCTCATTCTGAATCATAGAAATATCATTTATGTTTGGTAGTGTTGTTCGCTCGGCAACTGGAAGTTGATGTATAGCCGTAATGGGTAACGGCTTTACTTCTTTTTTTGGTTTGATGTTCCTTTGCCATGTGGAATCTCCCCACGTCTCGTGATTCTCGGGTGTGGATTGCCGCTTCTGTAGTGCTTTTGCATACTCTACCCTTCTCTGTCCCATGGACCTTCTCCATCGACTAGTGTCCATCCCTTCGTAGATGGTCGGCAACCTGTTGATATTGAAGTCCCTGTGTGGGCTCCACATAAATTGATGTTCCCAACTCATAATGTTTATTCCTTTGCTTTTAATTAGCACAATGGGTGCGTTTTACAACGTTGTAGCTGATTGCGACAAGACTATGTCTAAAAAAGGAATGAAATCAAAGAAGTTGTCCAAATCTAAAAGTCTAAAGAAATTGAAACCGAAGGGTTTATCCCTTAAGAGTATAGAATCTGATCCTCCTTCTGTTGTTACCAGCTTTAAGGAATTTCATTTTGATTTCTCACTAAATATATTTAATGGACAGGATTATCCATAAACTAGACAAGAGAATTTATTTGGATTTACACGGTCTAGGTAAGAATCCTTTTTCAGGATTTGATTGGGGGGGTAGTATTGGTGGTTAGGGTGGTAGTGGTAGTAACCCCCACAGTGGTACTAAAAAATTAAAAATTGAAAAAAGTTTTCAATCGCTAATGCTATACACAAAATTAAAAAATTGAAAAAACTTAAGAACTTTTTGGTATTCATACCTTGGATATAAAATAACCCCCTATGTAGGAGGTTATTCTTATTGGTTTAGTAAGAGTATTAATCTTGGTTTACAGGATATAAATATACTACTGCACATAGGGTTGAAGAAGGTACATTGAGAGTAGCTGTTTTACCTTTAGGAAGACGAGCACTTTTGAATGTATCTAGTGTTGTTTGGTTTACTGTTGCAGTACCTACGCATGGAATAATAATAAGATCATAGTCAGGGTTATGTAAGGTATATTCTCCAGTTTGGTAGCTTTGTACATTGAGATTGTACTTATTAGTGGATGGGTTAAAAGCTGCCCATATAGCACTGTCAGACTCACATACATAGTGTAGCTCGTTACCTTTAAAGGCTGAGATGTCTAGAAGTAAGTCCTTATATAGTGGGATTCTCTCTTCAGTAATTGGATTTACTAAATATCCTTTACCACTTAAACCAAATAGCCAAGCACTGTAGTTACCTATGCCTTGATTAGATGAGACTTTAGAGAAGTCTTTGGTTAATGCTCCTGCACAGATAGAGAAGCCTCGATATTGGTAGACATTTGCTATACTCATAGTGTTACCTCATTTTCAACAAGAGTTTCGCTATCAATACCTTGACCTTCTAAAGATAGTGCAAGTAAAGCGTTAGGTAATTCCACAGACTCTGGCTCAGGTGGACGCATATACTCAATGTGTTGAATTACGTCTTCCTGAGAGATGTTAGGATTCTCGAGAATAGCTAATGGAATGTTGTGGTTTAGTACTGCGTAACCCCAATCAATTACCATGGTTTTTGATGTTGAATTAATACTTAAGATCGTAAAGTTCATTTATACGATTGCTCCTTTTACACGTGTTGAATCAAGTCCTGCGACTTGAGTTAATGTTTTTCCGTTAGTAATAATGGCACGTCCTGCAGCACCTGCTACACCTATTGTTGGGGTATTTTTATAGCTACTACTGTTGAAGGTAACAGTAGTAGTTGATCCTACAGCTCCTGGTGCTCCGTTTGCACCGCCTGCACCACCGTAGGCGGTGTCAATATAGGAACCTTCGATGCCTGCGCTTATTGTCCCACCAGCACCCCCTGCTGTGGCAGTACCTGGATTTGGGGCGATATTACTCAAGGGATATTCTCCGGCTAACTTAAAGGTGTTTACGCCTGCTACACCTGCAGATGAACCTGCACCACCACCACCACCTGCTCTGACGAAATGAGATGAGTTCGCTGATGCAACTCGTTGAGCACTACCGCCACCACCACCACCTGCAAAAATATAGCCGTTAGTGTTATCAATACTGCATGCCATATCTATAATGATAGCATCACCACCTGCACCCCCTGGGGTAGCAACTGCACTACTACCTGCACCACCCGTACCACGAATATAGCCATTATTAATAATGGTAAGTGTTGATCCTGCAGGGAACACTCCAGTACGCAAAGCATACGAGGCAGTATTCGCGTTGATTTCTGCATTATTTTCAAAAACGTATCTATCAGCTGTAGTAGGTGATCCCATAAGTGTAAAGATATTTATGCTTGTACGAGCTACTGTATTTACAAAGCGAATCTCAGATGATTTGCCATAAGCGTCTTGCATTGAGATTGTGCCTGATGGTTTACCTAATAAAATACGTACAGCCGCATCGTTTAAAGAGATTGTAGCTGTAGGAGATACCTTAAGCTCTATGTTGATCTGTTCAAACGATATAGGACCTGAAGCAGGTAATGTCATTATTTACCCTCCAGAATTGCTACTTTGGTTTCAAGCTCTTTAATGGCTTCAACAAGCAAACCAATAACACCGTTGTAATCCACAGCAATAATATCGTCTTCAGTTACTGCAACTGCCTCTGGGAGTACCTTTTGTACGTCCTGAGCAATTAAACCTGCATACTGCTTATCAGACGCTAAATCTTTACGAGTATATGTCACACCTTTCAATTGGTTTAGCTTGTTTAAGGCATCAGGGATTTCAGTGATGTTATCTTTAAGACGAGCATCAGAGAATGCTGTGATGTTACCAGATGCAGTGATTGTACCTGTAACACTTAAGTCCCCTGAAAGCGTACCACCACTTGTAGGTAAGTAATCATGTGTATGGCTTTCAGGAGCTGCACCAATTTCCGCTAATGACCACGAAATGTTTGCAGAACCATCTACGGATTTACCTGTTGAACCAATTGTTAGTGTGCGAGCAGTTCCCCAGTTAGCAGTTGTAATATTTGCAGTACCATTGAAGCTAGTTCCATTAATTGTACGTGCTGTCTGTAATGAAGTTGCTGTAGCTGCATTACCTGTAACACTTGTAGGCGTTGGAGCATGTGTTTGGATTGCATTCTTTAAAACTGCTGCTGTGATAACACGGCTTGATGTATCAGTACCTGTATTGGCTTCAGTTTGAGACATTGCACTGTAGGCTGTGTTATTGTCTAATGCAGCAATCCAGTTAGTTCCATTAAATTTAAGGAAGTGCCCTGCTAGAGCAGTTGGTAGTAACTCCGTTACAGTCCACTCAGCATTAGCTGAACCATCAAAGGTTTTGCCTGTACGTCCTATTGTAAGTGTACGTGCTGTTGTTAACTTAGCAGCAGATGCTACATTCTTAGTAGAGTCAGCAGTGTTATCTACGTTAGATAAGCCAACATCTGATTTAGTTAAAGTAACAACACCTGTTTTACCTGCAACAGATGATACTTCTCCAGAGGTAATTTTTACGTATGCTGAACCACTCCAACGATAGGTAGTATTGCCTGTGGTTTCTACATAAATTTTACCTGTCACACCTGTAGTCGGGAATGCTGCAACATTCGCATACTCTAATACGTCATCAACATAAGAGGGTAATTGAGTAGAAGGAACTTGCCCGCTAGAGTCTAATGTAGCAATACCGTTAGCAACGCCTAAGCCTGAAATCTCAGTAGCGATAGAAGCATTAGTACTACCGTCAAAACTAGCACTTCCAGTTACCTTACCTGTTAGGGTAATAGTACGAGCTGTTTGTAGCTTAGTAGCCGTAGCAGCATTCCCTGTAATATCAGTAGCTGTAGGTGCATGGAATTTAATAGCGTCTTTAAGTACTTTAGCTGAGATAGAGTTAGCAGATGTAGCAGTTCCAGCTTCAGCATTAGCTGCCGTAAGTAAAGCGTACGTAGTGTCTGGAGGTACTACCCAAGTACCATCTTCACGTAAGTATTTAGTAGATGTTGCTCCTACACGTTTAGGGACTAAGCCATCAAGCTCTGCAGTAAACACAGGTAAGCTAATATCCTGTGTACCATCAAAATCTACACCTTGGATTTTTCGTGGGGTACGTAGTGCAGAAGCTACAGAAGATGCATTCTCTAAGTAAACTAAAGCGTCCTGAATTTCTTGGGTGAATGCTGCTTTATCTTGTGTAAGTTGCTGAGTAATATCAGTTACGTCTTGAGCTAACTGATCTGCTCGTGCAGTAAGGTCAGTTTTTAAATTATCAACTTCAAGAGTTAATGCTGTAATTGTTTGGGATTGGGCTAAATTTACTTGAGCAATTGCAGCAGCTACTTCAGTCTGTTGAGTAGCTAAGCTAGATGCTGCTTGAGCTTCAATAGCAGTAAGACGATCTGAATACTCTTGAGTATCTAAATAGATTCTACCCAAAGCATCTACATTAATTCCTGATCCGATAGCTACAATTCCAAATTCGGAGGTAGTAGCTCTTGGGACATAGTCAAGAATATTAGCTGTAAGATCGGAAAACGGATTAAGTACCGCATCCTTATTAATATTAGACATTAATCTCTCCGAACAGTAATTGTTAGTGTTGTTGGTTTAAGGCGTTGATATGCCCAAGTGTGGGCTACAACAGCGTAGTCATAATCTTCAAAGTTAACTAACTCTACCCATGTAGTTTTATCGTTAGACACTTCCACAGTAGCTTGTCCTTCTCCTATGGTTTGATATGTATAGACATATCCTCTACCCATAAACTCGTAGATAAAGTCAGGCTTTAGCTTTACAGTGTCTTCACCTAGTACAGCTATGATTGGACTCATTAACTAGCCTCCATAACAATAAATACTTGACCAGAAGCGTTATGATATAAAGACCCTACTTTTAAACCTGCAGCTAAAGCTTGAGCATTAGATTCGTATTGTGGAATCTCACCAGGATATACAGCTTTTGGATTTACAATAATCATTAATATCTCCCCTGTAATACGTGTACTTCTAAGTTCTCAGCCTCAACTACTCGTTGGTATTTCCAAGGATGCATTAAAACAATGCTATCTGCGCCTGATACATCAAATAATGTAATCCAGTTCTTAAGGTCATTGGATACTTCTACCTTTGCACTACCAGTACCGTAAGTCTGATAGCTAAATAGAGAACCTCTCCCTAAGAACTCGTAAACATGTTCAGGTAGCATTAATTTTAAATGCTCCCCTAATACAGTTACTCTTTGGGTCATGCTTAGTTTCCTTTAAATATTTCGCTAAAAAGTGTATAACTCTGCAGTATCTTACAAGTAATTATTAAGGACTACCATGTTTACTAAGCAACAGTTAAAAGAAGCTTTACCGCCTACAGTTCATAAGAGTATTAACGATCAAGTACTCGATGATCTTAATGCTGTCTTGACTGATCCTGATATGCGAGATGCTTTTAGAGATAATATGCTTTCGTATAACAAAGTATTGAGTGAAGGTAGATTTAAACTCAGTGATTATCTAAATGCTGTTATGTATGTCTCTTATAAAGTGATGGGACATTCCAACGTAGATTCATATGCAAAAGTGTTTCCAGCTAAGATGCAAGGATGGCTACAGTTAGGTAAGTCTCCTAAAGACATTTCTGCACACGTAGCAGGATATAATAATAATAAGCTTGTTAACTTGGTTTATGAGCAAGCAATTGTACCTACCCATATTCTGAATCAAGACAAATTCCAAGCAGCTATCAATACTCAGTTCTATTTGATGAATAATGCAGCTTCTGAGAAGGTTAGAAGTGATGCTGCTAACTCGTTGTTGTCTCACCTAAAACAGCCTGAAAATAAGCAAATTAACCTTAATATTGGGGTACAGGAGACAGACTATATTAAGCAGTTACAAGATCAGGTTTATGCCCTAGCAACTGCACAGAAAGTCGCAATTGAATCCAATATTAGTAATGCTAAGCAAGTAGCTGAATCACGTATTATTCAAGCAGAGGTGGAAGATGTCGAATAAGTATAGAAAGAAGCCTGTAGTAATTGAAGCATGGCAAAACAGTGACGAGAATGAATTTCCAGTATGGGTTGCTAACGCAGATGTTGGTCGTGAGCCAGGTGGAGTTATTCTTATTAACACTCTGGAAGGTGTTATGCGAGCAATGCCTGGTGACTACATTATTAAAGGCGTACAGGGTGAGGTTTATCCAATAAAAGCAGATATCTTTGAAGCAACGTATGAGGTAGTCAATGAGCCAGTCTAACTTAAACTCTCTTGGTTTAGTTAAACAGTCTGTAGATCAGTGGCTAAACCAAGTTAACTATGGTGATGATTTAACATATAAACCTAGTGCTTTTGCCTTAGCTTTTGTTAACTTCATTAAGCTAGTTAATGGAGGTAGTGGAGAAGAGAACACTACCCCTGTTCTTCACTTAAAAATGTTAGATCAGATTGACCGTTTAGATACTCCTAAGATTGCTAACATGGTTTTCCGAGGAGCTGCTAAAACCACTGTACTTGGTGAATACCTTTTACTCTATTTAGCTGTGTTTGGTGAGTTACCTACATTCGGTAAGATCAACCTAGCAATCTATGTTTCTGACTCTGTAGAGAACGGTGTTAAGAACATGCGTAAGAACTTAGAGTACCGTAGAGAGAATTCTTCATTCTTAATGAAAGCTATCCCTCATGCTAAGTTTACAGATATTCGTTGGGAGTTTAATAACGCTTCAGGTAAGCGTTTCATCGTTAAAGGGTATGGTGGTCAAACAGGTGTACGTGGTGTTAAAGAGATGGGTGTACGCCCACAACTAGCTATCCTTGATGACTTGGTTTCAGATGAAGATGCTCGCTCTCAGACTTGTATTGATAAGATTAAAGATACAGTCCATAACGCTATTGACCATGCAATGCACCCTATGGGTAGTAAAACTATCTGGTCAGGTACTCCCTTTAATGCAAGCGATCCATTGTATGAAGCTATTGAATCTGGATCATGGGCTGTTAACTGTTATCCAGTATGTGAGAAGTTTCCTTGTACTAAAGAAGAGTTTAAAGGTGCTTGGGAGAACCGTTTTACCTATGAACACGTAAGACGTAAATATGAAGAAGCTAAGAACTTAGGAAGACTTAAAGGTTTCAACCAAGAGCTTATGCTTCGTATTATGTCTGATGAGGATAGATTGGTTTCTGAAGCTGATATCAATTGGTACAGTCGTAATGACCTACTGAAGAACAAGTCTTCGTATAACTATTATATTACTACTGACTTTGCTACCTCTGAGAAACAGTCTGCAGATTACTCAGTAATTTCTGTATGGGCAGTAAACTATCTAAACCAATTCTTCTATGTAGATGGTATCTGTAAGCGTCAGACCATGGATAAGAACGTAGAAGACTTATTTGGTTTCTGCAGTAAGTACAAGCCATTGAGTGTAGGTATTGAGGTAACTGGTCAGCAAGAAGGCTTTATTCCTTGGCTTAAGGAGGAACAGGTACGTAGACAAATCTATTTTAACTTTGCTTCTAGCAACAACTCTAATAAGCCAGGGATTAGACCTAGTGTAGATAAGCTTCAACGATTCTATGTAGTAGCTCCTTGGTTTAATGCAGGTAACATGTTCTTCCCTGAAGAGCTTCAAACTACTCCTACACTTATTGAAGCAATGGATGAATTACGTCTAGCTTCTTCCAATGGTTTAAAGTCTAAACATGATGACTTTCTAGACACAATCTCTATGCTTGGCTGTATGCATATCATTGTACCTTCCCAGTCACAAGAGCTATCCTATAACTCTGATTCTAATATATGGACTGCAAGTGCAATGGAGTCTAGTACTGAATCAGCCCTTAAAAATTATATTGTATAGGTGCTTATGAAGCTTTCTAAGATATATGAAACTTTAGCTGCCAGTGAGGTATTTACCTACGAATTGGCAGATGAAGATGGAGATATTCTCCCTAGACACAGACGTAGGATAACTACTCTAATTAATTCAGGATTGTCTGATCTACATCAGAGATTCAGTATTAAAGAAGGTGTATTTGATTTAGAAGTAACTGAAGACAAACAGCATTACATTTTGAGTGATGATGTTCTGGAAGTACTTCGGATGACTACACCTGAAGGTAAAGTATATAACCTAAATAGCGTAACCTCTTCTCTTAGCCCATCAACAGGACCTTACGGCAATGTCACTAACATTAGCAATCTTTCTATATGCCATGCTTCTTATAATGAGTTGTTCTTCTCACATGTACCTTGCGCAGGCACATACCGCATCGTGTACAAAGGAGATGCCTCGCATATTAGCTTGGACAATATAGATACTGCTGATCCTAAGACTATTGAGATTCCACTACCTTTAACTTATTTGAATGCTCTTTCTCTATTATCGTGACTGGGAAAC
>OGVH01000023.1_pt1 | contig 13023 bp, 17 predicted proteins | sample 1575731 | NCBI WGS metagenome assembly OGVH01 (sample SAMN07581544, study PRJEB24739) | freshwater metagenome | place: Singapore | collected 2015-04
GTAGTTGAAGCCGAGAGCCGAGACAAAGTTGAGGAAGTCTTGCGTTATAATTATGGTTATGAAGTAATAAACGGATTGAAAATTCACGATTATGATACAGAATGATTTTGAAGAGCCGACCAACCCAAGAGAAGGAGCGTCAGTTGGATACGGATGTATAGCCGTTTTAGTGGTTTTGATAGTTATCGGTTGCTTACTACTTTTCAGCAGTTGTAATGGAGGGTTTGAACGCAAAGACCCAAGAGCGGTAATATATCGTGAGAAGATAAGTGAAACAGATACTTCGGAGGTATGGAGAAACGTTAGATATGAGCGTGTAAGTGTGTCTTATGATACTGTTCCGAAGGTACGGAGGGAACGAAGTACCATAGAGCCTGAAATTTTAGCTCCGAAGGTTCAGACCGTACCGAAAGACCGTGTTGATTTGAATGATTATCTTGGTAGCCCAGGCGATGAGACTGACTGGAATTATACCGAGATAGACGATGACCAACAAAAGTATCTTGATAGTATAGGAGTTTATTGGGATAGTAACAAAGAATATTGGCGAAAGCGTTAAAAGTTTGGGCATTTTAGTTAAAAAGCGGAATTTCTACAAAGATTTTTCGCTTTTTATTTTGTCGTTTGTAAAATAGTTTATAACTTTGTATTGGTAAACAAAGTTATTTATAACAAAGCAAAAATATTAAAGTCATGTATACGGGAGAAGAAATCAAAGAAAAGAGAGAAGCAATAGCAAACAATATTGTTAAGGGTTTCTCAAACTCTGACGACTTGTTAGAGAAAGCTCATAATCATGGAGAAGTTCACTCAAACGGAAAATGGTATTGGGAAAGTTCCGCAAACGGAGGTAAGGGAGATTGGAGAACAATTAAAGGAGCTTCAAAATCTGCTCCTGCGACACCTGCCGCTAAACCTCAACCGAAAGCGGAGGAAGAGAAAGAAGATGATAAGAAACCAGCTATCACTGCTAAGCAAGCATTCGCTGACATTCAGTCTCTCAATCCTTCTACTTCTACGGTCAGTTCAATCGGTACGTTTGTAAGTAGTCAAAACCAGCAAATAGCCGATAACGAAGCAAAAAGAATTATGGGTTATTTACCAAAGGATTCACTTGCTTACAAAATTGTATCCTCAGCAAGTAAGTTCTCAGACAAACAGCTTTGGGTTATAGCCTACGAATTGGTAAAGAATAAAGACTACCAAAAAGACTTGGCTGAAAGTATCGAAGAAAGCGAAAGACAAGCTGCTTATCAAAAAGCGAGGAAGTCTGCAAAAAGAAAGGCAAAATCAGAACAAAAGAAACAAGCGAAAGCGACTGCTGATGAAGCTATGAAGAAGTATGACGATATTGATTCAGACGATAAGGTGGAACACCCTACCTTCGGAGAGGGCAAAGTGATGTCTCAAACAGATGACAAAATAACGGTATTCTTCAAAAAAGTTGGAGAGAAGGTATTGTTGAAGAAATTTACACCATTGAAAAAGCTATGAAAAAGATATTGTACGCAATTGACGGACGTTTCGGAAATAAGGTTTTGAAACCTCAGTACCGAGTTTATTGGAGATTATTTACATACGGAACATTGTTTATTCTTTTTTTTCAGGTTTGTAATGGTTCCATTGTTAGATTGGTGGGATGGAGTAGCGAGATTATTGAACTATGTAATTTGGGGATAATAGAAATTAGAAAGTCCTGAGGAGGAAGAAAAGTGATGATACAAATGTGTAGCAACTTTGCTACAATGATTTAACGCTTCGGGTGTTATAGTTATCGGACAGGTAAGATAAAGTCACGAGCAATCAAATAATAGAATTATGAAAAATCAAAACAAAGACTACCATTTGATACAGATTGAATATCTGGAACGTGACATTCGTATCATATCAGACATTGTAGAAGGGAGGTTGGAAAATTATACCAAACACCCTATTCCTGTTTTGCGTGAGGCATTGTCTACTTATCAAAACAAATTAGCTCAATTAAGACAAGGAAAATCTTGCGAAAAGGGGGGATTATAGGGGGGGTTATATGCGAGCGTATGTACATACGTAAAGCAAAATCAAGAATATCTAAGAAATTTGAATATGGTTTCTTTGCTACTTTCTTTGCCATATAAGGGGTACATCATCAAAGTTATCCTATCCAGACTAATATCAAAAATTGTAAATATGAATTGGATACAAAAATTTGCTCAGTGGATACTTTCCGAAGAGCTTGAAAAACAAAACAATATAGAATCATGGTCAAAGTAAGAGTCAGTCAGATACCTGAAGAAAGCGGCAAGCCGAAGTATCAAAAGAATATGAAAACCACGACAAAGAAGGCAAAAGACTTCGATGATGAGGAAGATGATGATGACTTCGGAGAGGAACCTGAGGAGGACGAGCCGAAAAGGTTGAAGAAAACAATGATTAACTTCAGAGAGGAGGGAATTGTTATATCAGCCTATGACCTAAACTGCATTGAGAAGGATATGAGATTTGTAGAGAAACCGACTGCTCACTGGGAGTTCGGTATCACGATAAACAAAGGACTCAATCCAGGGCAGTTTATCAATAAAACCGACTTATCTATGTGGTATAACACAGAAGAAGTTAGGGATAATAAATGGGATAAACTGATGGAACTCCTGAAAATAGAAGGTCTCAACGTTATTGAAATTCAGTAAACAGTTATAGTACCGTTACATTTTGTTAAATTTAATTGTAAAGAAAAATGAAAAAGTATGAATTGGTAGCCGCAGTGGCTAAGGAAACTGGGATGACCCAGACAGACGTGAACAAAGTAATTGACGCTATGTGTCCAGTGATTGTAAAGGCTTGTGTTGATGAAGGCGATGAAGTGAATTTGCCGGCACTTGGTAAGTTTAAGCAAAAAATCAATCCTGCCCGTAAAGGTATCAATCCTTTAACTAAACAGCCTATGGACTTATCGGAAAGTCATACGCTGAAATTCACTCCTACTTCTACCATCAAGAAAGCTAAGAAGTAATTTGTGTAGGTAAATCAGTAGAACGGAGATTGGCGAATAATGTTTGCTTTTCTCCGTTTCTTTATCTTACCAAAGTTTATTATTACAATTAGAACTAAAATAACAAAGTAATATGAAAGCAATAACAAAAGAAAAGGAATGGCCTAAATTTCTTAAAGTTAATAACAATGTGAAAAATATATTTTGGAATAAACATCTACTAAAACCTTGGGAAATTGGAGAAATTGTAAAGGTTATGCCTTTCAATGAACAAATTCCTTCTACTAATATAACAGTTGAACAGTTTCGTAAGCAATTCGTTAAAATAATACGAAAAGATGATAAAGGACAATGGAATTTGAAATATACATGGGGTTGGGAAATATTTGAATTATTAACAAGAAAATAAAAAGTAAAATGAAGAAGTTCAAGAGAATTATGATGAGCTTACTGCTCAGTAGACAAGAAAGAATTATGATTTGGAACGCTCTTTGGTTCAGTAATCACACTTATCGTAGGAGAGGAAACGTGGACGGTGCTGCCGCTGTTCAAATGGTTATGAATTCAACTGAGCACGTTCTGGGTGTAAACAAGAAAACTTTTACCAAAGAAGAGGTTGACCAGATTGTTAAAGATATAGTAGAATCTTCACAAAAAGCTACTTCTGATATAATCGGTCATATCGTAAACCGAGAATTCAAGAAAGGTTATAAGGCTGGTCAAAAAGCTATGGGCGAAGAAATCGAAAAATATGCTGAGACTTTGAGACCTTTTGGTGAATCAGAAAAGATTGATTTTGCCGTAGTTCCTGGAATGGAATTGGACAAAGAAAGGTGCGATGTTTGCGAGAACAAAAAAGATTGCATCATTTATCAGATGGTTTTCAATCACGATTCAGAGGAGGAAAAAGCGGAAACGAAGGAAGATGCTGAAGAAGCTACTAAGAACGAAGAGCAAGCATCTAAAGAGGATGCACAATCAGAAGAAGCTCAAATGAATAAGCTAAGAAGAGTGAAACTGCTAAACGAAGAATAAGTGAAGCTATGGTAAAAAGACAAACTGGTAAAAAATTCTCTGAAGAAACAAAAAAGAAAATGAGAGAATCAGCAATAAATTCTTGGAAAATTAGAAAACAAAATTTAATATAAAATGCAGAAATCAAATTATATTGTATTCGATTGCGAAACAGGAGGATTGGATGAATCAAAAAATCCGATAACTCAATATGCTGCGGTTATTCTTGATGGTAAGACTTTAAAAGAGATAGACCGTTGGGAAACTTTTGTAAAGCCTTATGCTGATTTAGTTATTGAACAAGAAGCGTTGGACAGAACTATGGTGAGCATGTCTGATATTAATTCAGGTTTAAATGTAAAAGAGTTCATAGCAACTGCTACTGAATTCTGGGAAGCTCATCGTGTTAAAACAAAGAAGAGAGAAATGGGAAGGCTTGTTCCAGTTGGTCATAATATTCCTTTCGATAATCGAATGTTGAATTGGGCTCTTAATTATTTGAAAAAACCTAATGTTGAAGAGTGGATGTTTCCTAATATCATTGATACTTTTCCTTTGGCAAAATTAGCATTTGGAATAAGCGGAGAAGAAAAAATAAATCTTGGAGCTTCTTGTACTGCTGCTAAGATTAAATTAACAGATGCTCACGGAGCTATGAATGACGTAGAAGCTACAGCTGATTTATTGAGATGGTATATGCGTAAACTCAGAGCTAAGAAAGGAGACAGTGTGAATGAGTCTAATCAAGGAAGAGCAAAGGGCAATGAGTTCTTTGAATTCAAATGCGGAGCAAAATAGCAAAGTTTATAAATGAAGAAAAGCAAGTATTATAAACATAAACTGTAAATTCAAATTGTTATGACTGAACAGAAAAATGAAACTCCGAAGAGAAAGCGGAGAACTAAGGCAGAAATTGAAGCTGCCCGTGCCGCAGGTGAAACTCCTGCTAAGAGAACTAATAAGAAGGTTGAAGAAGCTCCTAAGAACGAAGAGCAAGCACCTAAAGCACCCGAAGAACACGCTGCTAAACCTACAAAACAACCTGCTGAGCGTTCCGTTTTAATAATGGCTTGTCTTGAGCCTGAAGTTTCAAAGAAAGCTATTGATGCAGCTAAAGAAAAAGGTGTTGAAGTAGTTATCTTGGAAGACCGTGTGATTCACGATTATCTTTCAGTAAGAGGTAAGGATGAGGAAAAGAGAGATTTGGGAGAATTTTTGAATAACACTTCTAACAGACTTCACGCTGAAGACCAATGTGTCAAACTTTGGATGATACTTACAGGAGGAGAGCCGATTGAAGATTCAGGAACAAGAATTTTTACCGAAACAGAAGTTGTGAAGAAAACAAACCTTTCTCACGGTAAATCAAAGCAAGTATTTCAGCTTTTGAGAGCCTTTGGAATGTTAGAGTTTGTTAAAGGAACTCATGAGTTTGTTCTTCATTTCAATAAAAAGCGTTGCCACCAAACAATTCAAACTGAAGTACTGGCGATGTGTAAGGCTCTTAACAATGACATTTTGAGATATAAAGCGTCAATTGAAGCAGACAACGAATTAACGAAGGAACAAAAAGATGATTTGTATAAAACACTTCAAAGTGCCATTGATTCTACTATCGAGTTTTAGGCATTTAACAACATAACAGATTATTGAGCTAACAGGGTGTTAAATCCTTGTTAGCTTTTGTCGTATAAAAGAAGAACATATATGATATCAAATGTAGGAAATACTTTGTTGAGTTCTCCAATGCATAGATTGGAGTGTCTTAATGTCGTTGACGAAATAATTGACGGCATGGACGACAAAGGTATATTGGAACTCATGCAAGGTTCGGGAGGAGATTTGGATTGGGTTTTAGATAATCTGATGAAAGACACTTATCAGGTTATGTACACTGGAGACCCAAATATTGACTTTGCTCCCAAATATACCGAGAGATTATCAGCGTCAATTGAAGAGACTTTGAGAACACGCAATCTTACTTATTTTATTACTTCGGTAATGCCTGACTTCCAATTATCTTGGCATCATTTAGAATGGGGAGACTTGGTACACCGATATAATAAATTATGTATCAATGCTGCACGTGACCATGGTAAATGTGAAGCAGTTGGAACGAAAGTAAGAATGTATGATGGAACTATTAAGAAAGTTGAAGATTTGAAAATTGGAGACTTGTTAATGGGAGTAGATTCAAAGCCGAGAAAGATTGTTCAGTTACATAGAGGTTTTGATGATAATATGTTTAGGATTGACCAAAGCAAAGGAGACAGTTATACTGTGAACTCTAAACATATTTGTACTATGATTGAAATAGGTAAGAGAGGAAAGAGTTTAGAAGAACATGAAAAACGCATTGTAGATGTTGATATTCCAACTCTTTTATCTTATTCAGATAACTTCCTTTCAGAACGCATTCGAGGTTTTAAGGTTGCTTGGGAAGCGTCTGAAAAGAAGGTTTTGATTGAGCCTTATTTTTTAGGTTATTGGTTAGGAGATGGTAATTCAAATAATCAAAAAATAACTACTGAAGATATAGAAGTTGTTAAGTATTTAGAAGAGTATGCTGAACGACTTGGTATGACAACTTCAAGAAAAGGTTTATTGACCAATATTAGAAGAAAGGTTATATCATGTAAAACAAAGAACAAGTTAAATTTGTTTTTGAAGGCATATAATCTTATATACAATAAACATATTCCGAGCGTTTATATTCATAATTCAAGAAAAGTTAGACTGGAGTTGCTTGCTGGACTTTTAGATTCAGATGGAGATTTATGGTGTAACGGATACCATTTTGGTAATATAAATAAACAATTAGTTGAGGATGTTAAAAATCTTGCTGATAGTTTAGGGTTTAGAACCAACATGTCTGGTGGTAAGAAGTATCATAAGCAATTGAAGAGAATGTATGAATGGTGGGGAGTTTCTATATCAGGAAAGATTGATGAGATACCAGTCAAAATACCGAGAAAGAAAATTGAATACAATTGGGACGACAAACCTTCAAACAAAGATTGGGGAACTATTGATGGAATAACGCCCAGTGTTGTTTCTTCTTTGAAGTTAACAAATGTAGGTAGAGGAGAGTTTGTTTCAATCACTACAGATGGAGACCATAGGTTTTTGCTTGGTGACGGAACAGTTACTCATAATTCATATTATTTCTCAAATGCATATTGCGCTTGGAAATTATATAGTTATGCTAAACCAAAGAATAGCGTATTTTCAGCAAGACCTACAAAATCAAATTCTAATCGTGGTTACCTTTTCAGTTTTTCATTACAACAGTCTGTTGACCTTATGGAGATTTTGAAGGGGACAATTGAAAGTAATGATATTCTCAAAGATAGATTATTTCCAGATTCAAGAAATAGCGGAGCTTGGGCAAGTACGAATATAGTATGTAAGAACGGAGCGAGGTTGACGTGTAAGGGATTTGGGTCATCAGTACGTGGTGCTCACCCATACTGGATAGTAGTAGATGATGGATTAAAAGATAACGTCATATATAGTGCCCTACAAAGGCAGAAAAGTATTGATTATTTTCATTCCGTTATTATGAACATGCTTGTGCCTGGAGGTCAAATAATTGTTGTTGGAACTCCTTTCCATGCATCTGACTTATATGGAGATTTAAAAAGTAAAAGCTGTTTTAATGCTAACAATAAAAAAGGATGGTTTGTTATTGAATATCCTGCTATCTTTCCAGATGGACGTATTTTATGGCCACAACGTTGGAGCTTCTTTGACCTTATGGATAAGAGGTCAACCCAAGGAAACATAATTTTTTCACGTGAGAATTTATGCCGACCTATTACCAATGAGGCTTCTATATTCCCATTAAAAGTCTTGGAGCGTTCTTTGGTACGTATGGAGAACTACACTTTGGTTCGTAATAGGGATGACTTCCCAATTAAGTTTAACAAAGTTGTTACTGGATGTGACTTTGCTATTTCTGCTAATGTAGGAAGTGACTACACTGTATTTACTACTTGGGGAGTAGATGACGAAACAGGAGAGCGTTGGTTGTTAAACTTCTACCGAGATAAGGGGAAAACATTCCACGAACAGATGCAAATTTTGAAAGGAATTAACGCAAGATTTAGACCTGATACAATGGTGATGGAGCAAAACACATTCCAACAGATATTCGTTCAGGAAAGTGATAAACAGGGATTGCCAGTTATAGGACATACCACTGGTATAGATAAGTACGACTTGAAAACAGGATGGCCAGGTTTAGCTATTGATTTTGAAAGAGGTAAGATACATATTCCAATTGGAGATACATATTCTCAAAATGTAAAAGACCTTATATTCAGCGACCTTGGTTCTGTAGCATTTACTGATAAAGGACTGGAGAGCGTAGGAGAACATGATGATATTAGTTCTTCTTTCTGGTTAGCCAAATTAGCAGCAAACCTTATTACTACTGGATTCAAATATACTTTCATCGGTTAAACAGAGTTTTACTATAAACAAACATTAATTTGATAATCATATGAACAAAAGAAAAGTGAACATTATTTTGAAAGGATTTGCTAAAAAACCTTTCTATGCTACTTCACATTCAGCAGGAGCAGACATATATACTGCTAATGCTAATGATGTAGTTCTTCAACCTATGGAAAGGAAACTTATTCCAACTGGTTTATTCTTAGAACTTCCTGAAGATGCCGAAGCTCAAATCAGACCGAGAAGCGGATTGAGTTTGAAAAAAGGAATTGTTGCTATTTTAGGAACAATTGATGCAGATTATCAAGGAGAAGTTGGTATCATAGTTATTAATCTCAGCGATGAGCCTTTTGTAATCGAAAGAGGTGAAAGATTGGCTCAAATGGTACTGAATGGACAAGGAGGTTTGTTTCAGGGAGATTGGAATGAAGTAGAAGAATTTTCCAGAGAGAGTGAAAGAGGTGACGGAGGTTTTGGTCATACAGGAACAAAGTAATGAATATGAAAAACTTTGCAATCAAGAAACCGTTGAGCAAAAATCAACTTGACGATTTGACTAATGGGCTTGTTAATGCTATGCGTTATTCTGACCCAAATGTTGAATACCCAAGTTACGATAAGGCGAAACAAGATGATGGGGTAATGGCTGAATGGTTTTATCCCATTTTCAATGGTACCAATGACTTCTCCGAGCTTACAGCCATTCATATGTACACTACTCAGGAAGCTACATTTGAAAATATTGGAGAACTCATGCTTGGTATAGGTTTAACTGAAATGAAACATTATGCTAAAATATCTGACTTTATCCGTAAAATAGGAGGAAGGATTGACCAGCGTTTCAATAATTCAGGCGTAACCGTAGGAAAGGATGAGGATGATGCAATCAAAATAGCTATCGGAGCAGAAGAAAAGACAATTGACTTTTATGAAAAGTTACAAGATAAACTTTTGAAGTTAGAAGAAACTCCCACCATTAAAATAGCTCTTCAACTGCTTGCTAAATTAGTAGCGGATGAAGTGGTTCATCTCAATTTATTAAAAGAACGATTAAAATAATTTGCGTAACAATGAAAAGTAACGGTATTGATTTGTTAGCAGATTATGTTTTTCTTTCAAAGTATTCTCAGCGTAAAAAGGACGGAAACTTGGAGCGTTGGAATGAAACTATTGACCGCATATATGATATGCATAAAGTCAAGTTAGAAAAACTTAATTTGCTGAATGAAGAAGTAGCACTCATGATTGAGAATGCTAAGAAATTAGAGTGTGATAAAAAGATACTTTCTTCACAAAGAGGAAGGCAGTTTGCTTCTCCGAAGGAAACAAGTGGTATTTTAAAGCATGAGGCAAAGTTGTATAATTGCTGTAGTACCTACGTTGACCGTCCAGAAGTATTTAGTGAAATTATGTATTTACTTCTTTGTGGATGTGGAGTAGGTTATTCACTTCATAAGGAATTTATAAACAGACTTCCAGTTGTTAAGAATTTGAACAATTTTGGAGAGATTGAATATGAAATTGAAGATAGTATCGAAGGATGGGCTGAATCAATTCGCATATTAATGTCTTCTTTGTTCAATGGCGTGATGCCTAAAATATCATTCAATCATATTCGCCCAGAAGGAGCTTTGATTGACGGTAAATTTATAGCACCTGGCCCAGAGCCTTTAATTAAAGCTCACAAACATATTAAAGATGTCATGAAAATTGCTCAAGGAAGAAAACTGAAAAGCATTGAAATTCATGACATTATTTGTTATATAGCAGACAGCGTAGTAAGCGGAGGTGTTAGACGTTCAGCAATGATAGCTCTTTTTGACAAAGACGATGAGTTGATGTTGAGAGCTAAAACAGGAAATTGGTGGGCTGAAAATCCTCAAAGAGCAATGGCAAACAATAGCATTCTTTCAACTTTATCTGACCCTATTCCTTACAATGAATTGAAAGAAAAACTTCAAGTCATACGCCAGTTCGGGGAGCCTGGATTTGTAAATGTTAAAGATTATAAATATACAGTTAATCCTTGCGGAGAAATTGTAATGGAGCCTTCAATTAACGGAAAGACTGGATTTGCCTTTTGCAATCTTGTGGAAATAAATGCTGAAAGGGTTAAAACAAAAGAAGAGTTTTTGGAATCATGTCGAATTGCATCTTTTGTTGCTACTGTTCAAGCTCTTTATACTGATTTCAAATATCTATCTTCTGCTTCACGTGAAATAGCCGAGCGTGATAGAGCTGTAGGAGTGAGCATCACAGGCATGTATGCCAATCCTATTCTTAGGGGTGAGGTATTAAGAGAAGGTGCGAAGGTAGTTTCAGAAACCAATGCTGAGTGGGCATCTATTTTTGGAATAAATAAGAGCCGTACTTGTACAACAATTAAACCGAGTGGTAATGCTTCTTCTATTCTTGGATTATATTGTAGTGGTATTCATCCAGCTCATGCTAACAAATATCTTCGTAGGGTTCGCATAAAAACATACAGTCCAGAATATATTGCTTTGAAAGATACTCCTTTGGTCAAAGTCCTTAGAGGAGATGAAGCAGTGATAAGTTTCCCAATTGAATCAACTGATAAAAACATGGTTTTCAAAGACCAAGTTTCTGCAATTGAGCATTTGAAATTTATCGGTATGGTTAAACATTATTGGATAAACAAAGGAAGTGTAAACAGTAAGGCTGTTTCAAACAATGTCTCTGCTACCGTAGAGGTACAAGACGATGAATGGGATGAGGTAGCAGCTGTATTATTTACCAATGATTATTTATTCACTGGCATTAGTTTACTTCCGAAGATGGGAGACCAAATTTATGATAACGCTCCTTTCCAGAGACTTTCTTCAAAAGAGGTTAAGAAAGAATATACCGAAATCAAAGAATATTTGGAAAACAATGATATTGATTTCAACGTTATTATGAGTAATCGTGATAACTTCTTTTCTGGAGATATGGTTGCGGTTGGATGTTCTGGAGGTTCTTGTGAATTAAGGTAAAAATGAAAATAGAAAAATTCATATTAAGCATTCTCAAAACAATTGAGAGTATGAAAGAAGGGGTTGTTGCTTATTCTTATAAAACAGGCAACACTCCTATGACTCACGTATGGTGGGAAATTTCCGTTTCAGATTTTGATTTATATATGAATGATAAAAGGTTCAAGACTTTATCGAATGCTTGGCATAAAGCTGCTAAAGTTAAAGGTCATAAAATCATATTTGTTTGCGGTTGGATGCCTACGGAAGAGAAACTTGCTAAACTTGCTGATGAGGATAACTTGATATTGAATATCTAAATACATTGTCTCATTTATGAAGAGGAGTTGCTTGTGAAAGTAGCTCTTTTTTTATTTAACAAAAGTTAAAGTTAGCAAAGTTTCTTATAAAAAGTTTTGCTATTACAAAATAAGTTAGTAACTTCGTACCAGATAATAAACATAACATAGTCATGGGAGCATTCATTCCAAGTAAATATCAAAAAGCCGTTTACATATACATTCAAAAGGGTAAAGGTAATGCGGTCATAGATGCAGTAGCAGGTTCAGGAAAATCTACAACTATTGTAAATGCGTTGAAACTTATTCCTAATAATAAAAGGGTTTTATTTTTAGCTTTTAACAAAGCAATTGTAGAAGAACTGAAAATAAAAGTAGGTAATCTCAACAACGTAGATATTAAAACACTTCATAGTTTAGGAGCTTCGGCAACGATGAGAGCTTTAAATTCTCAACTTCAGGTTGATAAATATACGGCTTGGGTAAATAATGGAGTCAAATATTCTTCATTAACTCCGAAGTCAGAACTATTGCCTGAACAGATGTCAACTTGGAAGCAAAATATCTTAAAACTCATTGACCTTGGTAGAGTGAATTTGGTGAAGGCTCATAAGGATTTAGAAGAGCTTGCATGGAAACATAATATTGACTTAGAAGATAACGAAGTTGATATTGCTATAAAAGGAATAAATTGGGGAGAAAATGAAACTCAAGTTATAGACTTTACAGACATGATATATTTTCCCAATGTTAAGCAAATTAAAATGTTTCAATATGATTGGGTTTTCATAGATGAATGTCAAGATTTGAACGCTGCTCAAAGAAACTTATTCTTGAAATGTTTGAAACCGAATGGAAGGTTTGTAGCCGTAGGAGACCCAAGACAAGCAATATATGGTTTTGCTGGAGCTGACGTTGAAAGTTTTAATCTTTTGAAGAGCCTTCCGAATACCGTGAAACTTCCTCTGTCAGTTTGTTATCGTTGTGATACGGATATAATCAACATGGCGAAAGATATTGTTCCACAGATAGAAGCGAGAGCAGGTGCACCAGCAGGTGTAGTTAGTAGGGAGAGCGTTATGGCGGATGTTAAGGATGGTGATATGATACTTTGTAGGGTTTCAGCTCCGTTGGTTAAATTATGTATGCAATATATCGGGAGAGGAGTGAAAGCGTATGTGAAAGGAAGGGATATTGGAACCAATCTTATTAACATGATAAAGAAAACTAATCGCAAGCAGATTAAGGACGTCATGGAGAGACTTGAAAGGGAATTATCACGGAAAACCGGAAAGGTGGTAAA
>OGVH01000024.1_pt1 | contig 12956 bp, 18 predicted proteins | sample 1575731 | NCBI WGS metagenome assembly OGVH01 (sample SAMN07581544, study PRJEB24739) | freshwater metagenome | place: Singapore | collected 2015-04
GTTTCCCAGTCACGATACGAAAACAATGATCAAACTACTACTGAAAACACTGGGGAATAAACTACTATGGGAGTTAATAGACTTCATAATAGAACTACTAACAAAAAGAGGTGAAATAAGCGAATTAGGAGCAGGAAACCTAAAAGAAGAACTCAAAGGGCCATTAACAAAAATTGCATCCCCGAAGTCTAAGGATGTTCTGTCATTATTTAGTAGAATATCCATTCATTTACCTTTATTAGCTTGGAGGAGGGGATGCACCATGGACGTGAGAACTAAATACAATATTATTGAATGTCTGAACACCTGTACCTGTATAATTACCAAAGTGCGTAATGTTACCTGTCCACACTGTTTCATCAATGTTAAAGGATGCTGAAGTAGCATTTAGTTCTATTTCATTCTGTGCATTTACTGTGGCGTTATTACAGTTGACTTCTACATTCTGGTTCGTGTTGATTACAACATCACCATTCTTTTTAAGTCTTACTTCGTTCTCAACAGAGCCAATGTTATTTGCTACAACAACATCCCCTGTATCATGTTGCCAAACCCTAACTTGTGGATTATTGATTGACTCAGAGAATGGCCAAATGCCGGGAATGGCAATGCAATCCCGCTTATCAAACTTACGGAAGTCTGAAGGTGTGGTGCTAACACCCTTGCCACGCTTCCACGTATCCAGCCCCCTCATCGTGTAGATAAGTAGGACAGGATCGCCAACATTTACAGGGTACGTAATTGCTGCTGTGCGTGAGGAAGGCATCTGTACAGGGACGTTCAATACAACAGGGCGCTCTTTAATTGTATCATCTTTATTACGGATATTGATAGTAGGTTGAACGTCTACAGATAATGTATTTAAATTATCTCTCACAGATACTACAATGCCGGGAAGGGCCGTGTACATGTTATTAGTTTGATAATCAAAAGATGCGTTCATTAGTTCTTCAAACATCTATTACACCTTTATCTTATCTTCAAGTCTTAGTTCTGTGTACCAGTTACTTCCTCTGTACTCCCCATAAGAGCGTAGGGAAGCAACTTTGTAATAACCATCGTAATCTTCGTCTTCAATCTTGACGATTGAGCCACAAACAATATCGGGGTTTAGTAGCAGCTTTACTTGTACACCACCTTTCTTTGCCTTATCCTTTGCAGTACGCCTTAGATCACCAGACACAGCATAAGGCCGTTCAATCATACCCGTGGTTCTACTGATTATATAGGCTGTGTTCAAATCGTCTGTATGTGTGCCACCCGCATCTGCCACATACATTACATCGTCATCAATGCTTATTTCAACGTCAATAGCTCTTGCAATCTCATCAAGCATTTCTCGGGGAGTGCCTGATAACGGATACCCGTCAATCACCTGAGATTGAATGTTAGTTCCATTAAAAGCTACACGACTGATGCCTGGAATATCTTTGGCTAGTTGCTCAATAACATATTTGTAATCCTTCCCCGGAGGAATGAGTTTACTGAGCGTTTCATGGTTAAGCTCTTTATAAGCTGTACCCATTTGAATTTGTGTTATTGTATCAGTACCGCTCTTTCTTGTTGTTGCAGATGTTACTTGACCTGCAAACAACCTTTTAACTTGAGTATCTACATATCCGGCAGAAAGAACACAAGCTATATAATCTTGTTCAAGAAGCCTTTGCTTCTCTTTAGACAAATTGTAAATCTCAATTACACAACTGTTTTGTCCTTTCTTGCTGTCACTGGATTTGTTTACATCAAAGTTGATATTCAAATCCCTTACTTCAAACCCATCTCCTGTATTGGCATCACCAAACACAACGGAATAGGCTCTGTTCTTTTGGTAGATAATTGCCATACTTGTTACTCTTGATCATAGATATAGAATAGCCTGAAATACTTAGCAAGTAGTGTAGGATCAGTTCTATATCGTTCAATACTTTTACCAATAGGTTCTAAGAATAGATAACCAGTTAGGTTAGGTAGGGCGTAGTCAATGAGGATTGGGTAATTAGCCACCAACCTTTCACCAACCACAACATCCACACCATCCTCAGTCTTTAAGCCAAAAAACCACCCTTCTGCACGTTCATTATAATACGCACTGAAGATATAAGACCTACCCTCCAAGGACACACGATAGAAGTAGCTTGCATCTTCATAAAGAGGCAAAGAAACATATTGTAAAGCCATTCTTCACCTCTTAATTTGTTCCGAATTTGTCAGAATCATCTGCCGGTAACTGATCTGCTGGGGTACTTGGGGCAGTGGAATCCCCTGCGGCTTGAGCAGCTTCGCAATTCTTCGGAGTGCTATTAGCGTTAGTCTTTTTCTTTGTTGGTTCTGTTTTCTTTTTAACAGCATCTGCCACATCTTTAGGAATTTCTGTTTTCTCTAAAAGGGCAAATGTAACTTGTTCTAAAGTAAGATTAAGAAAAAGAGCATCCCCTGTGTCGGGATTCTCATCTATCCTAAAACTTGTAATAACCAGATCATAAATAATATCCCTGATGTTTGTTCCATCGAACTCATAAAGCTCTACAAGCTGAATATGACTCTCTGATCTGTCTGTTTTAGGGTTGTACTTTAAACCCTTAAGGATACCTTTCAGAATATCCTTAACAACCACCTCATTGGATAAGTCTGTACGTTGATTACCAAAAAATTCAACCTTCGGTTTTGACGTACCTAAAAACTGTCCAATGGTGGCAGGGAGATACTGTAACAACTTACTTCCTTGTAAGTTGATTGAGATTGGCTCTGGTTGTTCCTGCGCATTCAATGGACGTTGCTGATTTTCATCTAAAAGCTGCCAAGGGATATGGGACAAATCTGTTCCACTTACTACACCCGATATAGTGAATACAGGATTCTCTTTGATAAAGTGGTCTGTGATACTCGCACTAGAATCTACAGGATGCTTCGTAACTTGTCCACGATAATCTTGAGAATAGCTTGTAACAGCATCAAGATATATGTATCCACTTGGTTCTTCTGGGTTATTCGGATCGCCCCAACGCACTGCTAATGACATTATTGTCCTCCAGAATATCCGTAAGATGTGAGGGTTTGCTGTAGTTTGTCATCCAGCATTTTTACAAAACTGTTAGCAACATCCTCTGTCTTCTCTGCTGTAATGTTAGCGTCAAGTTTAACTTCAACCTTCATAACACCAGGAAGTTTTGTACCATAAGCATCCATGTTCCGCTGCATCATAGACTCCTGAGCCATGTTTTTAGCACTCTCATCGTACATCTCAGGCGTCCAGCCTATGCCATACATTCCGCTGGAAGGATTGTTGAGAGCACTACGCTTCTTTTGTTCTTGATCAAAAGGTGTTAGTCCTGCATTAGCTGTATTTGCTAAAGGATCGTAGCCCAAACTCCTGCCGAGCATCCCAGCAGGACTGTTACGAATACCAATAGAAAGGGCTTGCTTTAACCCCTCCCCCGCACCAGAAAAATCCCCACTAGCCAGTTTGTTCACAGACTGTAAGGTGATCAGAAGGGATGTTTGTATCTCTTTGAGTGTATTCAGGACAGTCTGGAGTGCTCCTGATTCTTTGAAAAGATCGAAAAGCATCTTCCACCCTTCATAAGATTTAACACCAAGCTCTCCAACTTCTTTAAGAATATCTCTGATGTTAAACATCATTTGCATGATTGTTTCACCAGTCTCTCCTTGACCAAACAACCACTTCTGAAAGTTGCTATCCCTTCCATCAAACATACGTCCAATAGATTGAGGTAAAAGAACTAACTGCCTAAAGAAGTAAGTTCCTTTATCAAACATCTCTCCGATATTAGGCATTACTCTATCCATTTCTCGCATAGCGTCAGTTGCTGTACGCCACAAACGAGCAAAGCCTGTTTCCCCACCAGCTTTGGAGAAGCTTTCTAGCATCTGAGTTTGCATATTCTGTGAACGTGCTTGCTCGGCAATGGATGACTTCTTCATGATGTCAATCTTGGACGCTGCTCGTTCACTTAAAATTCTTGCAACAATAGGAAGAATTTTAGCTGATTCAATATTCCCTTTTCCAATATCTTCATAGAATTTGGCAAGAGCCTCTTGTCCTTGTAGACCACTACCTGTCATCTCAGAATAGGCTTCTGAGAATACGTCCAGCGTGCCAGGCATACTCTCAGCCATCTGCCTTCTACATTATCTTCAAGAGAGTTCGCTACTCCTCTCCCCGTGTATTCTTTTTAAGAACCACTGCTGCATATTTCTATGCAGATGAGACTATATCTTAACCTTTCAAGAATTTCTTGTTAAGGTTTCTCCCGTTTCGCCTCGCTTGAGGCTACGTCTTTCGACTAGTCGTTGAAGTTTTACCTTGGAACCATCCCCCTTGCCTCATACCACGCGGCTCCCGAACAAAGTAGTCCCATCTCTGAAGCATGCTCCATATTCTGTTTATGGGTAACAAGTTCAAGATTGTCCATTCTATTGTCAGTAGAGATACCATTGATATGATTAACATACTCCCAACTTTCTAACCATCTGCCTATCTTGGCAGACAATACAAGTCGGTGAACAAGAAAAAGCCGATCCACAAGCTTTACTCTGATGTAGGGTTGTTTCTTTGATCTTCCATAACTCTCCATGATTTTAAGTTTTCTCAACTTTCCACGGTTCGTACTGAAGATTTCACCCTCTGAATTCGTGTAGTAGCACGAGAGTCCGGGGTACGGGATTGGTACTAAGGTAATTACCTGCTGATTGTCCATTTTGTAAACCTCCTGATTTTAATTAGAGGTTTACATCATACCACAAATTTTCAAACATTCAAGCCTATCTTTGCAGATTACTTTGTAGTTTGTGGTCTTTAGGATTTCCCAGCAATTAGAGAGATTTATTTTTCTGCGTATTTCTACGCAGCGAGGCTAGTTTTAACCTCTTCCATACTCAGAACACCTTTCGTTTATGTTCAAGGGTGGTCGTTAATCACCCCCCGCTTTATTCAAGCTGCTGCATGTTTCCATGCAGACCAGACTATATCTTCACATCTCTGTGCTTATTGTTTCGCTTCACTTGAAGCTACTCTACTCCCTTCCGCTTTTCGCGTGGTTTCGATAGTCGTTGGGGGCCAGAACCTTAAAACAGGTTCATTCCCTGCTGATTACCCAATCTTGACAGTTTTCAAACCATCACGTTCAAGATTACTCTTCCCGTTGTGGTCTGTCAAGCTCTAAGGGCTTTCCAGCATATAATAAGTTTTAGTTGAGCTGTTATGTTAACCCAACATCTGAGACAAGGCGTTTTGTACAAGCTTACGTCTTGCTGGAGTTACCCCCATGGCTGTCTGATATTCAGAAAACCCTTTAAAAATGTCCTGACTCTGCTCTACACCAAGACCCGCACCCAGTGAGTTTGAAAGGAATTGGTTGTAATCTGGTAGAGCATCCATGTAATTGAAGCCCACATCATTAGCCAAACCAAACAACCACTTATTAGCATCAACGCCTTGCTGCGTACTATATCCCTTGGCTACCAACACAGCTTGAGTTGTAAGTTGTCCAGAGATTAGTTCTTGGTTTGCTGTGTTTAATGAACTAAGACCATAAACACCACCAACAAAAGGAAGGCTTGCGAGGCCATACCTTGCCAGAGCACCACCAGCACCACCAGCGTGCAGGAAATTAGCTCTTGAAAAAGATGCAGAAGACCTGCCCCCACCGTCGCCGCCACTATTTCCTCCACTACCTCCACCACTACCACCTGATCTTGGTGTTGGGGGTATGGTATCCCTCTGTCCTACTAACCTTGCATTTCTTCTTGCTGCGGCATTCTGTACAGGAGAGAAAGCTCTTTGAATCTCCCTTTCAAGGTCTTTTAACCCCTTGTCTACAGCGTCGGACACACGGCGAGCTTGCCTTTGATTACTAATAGCGGCTTGCTCTTGCTGGCGTTGGGTTTCTTGCTGGATTTTAGCAGCCTGCTCACCCAAACGATATTGGACACCTTGTCCTGTCCTCGTTTCTAAAGCCTTTGCCGTTTTGAAGAAAGCGGCCCTGTTCCTGTTTACCTGATTTTCAGATAAACTTTGACGCGGTGCTCTAAGTTTAGAGGCAAGACGAAGTTGTAACTGGTCAAACACATCTTTGTCAAAACTACCACCAGACTGCTTAACCCTGCTTGCAAGGAATGCTTTTTGGGCGGCCTGTAGTTGGCGAATCTTATTATCTAATTGAGCACCGAGCCTATATTGTAACCCTTGTCCAGTCCTAATATCAGGAGCTCTTGCACCAGATAAAAAAGCAGACCTGTTTGCAGCAATTTGCTTTTGACTTAACGACTTTAGTACAGGGTTGGAATTAGCTAACCTCTTCTGAAGGGCTGCAAATGTGTTTGCCTGACGCACAGCATCAGCATCTGCTTTCTTTAGGAGGGCTTGTTGCTGCTTAATTCTGCGAGCAATATCCTTGCTTTGCTTTTCTTGTTCTTTGTTAAGGTCTTTTGTAGCCTTTGTTTCTTTTTCTACAGATTTTACCTTCTGCTCGGTTGCAGCAGTAGAATCTTTTTTAGCCTTAACTTCTTTTGCTGTTGCTGTAGAAACCTTACCTAAACTCTTTTCAATTTTCTTTAGGAAGTCGTCAACATTTTTAATGCTGGTAGGTTCTACAAGCAGCTTTACCTTGGCGAAGTATTGGGCAATGGCTTGTCCACTCATTCAACTATCCTTTATTGTTTGCACTCTTTTGTGCTTGTTTGGATTGTTGAGCCTTTTGTGCTTCTTCTTTAATTGTCTCTTGAGCATCCATAATCTCAATGAAGTCATAAAAATCATCTATAGAATACAAATGCTCAAGTTCATATTTGGTGCAAAGTCTAGGCTCATATGTCAAAAGACGCATCACTTGGAAGTCTTGACTAAACTCATTAGTGAGCCTTTGCATTTCCTCTGTTCTCACTACCGCTGAAGCAGATTTACTCTTGCTTACTCTTCGGTAGCGTTTTCTTCCAAAGGGTCAGCAAAATTGTACTCCAAGATCATAGCAAGCAGTTGAAAAATTTCAGTATACTTACCCGCAAAGTGGTTATCAAAAGTTTTTTGATCAAATGCCATACTCCCTTTTGAGCAACCAAGAGAAATAATCTTAAACACTTGATCTGGATTTAGTGCCATCACGTTAATACCATCTTCCGTAAACAGGCCGGCATCATGAATGTCTTTTTGAACGCTTAAACCAGCAAGGGCACGAAACTTCTTCAGATTGTAAATCTCACCACCAACTTCAACTTCTTTAGTTTGAAAACTATTAAGACTCATATTATTTATTCCTCAGATTATTAAACAAAACAGACAACAAATACGTTATCTAAATACACCACTCACTGCATCACTCACTGTAGAAAGACCGTCACCAACAAAAGTTGTGACTTTATTAAACAGTGAATTTTGTGCTTCACTATTACCACCAATGTTCCAGTCTGCTTGACTTGATAGGCAATAAATAGTCCAAACACGATACTCAAATTGACCACTAAAGGTGGTCTGTGGGAAGTCAACAATAAACGCTTCATCACTGTGAAACAAAGTTGACCCGCTTCCGTCTTTTAGTGTAAGACTGATACGTCCCGTACCAAGTCTTAAATCTTCTCTGTGAATCTCTGACATTAAGTCGTTGGCATCACCAGTCTGTAGACAAGAGAACGATATAGTAGCAGATGTATCACTGTTCTTATAACGAGTGTTCTTGCCTCTAATCCCTCTTACAGCGGTGTAGCCGGGTTGATTCTTTTGTAAAGAGATTGTGTCCCATCCTGACAAGGGGTATCCGCCAAATGTGAGCGTGACTTGTGTGGGACTGTATGTTGCTACATTAAACATTTAGGATTCCTCCGATAATGGGGGCGGCTGCCGCCACTGTATTTATGAGGTCATCCAATAAACCAGCAGGTTCTACGTTACTACCAATGTTGCTAATGGCTTGAGAGCTTCGTAGTGTCCATGTTCTTGTGCTGATTTGATCTGAAAATTCTTGGTCTGGTTCTGCTTCAATCCAAGTGGATGTTGAGAAGAAGAACGAAGTACCTTTAACATCTTTAATCAATAAAGGGAAAATCCCTTTCAATAACGTCTGATCTAACAACGACAATTTAGTTAGCACATCGTTACTCTCTGCCGCACTGTGTAGTGTAAGAGTGATTGTGTAAGTCTGATCGTTGTTGTATAGTCTGGCAACCTGGCCATCACTGGTTCTCTGTGCCGAGAAAGGTTGCATATTTTTTGAGATAGTGACAAAACTACCTGCCGCTAACCCCGTAATAGGGATAACCCCTGCTACAAGGATATTTACATCTTCTGGTGAATAACTACCTAGCTTCATCAAAACTCCTTGACAAACCCTGCGCAGGTGGTAAACTTGAACATCATAACTAAGAGGAGGTTCCAATGGCTGAACATAATATTTATTGCCCCGATTTTAAAGACGATAGTGGCTTATGGTTAAAGTCCAAAACTGTTCAAGGTATTCGTTACCGATCAAGGGCTGGAGTTTTATGGGCACACCTGAATAATAGGATTCTCAATAAGACTACGCTAAAGTTGTACCCAACATACCAGGGTTGTGAAAACAAATTTCAAAGCTTCCAAGAATTCACTGATTGGTGTCAGATACAAAGAGGCTACATGAATAAGGAGGGCCTTCGTTTTTGGAACCTTGATAAAGATATAATCGTCCCCCACAACAAGATATATAGTCCTGAAACTTGCTGCTTCGTCCCTCCAACAATTAATAAGTTACTCATTACATCTAACATGAAACGAGGTGATTTACCTATTGGTGTTAGCTACCACAAACTATCTGGAAAATTTCAAGCCGAGGTTAGTTCTGGACAAAAAGCAAGATACCTTGGATTGTTTACTTGCCCACTAGAAGCCCACAGAGCGTGGCAACTAGCTAAAGTAGAGGAAATTGAGAACGCTATTGAGAGAATTAATGGCGTTGTCGATGATAAAGTTCTGGTTGGATTGCAACTACATAGTCAGTTAATACTAGATGACTATAAAAATTCAATAGAAACTGTACGCTCGTAGGGTTACTATCCTTGTTAAGGAAAAGGGCGCTCAAGAGAACGCCCTATTTGTCACTTATTTCCAGCGATCTGCTACAATACCACCAATCTGACCAAGGGCAGCAGCACCATCAGTGCTGAACTTACCATTACCGCCAGTAACACCTTGCAGACTAACACACTGAAGACCCCAATCACGGTTCTCAATACCAGTGCTGAAAGAGCGGTCTGGTTCGATTGAGATAAACGCTTGAGGGCTGAAGTACAGACTGCGACCAGTGTTGTCTTTAATAGTTAGACTAAACAGCCAAGTGTTGTCACGAGCTTGTTCATCGTTAGACAGAAGCTGAGAAAGAACATCATTACTCTCAGAGGCTTGATGCAGGCTCACTGTAACAGTGGAAGCCTTGTTAGCACGAATAACACGAGCATTGCTCAGATCACTACCTACATACAAAGTAGAAGCTGGAACTTCGCGTGTGATGTTAATAAAAGACCCATCAGCATAGCCACTAATTACATGGCTAAAGCTATCATTTGCAAGGACAATAACAACATCCTCGGGGCTATAAGTTGAAAGAATCTCTGTCATGGAACCCATTTACATCTCTCCTTGATTACACGCGAGCTACGCCACGGATGATAACCTTTCTTACGCTGGCTGCTAATCGGAAAGCTATCAAAAATTCTCCCATCAGCCGTTGAGCACGCTGCACTTCTGGGATTGCCAGAGGATCAGGAGCTACTACCGTGTAGGGAGTGTCGTCAGCAATACCACCATTAGCCACGCCTTGGCTCATGACAGTACGAATGTCATTTTCAATAATTGTGGCCCCACCACGACTGAATGGGATTTTCTTCACATTAACCATACGGAAGAATACAGACTCTTCCAAACGAGTGATCAGCCACAGGATGAACACTGTCTCATCAATCGGAGCACCACTAACCATATTACCGTCTTGGAACACTTCAGCACCGGCTTTGCGAGTGTAGAAGTTACAGTTCTTATTACGCAGATTAGTCTTCTGGGTTTCAGTTAGACGATCAATAGTAACACCAGTTGCTGTTTTCAAGTTCCAATCATTAGACCCCGGAACTTCTGGAAGTTGGCTACCAATCCACGCACATTCAGGGTACTGAGTGGCTGCATTCTTACTGTAGATAAGGAATGTCTGGTCATAGTTAAGATCACTAAGAGCCGTGGCTACGTCAGTGATTTGAGTGGTAGGAACATCTGCATCAGCAGTTGCGGCACCATAAATCTTACGGCGAGCTTGAATAGCAGCAGCAATCTCAAGAATGTCAGCTTTAACGCGAGTCTCGGTAGTCAAAGCAAACCATTGATCATTTACTTCTTCAACAGCATCAATCGTGTCTGTCCAAGTCTCTGTGGGTGCCGCATCTTGCTTAACAAGGTTAGAAGATACTCGCACTGACCAATCACTGCCGGGGGTAGCAGGAGCAATAGTAAGACTGCCAGTGTTGTCTGTTACGTTAATGCCTGCAACAGTACCAATAGCTAGATCAAGACCAGTTGCAATTTCATCTGCTGTAGCATTGGCATCTGAAGTATAGCTATAGTCCACTTCATTGATGGTTACAACATAGGTTGCATTATTAGCCACTGTTGGTGTGATAGTGACGCTATCAATTTGGCGACGGCCTACTACAACAGAAGCGGGTTTTAGTTCTTGACCGAATAAGGTCTGAACCATTTTATATACAACATCTGAACTATCGAAATCTTTTGCGATACCTGTAATACTTGTGTATACACGAGCACGCTCAGGGAAGTTTGTAAACGCAGCCATTACACATGGAATGTCAAAGCTGGCTGTATCAATAGCAGACGTTTGTTTGTCGATAAATACCTCGACAACATCTGACAAGTTATTTGCCATTAGGCTTCCTCTTTATGGAGTTGGTTGTGGGAGTGGAGGGACTATAATAATCTCACCGGAGTTAACATCAACAATAGATACATGTTCAACCCAATCAACTTCTTGTTTGGTATAAACCATGTATGAGAATGTAACATCAACATTGAAAAACTCTACCCATTGCGTATCTCGTTTTTGGGGAGAGCGTCTTAGCCCACTCTTTCGGATTGGAGCCAAGTGATTCTTTTGATACGCTTCTCTTACTACAACACTACCTAAGATAGAGTTGTGAAATTCTGTACCCATGTCTGGTGCATCAGAACCGGCAAAGGTAAACTGAATAACAACCTCAAAATGGTTTTTATAAATCAGGTTCTTTTTTGGAGTCGCTGCGTCTGTAAATGTAGCTTCTTCTTTTCTACCAACTTGATTTATATTTACAACTTGAACCACAACATAACTTGAAGATGGTTCAGGGGCGTTTTGGTGAGAATAAATAACAGGAGTGGTATTGTACCCTGCCTGCTTTAGTGCTTCGACTGTTCCGAGCCTTACAGCACTTCTCATGCTTGAATAAATAGACATTTAGGATTCCTTATAAGTCACGGCCATCAGCCACTCGATATTCAACAGAATCCAGCATCTTGCCTGTATCAATCAGAGGATCATTAAAATCTTTCAACTCTACTGTGAGAGGGGCGTTCATTGGGATAGACCACATTTCAATTTCTTTCTGCATGATCTTTACCATCACAGGCCCAAGTTTATGATAGAGTTGATTCCAAGTCATACGTCCCATGGCTACAGCGTCTACCATTTGTTTAACTTCTACTGTAATCCATTTTTCTTTTTTAACATTATCATCCATGAATCCATTACGGATGAAGGGACGTTTTGGTATCTTTTCCGTACCCTCTTCTTGCCAGTGTGCTACTTGTGCTACAGGAAGGTTGTCATTTTCAGGACCGTAGTATTCATCAAAGAACCCAACATCCAATGACTTGTAATTCCCTTTAAGTAGATTCTTTTTCATGGAATCCCAAACACGAGTATCTTTGATAAAGCCGGAGTTTCTTGCCATATCAAATCCTCTTAGTTAGGTGTACGTGGCTCTCTGGCAGCCATTGCTTCTTCATTCCGCTGAAAGCTCCATTCGAGCGCATAAAGCTTTCCAGTGGTTCAAGATTCCCATGCTTGTATTCTCCACTTTCATGACTTTGTATCTATCACCTTGATAGACAAACTCATCAGCAGACCAACCAGAAGTTCCTTGTTTATCCATTCTGATTTCAGATGCAGAATAAACTTTCCACCACTGTCTGCTTCTATCAGATTCAGGTAGAATCAACAACTCAGCTTCTTTTAGTGGCTGGATGTTTGCTTGAATAACTACGTCCGACGTGGTTGCTTCTTGCCATACACCATCAACGTAGCCACCTACTGTGGATGGACGTTTGAGTGTCAGCGGAACTGTTTTGGTAAGGGAAAAACGTGGTTGCGACATAATCAGTACCTACATCGTTTAGATTTTAAACACTTTAATTCAAACGCAGGCTTGTCAACAACCACAGCTTTCTTTACATGCTCCACTGCTTAATCCTTGCCATACATTTTGGAATGTCTGATATGTCGCAATGTCACATACTCTGTAATTTAAGAGTTTGTTGTTATCACAACCATCATTACCAAACCAAGGCATCAGTGCAGGGGGAGGTACTTTACCTACGTTCTGAATTAGATAGTCCAACAACTTAATGTAGTTGGCACCAGTATTCTTGTAAACGTGAATATCACCTGCAACTTCACGAGTGGATTCACTACTTACTAAATATCCTGCGGAGATAGCCGCATATACAGCAGCCCGGTTTACATCTCCCTTACCAAGTGTAAGGAATTGCATATACTGCGCTTCCGTAAACATTGGGTAGTAAGGGCCACTGGGGATGTCACCTAGCATAAGAGCAAGGAGAGCAATCTTTTCTTCGTCTGTCATTTAATGCTCCCATATCGTGACTGGGAAACAGATCGGAAGAGCGTCGTGTAGGGAAAGAGTGTTCAGAGCCG
>OGVH01000025.1_pt1 | contig 12715 bp, 17 predicted proteins | sample 1575731 | NCBI WGS metagenome assembly OGVH01 (sample SAMN07581544, study PRJEB24739) | freshwater metagenome | place: Singapore | collected 2015-04
GTTTCCCAGTCACGATAGGCGCGAGTTCGATGGCGCGTACGATGGCGCGTGCGATGGCTCGCGAGATTTTGATTTTCATTCAAAAAGTTCCTGTGGAATTTCAATTTCGTCACCGAAGCGACTCATCACATAGCAGCGCATGGCTGCGATCAATGGGGTTGGGCCGTCTTCGTAGTACAGCATGGTTCCGTCTGGGGCTTTGCGGTAAGCAGCGGCGGTCCATACATCAGGCTCGTTGGGGTCGAGCTTGTTGTTCTTCCAGAGATTGCCAATCTCCCGATCAATCAGTGGCCCACCTTGTGACCAGTCGGTTGAATACTTTGTCCATGCGGGGCCGTGATACACAACCCCCTCACACTTTGCCACCGCCCAGTCGAGGGCGGCGCCGGTCATTTCACTTGTCTTGATCTTCATGGTGTTCATGTTAGTTCCTCAGTGTCTATGGTTCTATTATAACACAGGAACCAAATAAAAACAGGTCCACGAGGGACCTTTGAGAAAAATTTGTCGGTGACCAGAATCCGACACTAGTCTGATGTGCTAGTGGATTTAATCACATTGATCATTTTGTCAGTGAGTTTGGCGGATCACCTACTTTATTCTGAGGATCAATCCCAGTTGACGCCTGAGCCTGTGGCTCTGACCGTTGACGTCTAACGGTCCTAAGGGGACTCTTAGAGCCAAAAATCTGTCCAATTTTTGGCATACAATTCATCGTTTCTCAGTTTTCTTGGTGCGGAACCTTTTCCACCATCACTCATATCAGTACTCCTAGAAAAGATTTTTCAGTCTATCGGCACAAATTGAAGCCGCAAATGAATCTGGTTTAATCACTGGATCAATACCACACAGACTACGAATGAATCCAATAGCTTCATTAGTAGCACATGAACTATTATGAATTGGTAATGGGTTTAGGTCTAGATGAATCTCAACATGCCTATCCTCGAGGAATTCACTGAATTGCAGGTACAGGTCGGCAATCTTATAGACCTCTGTCATCAGGCGGAGTTTTGGTCGATCAATATTCTTGTCGTAGTCTCTTTCGCGCTCGATCTGGCCAAATACCTTTGCTCCATGCTTACCCTTAATATGAACCACAATCACCAGAAAATAGTCAACGTACCAAGTACCGTCAATCAATAACCTCTCAGAATCCGCACCAAAATAGATTTTAGTCTGATCACATTGTTGGTTGATATAGTCTTTGACTTGTTGGATGTCGATGTTCATAGTGTATAATATCACATGGTTGGTCAAGATTATTTTCCAGACCGATTAACAAAATTTATCGGAACTTGAACCCGATAAAAATATTTGTTGTGTTTTAACTGAAAATAGTACTGTTTTGAGTCAATATTATAATATCTTGTCTTTTTCTGTGTTATAATACATATAACGGAACTAAAGTTCTATTCTGGTTCTTCCAAGTTATTCTTGAAGGTTAAATACAGGTTAATCAAGAATATGAACAAGGAAACCAGAAAGAAACAAAACAAGGAGAATCATTGATTGGGTCTAGCAACAGGTTGATCAACAATAGGTTCCAATTGAATCTTAGTTAACTCTGGAGCAGGTCTCATTAATAACTCTGGTGGTTCAGGAAACCTAGGTATCTGAACTGGAGCAGTAGCGCAACCGGTTAATAGAATTACTAGACCAATGATAGCAAATAGTTTGATCATGATTTAACTCAGTAGATGTTCTATGATACTTAAAATAATGAGAACCGATAGAATCACTAGACTAATTATTAATATCTTGTCCATAAGTATTCCATAATGTTTGTTGTTCACGAATCCAATTCTGCAGTGATTCCAGTTGAGCTGCTGTTTTATGATATTTAGTGTAATTCTCAGCAACTACTCTCATCACTTCACTCAATTGAACTTCAGATGGCTTTAAATCTTGTTCTGTTGGTTTAGGTGGTTCAATCGGTACAGCAGCAGCATTATGTAGAGTAACAAACCCTCTATTGATAATACAATCCTGATCTACTTCCGCTGGAATAAATTCTCTAATTACACGTTCTTGTATTCTAACTCTGTCAATGTATCTGACTCGGTCTACATATTCAGTGATTACTACTTCATTAATAATTGGGGCCCTGGCTTCTAATTCTTTGATCACTAATTGGGCCTCCGCCATTTTGAGTTCCCAATCTTCCCGCTCACTCCATTTACCCTGAAAATAGGCAAATACAATTATACCAACGGCTGCTACGAGATATAATTTATTAAAGTTGAATAACATATCAATTCTCCAATTAGTATCTCAATGAGCTCATCATGATATATTTATCTGTATCAGTCGGAGTTTTTGCTTTATGAGGGAACATCCACATTGGCGGAAATACTACCATGGAACCAACAGTCGGTCTAATAGAAATATCTCTGAATACTGTATCACCGTTATTATCATTTAGGTATAGTATTCCAATTAAATATCTACTAGCACTATCAAGATCAACTACATCCACGTGTTCATCGAATCTCATATCCGAATTGGCAATATAGCGCTTAATATGTATATCTTCAATCATTGAAAACCCGGTCTGCTCAATAAACTGGTACATATCTATATCTCTGAAGTATTCTTCGGCTATATTGCAGAATACTTCCAAGAATTGATTAGAATACGGTTTCAGTGCCTTAGCCTGACTGGCACTAATTTGGTAGAACTCATATCCAGGTGTTTTATGATGATCAAATTGGTGTTGTCGTGCTACATCAATAGCAGATTGACACCAATCTGGTGAAGCTACATTTGGGTATACTCTAATTAGATCAGTTAGGTTCATATTATAATCAAATCGGTTAATGACTCTACATTGGAACCAGAATCCTGCGACTCTGGAACTTATCTTTCAGTTTGGTTCTCTTAATGATCTTGGGTTCATCAGTTGAGACAATAGGACCCGTTGAGTTTGTTGGTGTATCTTCTAGGATCTTTCCGATCATGTATTCTTCTTCAATGAACCTAATTGATCTATATAGCTGGAATTTTTCTGCTATAGCTTCCTCTAGTTGCATATCTGTATAGTCATTCTCATAGCCTTCCTTAACCAATAGATATGCCGCAACTAGACTACCGATTCTACTTGAACCACCAGGCGCCAATGCTATGATTCTCTTAAGATTCCAGACTAACCGATGAAGCATTGATGTTGCTTTCTTTTCTTCGGGTGTTGTAGCTTTCTTCAGTTTCCTGCCCTGATCATCTATTAGACCTAGTTTATATGCATCGAATTTATCAAATGGTGTACTCAGTAACCAGATGATTCTGATTGCAATTAAATTATCAACTATTTTCATAGCAGCCTTAGTTTGTTAACAATATTTTGATCAAATACAACAGGGTGGTCAATCAGTACATCATCTGGCATTCTATTAAGTAAAATCAAAAATGGAAATAATACTTTATAATGTTCCTCATTTAGTTTAAACAGGAGAAAGTCTGTTGTATCTAGACCAAATACATTATAGAGTACAACTAGCTGGTTGAGCAAGAGTTTTTCATTTAACTCTTGTCCATTCAGATAAGCTGTAATCAGTTTCTTGACACGAGAAAACTTGTTCAGATCAGACTCAAATTCATCCAGGGTTACACATTGCGGGTTATCATAGCAATGCAGAGCCCTGGAAAGAAAAGTTTTCTCGGTCAGCCTGATCATTATGTACCGAAGGTCAATGTAGCTGGGGCTGAGATTACATCTCTAGCACCGCCACCTGAGACGATCACACGATATTGATCACCAGTATTAGCTGCAGTCTGACCTGTTAGAGCTAATGTTGCTCCAGTAGCCCCGGCTACATTGGAGAACCTAGCACCAGAAGCTAATCTGCGTTGCCACTGGTAAGTCAATGTACCGGATCCTGCGGCAAATGCAGCTGTAACCCCGAATGTGGCTCCACCAAGAGATGTTGTCTGATTTGCTGGTCCAACACTAATGGTGATAACAGTATTAACATCCGGAACAATCAGATCATCAGCAGCATCCCCAGCCTGAGCTTGAGTCCGTGCGAGAGAAATAAGACACTCGGCATTGTAACGGATTGAACCGGAGTTGTCTTGATGGTTACTAACTAACCACCAACCAGCACCAGTGATACCCTTTGTCTTGTTAGACTGTGCCTGAGCTTCATCTGTATCAACAAAAACAATACTACGGTGATCATAAACAATCGGTGCTATACGGGCTGTGATGGCTGCACCGGTTCCTGTTGGCGCTGTGACGGTTGGGGCCGCAATATAACCAGCACCCGGGTTAGTGATTGTGACACCTGTAATAGCACCGCCAGTGACATTGATTGTGCCAGTAGCTGTAATACCGCCAACTGGCGGCGCACTAAATGTAGCTGCTGCCCCATTAACATATCCTGTACCACCGGCTGTAACTTGAACATTAATAACCTGACCTACATCTAAAAATCTAGGTCTAGCTAAAGGCGTATCTGTGATTCCCCAAAGTGACATATTGTTCTCCTTAATTTTAACGGGTTAGGAAGGAAGCATATTGGCTGATGCTTTCCTCTAGTTGTTCTTCCTTGACATGAATGTCAGACTCATTAACATCGATTACACTCTCAAGCCCCCCACCAAGAGTCCAACCACCAGGGATGACTTGATTCATACCGATATCTCCTTTAGCTGCGTAGTGTCGTGCAACTGCGTGTGCCTTTTCTAAATTATGGGCGTTAATATATGACCTAATTAGATTATTGTTTTTATCTAGAACGAGCACACCATGGAAACCGTTTTTCTGCATCACCACATATGCGGTATTACCACTTGCAGCTGGATATTTTTTAATGATATCATAGTTATTTTTTCTGCCAGGCCAAAGTGACTTATTAGAATCTTGTGTTATAATTTTACCCTCATCCAGTGGCTGTTCTAATGCCTCGAGGACACTAGAACCAATGTCTTCATCTAGTTCATAAAAGTATCCATCAAGATCAAACTGTTCATCCATGGTTATTAGAACATCGAGTGACTCTTTGACCTTCTGTGGGACATTGGGATTCTTATTCATAGCTCTGCGGGCTAGATCGCGCACCTTAGAGTGCATAGTATGTTTAGCACCAGATTTATCTACCGTAGTGTCTGGTTCTGTGATTTTGCGCCATGGGGTTTCTTTTCTCCATGAGCCGGTCTGATCAGCCTCTTTCTGAACCTTTGCTTTGTCTTTCAGGAGCTGCCTAACTTCGTCCTTCTCATAATCACCTAGGGCATCGTTACCAATACCACGGCTAGCCTCAGATACACCTTTACGTGCCTTCAGACATTCATCGACAATTCTAGAGACATGGGAAGCAAGCGTGGAGGTTTCTTCCGCCACACCCAAAGGTTGAAGCTTAGAGTTATAACCCTGTATAGCTCTTTCTCGTGCCCGCAAAGCCCGTCTGATTTTACCGTCACTTGCAGCCAAACCATGGTGACGCGATTTACCCTCACCAGTATTAATACGTTTATTTTGAGCAACTAATGCCTTTTTACGATAGTTTTGGAGTGTATCTATACTCAGTTCATCAATTTGTTCAGCTTCTTCAATATAAGCCAGTAGTTCATCTACTAGCTCCTCATCCAGTGAGTCAATATAAGAATCTAATTCTTCATCTGTCTCTAGTGACTCAATAATTTCCAGGGACTCTTTTAGTTTCTTGGCATATGCACCATACTTGCCTGGTGGTCTACCTCGGCCGCGTTTTGGTCCATCTTGAATATCAACCTTTTGTTTGGGTTCGGTTGTATCACCTGTTACTGGATCAATACGTCTAACGGCTCTTGTAACATTGCCACTGACTGTAATGTCATGTCTGTTGCCCTGTGTTGTCCCAGATAAACCTTTTGGTTTACCGAACTTCGCTTCATATTCCGGTGTCCCCGGCCAAGCTTCTGAGATTGATTTGATAAATTGTTCGTATGGTTTTTTCATTTGTTCCACTTGTGTGGAGTCTTCGTTTATAAGACTCACGTATTCAGCTCCGTGGACTTTATAGCCACTCTTTTTGTAGTAAGACTTTGCTCGCTCAACCGCATTTTTAGCAGAATCTGCGCTTACATGGATGAAACGCTGTTTAGTTGCCTTACGCATAGACATAGCTGGGTGATCTGGTTCGGACACAGTAACCGCAACCCTATGTTTTTGTTCTTCGATTTGTTCCATTTCTACACTTTCATTAGACCAGCCACGCTTCGCATTTGCATCAGAAGCATAACCTTTGTTAAGTTTTTTGTCTGCCCGCTCAATACCCTTAGACCTATTGGTATATCCATGATCATCTTTGGGTTCTGATAACTCCGCTTTGTGTTTGTAATCACGTAGTTTGTCTTTGCTAATTTCATCTACCCGATCAGCATCTTCAGTGACTTTCTTTTGGGGAATAGTTTGTTCTTTTTTCTTTAGTTTATTGTAGATGTCCGTGGTTTGTTTCTTAGCTTTATCACTTAGACCTTTAGTCTGCATAATATTCTTATATTGCCAATCTAGATCAATCTCATCTATCTGCTCAGATTCGACTGTGACATTTCTAATATCACCTTTGTACTGTTTATATGTTGGTTTCTTTGTCAGGTCACTAATTTCTGCCTTTAGAGACCTAATATGAACTGTATCACCCTCGATCTTAGTAACTATACCCTTGACACCAGCCCCATCTTTAGAGCCATGTCCTATGTGAACCTTATCCCCGACTTTTGGTTTTTCCATCTGTATATTCCTTAAGATAGCCGTTCTTTTTCCAATTTCTTGACTCTAGGTACTAGCTTCAATGCTAACCTGTTAATCAGTGCTTTTCTTGATGACAGTATTTTCTCAACACGTTCTTTGTCAGATAGAGACATATCACCCAACTTTTTCTTGGCAAACTTGGCTTTCAATGCCCGAATAGCTAAACGTCTTGCTCTTTTATTTAGGGTCTCCCTGCTACTGTGTCTCTTCAATGCAATCTTGGCTTTCATCTGGCGTTTAGCTTTAGTTCTACCAAAACGGATTTTAGCCTTCATCCTAGCCTGCCGTGATAATAATTCATTAATCTCGGTAGGTAATTCTTCTGTCTCTAGAATCTCGCCGGTTTCCTCATCAACTACAACCAATTCATCTTCATCATATTCATCTAGAATATCATCATCGGATATGCCATCAATGATTTTTTCCAATTCTTCATCAGTAAAATCTTCTGTGGGTTCCATTGATTCCATCAATTTACTAATTTCCGCAATTTTTTCTTTGATCTGACCTGGTAGATTCTCTATGGTCTCTAAACATTGCTTAACCACATCTTCGGGCCGTTCATCTTCACTAATTTCATATTTACATAATTCCGCAATCTGATGTGCAGCATAAACTTTTCTAAGATAGTTTTCTATAATCATGATACTTCAATTCTTTGTCTGTTTAGTTTAGCAGTATTGATGTTTATGGTCAAAGAATCTCTTGTTCAGCAAAGAATTCATCTGCTGTTAATGAACCAGAGACTATTACCCAGAGGTCGCAGTGAATGCATCCGAATTCTCTGAACCATTAATCAATACAATAGAACTTGCTGTTAAAGTATCTGGGACCTCAGTTAATTCAAGAATACCAACTATACCTGGGAATGATATAGTTCCAGTTGCAGTTAATGTATCCGATTGTTCACTTACGGTTAACTGACCGGCATAAAATCTCCTATTTAATTTTTGTATTTATGAACTTTTGAAGATGTTCTACTTCACTGGATAATCTAAAAAATTCTTCCTTAATTGAATTATGTTCATTGATAATTTCAGTTAAAGTATTGTTTAATAGTTTGATATCCGCATTAATATCATTAAAAACATTGGATAACGTATTCCTATAATCTGGTATTTTACATATTAGATTAAAGAAAACCCATAATTGTGTTAATAAAGGCAATAACAACAACCATTCTGTGGCGGCTGGTTCGCTTGGGTCAAAGATGGCGAAACTAAAGAAGATATAACTCCATAACCAAATACCAATAATATAAGTTATTGAAGTTATAACAGCATTTGTCCTGTATAAACTTTGAATCAAAAGAACACTACCATATACGGAGAATAATAGACCCCATAGAAATGGATATAGAGTTTTGGTAATTAAAATATAATTTGGATTATCAACATCACCAATAAAGAAACCAAATCCCAGGAGTAGTGCCCCAGCACTCAATGGCCATAGTAATGGGCGCATATCGGCGAACCAGATTTGTTGTATTCTTAATTTGAGTGTAGTCATTGTGTCACCAAAATCTGTCCGGTTATTAATTTAACAACCTCAATACCCCTAGTGGCAAAAATATTATAGACATATCTGGGGCGCGTTAGTCTTGCTGTCTGAATAGCCGATAATTCAAAAAGAATTGCACCCGGGGGATTTAATATAATACTAACGGTTGGCTGTAATTTTGGGTTAACTACATGATATTCAGATACATGTCCTGATAGTGTCCACCCGGTCAAATCAAGTGGGGTATTGCCAAAACTTAGCGTAAATGTCTTACTATAGGTGGAACTATTGTTGACAAATAGATCAACGGTTGAAGCCTCAAATCTAGTGGTTAGCTGTCCCATCAGAGGCCCTTGAGTTTTCTGGCTTTCATTCTACGGATCAGGTCTTTGGCATCCAATGAATGCCCGGGTTTATGCGAGTCCATAGGCGATTCACGCTCATTGCCGTGACGTAGTGTCTTATGTTTTCTTAGATGCAACATTAATCGTTCTTTACCAAGTGCGTCCATTTCTAGATCATGGGAGTTGACATCCGGGTCATTGTTTTTGTCTTCCTCATTATCTACGGTATACACCTCAATTGAATCGGCTTTCTTGGCCTCTTTGATATCGGCAGATAATGCAATTCCAGCTGGTAGTACACTCTTGTCGATCTTAATGCCGACTTCTGTGGCAAGTGTAATCATATTCTGAAGAATTGGCAGTGTTGTCCTACTGATTGGTTTGTTCTTGATACTACGAAATGCAGCGTTGACCATTGCATCCGGACTAGTCGCAGATGAATCTGAACCGAGGGTATCGGCTATAATTTTGGCTACTTTTAATTTATCACTGGATTTGACAATAGACATATTTTCTAGTACATCAGTAAGATAATGGGATACTCCGGCATTTTCAAAATACTCTTTTAGTTTACCTGTATTGATATTACCAGAATTTAGCATGTTCAATGCTCGGATCATAGCCACCGGATCTGTGACTTCATCTAAATGATCCCTCATTGATTCTAGTCTATTTAGATTCACACCCTTATAGGTAGATTCATCATAACACATTTCTTCATCAATGATGGTCAATTTGTCAATGAATTTTCTACTAGTGTTTCCCGATTCATTGACCACCACAACATAATTACTACCGCGATCAATAATCTCATATCTCTGATCATTCTCTTTAACAACCTGCCCGACTAGGAAAGCAGAGCCATTAAAGAATGACTCTCTGAGTTTACTGGCAGATAGCATTTCATTAACCGGGTTCTTGACACCCATGCCGGTTCGAACATCGTTCATCATTTTTCTGGCATCAGCATCGGTCAATGCTGGGGATACTCCACGACGGAAAGTGGTGAAGTCATTGGCTACCGCAGCATTTCTGAGTTTGGTCGCGGACATTCCCGCTGCCCCATCTGCATCTGGATCGCGTTCACCTGCGGATACAACTTCTATTTTGTCAAAGGTATAATCTCGACCATTGTACTTCTCTAGTAGGGTTTTATACTCAGTGACCCTATCTGAACCGGCAACTATAACTAAATGGCTATACTTACCATCCTGGGCTTTAACTGCTTCGATGAATGTACGGATTTTTGAATCTGCTCCAACGATGTTTACACCAGGGAATGATTTCCGTGCCCAATAGACTTTTTGATCAACAGACAGAGGATTCTTTTTTGTGTCTTGCGTAGCACTAAGATACACTATGTGCTTGGCATTGCGCTTCTTTGCTTCCCGGAGTATTGTCTGAATGACTAACCCATGACCAGCTGTTGGTGGGGTCATTCTAGCAAATGCCAATACAATAGTCCGGCTAGATTCAGCCTCTGCCAAAAGAGTCTTATAGTTTTTCATGGTACCAATCAATCAATGTTGCTATTAATTATTTATTTAGTGGAGCGTAAAACTGCATGATCTTTAGTCATGCAGCAGTTGACACTTTCATTTGCCTACGTGTTCCTAGGTGTCTGCACTCTTGTCTTGAAGAATCTCTCTGCACTGACTACCCTTAGCTGGTATGTGGTCTTGAATGTAATCATGATAACTTCTCAACTTTATCACCGACATAAAGGTTATGTTGAATGTTCTTTTTAGGATTTAAGCTTTTCACACGGTCATGGTAATCACGAGCTTCTTGTTCGGTACGAAATGTCTTGCGTGCGTCGTGCATACCAGATTCTGCCCCGTCTTTCTTCAATGAATGAAGTGCAACCTCCTTACCTGCCGCGGCACGATGTTTCATCAGATCCGAGTGTGCATATTTCCATCCTTTAATAGCCTCTTCAATATACTCTTTGAAACTAATCATTTTGTCCATCCCTTAATTACATCCGTAGAAAAATTAGCGGCAGCAAACTCAAATCTGTCAACTAGTTTAACCGCCCCAGCAGAAGATATAGCAACAAATCCTCGTCCAAAAACCGTTTAAATGTAATCATAGTTCACCTATAGAAAATATGTCGACCGATTCTTCGTGTCTCGGTCTTAGAACTAGCCCAATGAGGTAATCTACCAGAGTGAAACCATAGAGCACCGCCCGTCACATCCCGATTAGGATTATTTAGTACATTCATGGCGGTCCTTTTTGTTGAGTCGGATACATTAACTGGTCTAGTACCAATCCTAGGATCACAGTACCATGAAAATTGACAACCATTTCTATTTCTCTGGAACACAACACCACATACAGTATTGGGGAACTGACGGCTGCGGACTCTGTTCATGATGACATTTGCTACAGCCTGCTTACCCTTAACACCCTCACCTCGGGCCTCATGGTGTAATGCAACCTTCATGCAATGTAATTCTTTAGGGTCAACCTTGGCATTAGCCGTCAATGGCAATAGGATCACAATTAATAGTAGCCTGAACATTCAGTATTTCTTCCTTGTAGTCAATACTTGATTTTTCATTCCTGTACCCGCGGGCATTCAAGATGATTTCTGCATTATTGATTTTCACGCGAAGTTTACCATGGGTATGTCCGCAAAATCCCCCGACAATATTAGGATTATTATAGAATAGTGAATCAAGGTTGTTGTGGTACAGATCATTATTATTGCAACCAATATACATCGGATGCAAGAATTGGAATGATGCTGTATGGTGGGTAATCAGAACATATGGCACACCCTGATTACATGCTAGGTCAGTATTTAGAGCATTAATAAACTGAACATGGTCTTCATATACATCATCCGGGCGCAATTGTCGTCTATTATTCCCAGTTAGATTCGTAGTATAACGATAATCATTCATTGACCGCTGAGCAGTAATCATGCTGATTGGGTTTCTATTCCCAAATGAAGTCCACATTGTTCCACCGAAGAATCTAATCCCATCAATATTAATACCAGTTTTCTCTAATAGAACAATATTTGGGGAAATTTCATCGAACAGATCTGCAAGTGCATTTTCAGTATTTGCAAAGTTGCCATTATAGTGTTCGTGGTTACCCATCACGTACAAGATATGATTATACTCTGAACTGAGTCTTTTAAGGAGGCCCCTAATCTGGGGGCTTAACATAATAAATGAGTCCATAATATCACCGGCTAGAACTAGAACATCAGATTTACTCTCATTACTCAATAGACTATCCGGTAGTCCAAAATCCTTGATATGGATATACTGTTCTAGATGTAGATCACTAACTCCGGCTATTCTCATTTCCTGCCTCCAAAAAAGAAAAGGGGAACCGAATCCCCTTTATATTTAGTGGAGCGTAAAACTGCATGATCTTTAGTCATGCAGTAGTTGACTTTACGTGCCATCCAGGACCATACGGGGTTTCTGGATGACACTATCGTTTACCTGAACGTTTCATGTCAAATTTCCTTTTGTTATCTGTATCCGTTACGCTTCAAATATTTTAGAAGACCCGAACGGGTTTTTGCATTTCTAAACACATGCCAAGAAACTTTACCTGCTTTCTTGGATTCTTCTTTTCTGTAATACGCTTTCATTGTATCACCTTTTAAAACAGGATGCTTATTTTTCAATTAACAGTTGATCCCTTATTTAGGGGAAAAGTCAACGGTCACTTCACTTCGCAAGTTGTGAGGTAGTGGCCGGGGAAGGGCCAACACTGATCCAATTCAGCAGCACGGTTGTCTGCTTCTTGTTCAGTGTCGAACACTTCACCATCGATCGGATGTTTCCATGTTTCATGACCTTCATTGACTACCAAAACCACTTGCCACTGGGTGGGGTTCATGTTTGTCATGATGATTTCCTCGTGTAACCTTGTTGCGATGGTTCTATTATAACACAGGAACCGAATAAATTTCACCGCCCGTTAATAATTTCACGGAAGGATAGACCAACCATGCGGCGCGGCGATCTACCGCATGACACACCATGCAACCACTAGCCCGTGCTAAAGCTACAGTGTCCGCAGTTGGATTAGCATATACTGATCCAGAAAACAACAATGCAATGATTAAAAATTTGAACACATACACCCCGTATCGTGACTGGGAAAC
>OGVH01000026.1_pt1 | contig 12618 bp, 16 predicted proteins | sample 1575731 | NCBI WGS metagenome assembly OGVH01 (sample SAMN07581544, study PRJEB24739) | freshwater metagenome | place: Singapore | collected 2015-04
CGAGTGCTAGTTGATGAAAAAACCGGTGAAGTAATTCCAGACAAAAACTGGCGTGCTAAGGACACTGACTGTGCAGAGTTTTGGGACCCTCTACTAAACTCCCCGGCCTTCGAAAAAGCATGCAACGATCGCTTCCAGTTGGGCGGCATTGCTAAAATGGACGAAGAAGACGAGGTCTCAATTGACAGCTCAGCTGATGATGTTTAACGAGGATATTGTGATACCGGAATACTCGATGTATTCCGGTGATACATCATATGACACACAGCCATTTAGAATTGATGATGGAAAGTACAAAGGTACTATATTCCTATACAACACAATTGAATTAATTGATAATGATGGCGAAGGGACTTTGAAGTACTCTGTTGCCATTTTGAACTTAATGGTTCACGGCGAAACTAAAACGGAGTTTGATTCTGAACTTCAGAGAGAAGAGTTTCATGAAGTTTGCGCCAAACCAATTCTAATATACATCATAACGAATAAGCAAGACGGGGGCTATAAAAGATGAGTAAAATTGAAGCGCCTGCGTTCTCTATGGCAATCAACGATCTGACTCAGAAGATTACAATTCGAGTCGACGAAGGTAAGTTCATGGACAGCCAGTACTATTACGATGAAATCACCCCGACTCCATCGGGCATCGTACAATACAAAACGGTCGTACAATCTATGATTGTCAACGGCGTATATCGAGATGCTCTGGAGGTGGAGAACCAGTTTCCGGAAGTAGCAGAGGAATTTCGTCGATACGTGACATCGCCTGTTTTGGATGAACTCTTGGTAATGCTTAACGCTGATGATACACCCGAACCACCGAAGATCATTCTTCAATAAAATAAAGGCGGACGCTATATACATGGCTCCGCCTTTGTGGTATAATAGACAAGTGTATTTGTCTCTTGTGTAATAGAGGATTTGTATGTCGGTAGAATTAGAAAAGATCATCATCGCTAGTATCATGCACAACCCAGAATTTCGTGCTAAGGTATACCCGTTCATAAAGGTAGAGTATTTTAATGATGCCGCCGTGGCTTCAGTTGTGCAGCTTGTAAAGAACTACAACGAAACATACAACTCGTTTCCAAACAAAGATTCATTAGCAGTTGAGCTAGATGATAAGAAGGGCTTAACTGAAAATCAATACCAAGAAGCGAAGAAACTGATTCCTTCGTTGTTTAGCGAAGAAATGCAATCAGTAACGCGCAAGGTTGAACTGCAATGGCTTCTTGATAAAACCGAAAAGTATCTGAAGACGCAATCATGCCACAATGCGGTCATGGCGTCAATTTCAATTCTTGATGGTGAAAATAAAAAGCTAACGCCTGATGCTATCCCCGATATTCTAAAAGAAGCTCTTGCGATTTCGTTTGACACGAACGTTGGCCACGACTACATTAATGACTTTGAATCACGATTTGAATTTTACCATCGAATCGAAGAAACTATCCCATTTAGATTAACTGCGCTAAATGCAGCATGTGGTGGAACGGGTGTTCCGCGCAAAACATTAGTTGTTCCTGTCGCACCGACGGGTGTAGGTAAATCATTGTTTCTAACTGATGACGCCGCATTCCTATTAGAAAAAGGATACAACGTTTTATACGTTACTCTGGAAATGGCTGAAGAGCGGATCGCTGAACGTATTGACGCTAACTTAATGAACATTACGATGGGCGATTTGAAAACTTGCCCGAAGTCTACTTTTGATAGCAAGATCAACACAATTAAGCGAAAACCAATTGGCGCTATCAAAATCAAAGAGTATCCACCAGGAACGTTTAATGCTAACCATCTACGATATCTTCTGCATGATCTAAAAAATAAGTCAGCATTTGTTCCAGATGTAATCATGGTCGATTATTTGAATCTGCTAGCCTCATACCGTATGAAAGATGCTTCAAATTCTTATGCATACGTTAAAGCTGTGGCCGAAGAAATTCGCGGCGTTGCTATGGAATTTGATTGCGTCGTCATTGCGCCAACTCAAACTAACCGTAGTGGACAGAATGCGTCGGACTTCGAACTCAATGAAGTTTCAGAATCACATGGTATCTCAATGACCGCCGACGTTATGATTGGTCTAATTGCTACCCCTGAGCTTGAGGAACTCAATCAGCTTCGTATGAAGATGCTTAAGAATCGATTTGGACAAGCTGGTATTTCGTTCCTAGTTGCAATTAATCGTTCGAAAATGCAATTGCGCGATTTGGACAACATTCCAACTTCCCAACCACAACAGCAACCACGCGGCAAGCTAAACGACAGTTCCTCTGTAAATAAAGCAACTGGATTCAAATTTTAACGAGGAATGTTTATGACGGAGATAACAACGTCAGCATTAGAAGCCGTAGTTGAACAGCTTGGTCATAAAGTAAAAAGCAAGACTAGTACATCAATGGTAGTGTTGGTCAAAGGTAGCCGCCTTGACCAACTTCAATCTATCTGTTCAGCCATGTCAAACTTAGGCGCTGAATATGACCCTAATATGAATGGTTCGTCGATCGGCGGCATTAGGGTTGGTAAGATTAGAATTCTAGTCAAAGCTGATGGTAAGACGGGTGGTCTTGATGTAGAAGCCCGAGCCCAAGCTATGCTTCACGAAGCAATTCTTTCAGCGATGATGGAAAACGGTGGACCTATTGATATCAAAATGGACCACCGCGTCGTTAAAGATGTTGTTGGGGTGGAAAAGACGCCCGGCACACCAAAATCCGATTTTCATTTAGTTGACAAAAATAAACGCCCATGCGCATGGTTGTCTCATAAGAAAGGGTCAAAACCAACCGACTTCCAACAGTGGGGCGGTGTCACCGAAAAAGAAATTGCCAATCACAAAGAAGTGATTGCGTTTGGCGTAGAATGCAAAGCTAAATTTGGCGACAAAATGCCTTCGTCTACATCAGTCTTCAAAGAGATCAAATCAAAAGAACTTAAAGGGTTCTCGGTGTTTGGTGTGGATTATGGAAAAAGACCCGGCATTAATAATGTTGATGCTCTGCTTCAGGGCGATCCTGGATTGGAAAAGAAAGGCTCAAATTATGAGCTAACGGCCAATCATGTACACTATAACGGCGACATTCCGACCGGTGGATTTGAGCCAGTTCTCAATCTAACTTATAAGGGCGACCGAACGAATCTTGGTATTAAGGGCGCTCGAGCAAGCATATATCCGATGCTTGGTAGAAAAATGACACACATTGACAAAATCAAACCAATCAAGGGCAAATGATGAGCAAGCATATCGTAGTTACGTTTGGGCGAGCAAACCCAATCACTCAGGGTCATGAAAAGGTCTTTGACAAAGTTGCGTCTGTTGCTAAAGCCGTAGGCGGCGAAGCCCACGTTCATTTGTCGCAGTCTAATGATGCAAAGAAAAACCCCCTAGATCATGATACAAAAGTCAATCTTGCAAAAAAGATGATGCCTCATCATGATCACATGTTCAGAAAAGAGAAGCATATCAAGACGTTATTTGATGTAATGAAGCATCATAGTAATCCTGATGCGGAAATGCACGTTATTGCCGGCTCCGATCGAGTTGAAGAATATAAAAAGAAGTTGAACGATTATAACGGGAAGGATTTTCATTATAAGAAAATTCATGTGCATTCGGCGGGTGACCGTGACCCCGATGCCGATGGTGCTGAGGGAATGTCGGGTACAAAGATGCGGCACCTGGCCCATAGTGGAGATTATGAGTCATTCAGGAAAGGAGCGCCATCAACTGCTAAGGATGAGCATATCAAACACATGTATGACTCCGTTAGAGCCAATATGAATCTACACGAATCGTTTGAAGATAACAGCGATGGCTTATTTGAAGACTCCCCAAAAACTCTGCGTGAATTTATTCGCGAAGCGGATGAGGCGTTAGATAAAAACAAGAAGGGTAAAGACTCGAAATCTGAACCCGTGATTATCAATCCAGATACAAGTGAACTGCATAGTGCTGAATGATCAAACAATGATGAGGTTGTATACGTCGTACATTGGTAGCGGCGATATAATCAACAACGATGAGTTTATATCCGACGCGACGCGAATTGTGTTAGCGACTCGAATACTTGGTAAGTGGGTTGATAATCAGCAGGCCCCTCTGCGCTTGCTACTAAACCACATCATCATTATTGACAACACCTTCGGCGAAGAAGGGATGTATGCTTTGTATGAATATGTTGATAACTTCAAAGATTGTGTCCCTGCTCTATTAACCGTTCTATATTTTATGGGCAAAGTTGACAAGCCTGCATTTGTTGATTACGCCTTGTTAAATGAACTAAATACATTGGATAAACAAAATGATCAACGAAGATAGTTCTCTATACATTGCACCTAATTATCATGCGGCGTTTATGATCCCGCGTGAACAAATGCCGCAGATTGCTAGTAAAGATGTCAATGCATTTCTAAAGTCTCATGGAGTATCATCTGAGCAAGAATCGGTACGCACAGATTCTTTAAAGCCAACTCAATCGCAGTTCAACGGCGAAAAGATTGCTGCGATGGATGCGCGTGCAAAAAGTCTGCCAATTCTTGTGTCAGATGACGACTTTGTACTAGACGGCCATCATCGATGGCTAGCAAATCATTTTACTGGAAACGGGCGACAAAACGTTATCAGACTTCCATGGGACGCAAAAGTGTCATTGTCAAAAATGCATGATTATCATAAGACTTTTACAAAAGCGATTCATGAAGATGGCGCTGCGGCTGTTTCTATTGGTGGTGGTGCTATTGACAACACTGTGCAACCAAAGCGTAAAAAGAAAACGTTTCTTGAATGGAGAGATGATACATGTGGGTAATGATTCCGTTCAAGAAAGAGTTGCTAATTCTGATTTTAGCTTCACTGGCCATTTACATATTTGCGCAAGTATGGTATAATAAAGGAGTTGATGAAACTGAGGCGAAATACGCTAAGTTGAATTACGAACAACAGATACAAGACCTTAATACACAGCTTGAGTCAGAAAAAGCAAATGTTAAGACTGTGACAGTCTATAAAGAAAAGATTGTCGAAATAGAAAAGAAGGTGCCAGTATATGTTACAAAAGTCAAAGAAATTTTTGCCTATCATGATGATATCGTCATTCCTCCTTCTCTTGCAAGGTTGCACAACGTGTCAGCCGAAAACGGAAACCCTGATGCCTTCAATCCCAGAGACGTTGATGGTGCCACCGCGAGACCTGTTACCCTTGGAGAATTTGCAGAACGAGTCCTCGAAAACTACTCAATCTGCCACGCCAACGCCGAGCAGTTAGTCGGTTTTCAAAATTGGGCAAACGAACAGATGAGGTTATACCCATCTAAGAAATAACTTTTTATTATGGTCCAGTGATGTCAGCCTACATTGAATTGAAGTATATTCAACTCATTTCCCCTTCTTTGGAACGGTTCCGATGGGCCGTTCCATCGAAGATCGCTGCATGTCGTTGCTACATATGCGGTGATTCAAAAAAGTCTAAGTTTAAGACCCGCGCCTGTTTCTACCTCGTTCAACAATCAAATAAATTCAACTATAAGTGTTATAACTGCTCAGCATCAATGTCACTGAAGAAATTTCTGAAGTTGCATTTCCCACACTATTATCAAGAATACAGATTGGAAATGTATGCTGACATTAAAGCCTCTAGAAGTCATTTGCGGCCACAATCAATTCAAACCATTGAACCAATCGATAAGAAAGTTGAAGTTAATCTAGACTCACCATCAAGTGATCTGGTGCCACTAACGGAGCTTCCACCGGATCATATTGCCATTAAGTACTGTGAAAGCCGGATGATACCAAAGTCGGCATATTCAAGGCTATACTACACAAAAAATTACAAAGAATGGGTTGAAGGATTCATAGATACTGAAGGGAAAAAGTTCCCAACTGACGATAGAATTGTCATGCTAATGAAAGATCGTAATGGTAAAATATTTGGAGCCCAAGGTCGAGCATTAAATTCTTCAACCATTAGATATAGCACCATCAAATTTGATGAAAGTGTTCCAAAGGTTTTTGGGTTAGATTCAATAACCGATGAATATCCAATTTTTGTATTGGAAGGAGCAATTGACTCATTATTCATTCCCAATTCTTTGGCTATATGTGGCGGCGACGTTGGTACTTCGCTATCCGATTTGGGCATACCATATGAACGATTTGTGTTTGTATTAGACAATGAACCGCGAAGCGCTGACACAATCAGACGCATGCTTCATGCCGTTGAATTAGGAGCATCAATTTGCATTTGGACGATCGATTCGTCCTTGAAAGACGTTAATGATATGATCAAATCGGGTATATCTAGAAAGGAGCTCCTTGATACAATTTCGCATAACATTTACAGAGGTACAAAAGCAATCATGAAAATCAAACAATGGAAGAAAGTATGAGTAACGAAATCCCTCACATTAGGCAGCATGGCGGTTTAGTCGCTGAATATCCAGTGATCCTCGAATTCATCGAAAAGCAGATGAGCGTGTTCTGGACACACAGCGAAATTAAAATGGAAAAAGACGTTCATGACATTATTGTCAATATGACTGATGCAGAGCGTTGGGGCGTAATTGAAGTACTACTATTGTTTACACAATATGAAGTATTTGCTGGGACTGAGTACTGGAATGGGCGATTCGCTCGAATGTATCCTCGTATTGAATTCCAAGAAATGGCCGCTGTGTTTGGTATGACTGAGCTTGCAATTCACAAGCGGTTCTATCAACGCATTAACGAGTTGCTTCGAATTCACACAAACGAATTTTATACCAAATTCGCCGAGGAGCCTGCACTAAAACAGCGCATCGATTTCCTTGATGAAATGATTAATCAGCAGGATGACGATCTACTGTCTGTCGCTGTATTCTCAATGCTAGAAGGCGCGGTTCTTTATTCGGCGTTTGCTTTCCTGAAACACTTTCAATCTCAGGGCAAAAACAAAATGAAGGCGCTAGTGTCTGGCATTAACTTCAGTGTGCGAGACGAAAATCTTCATCATGAGGCTGGGGCATACACATTCCGCGTGGATGTAGAGCAGTCAAAAATGGCTCCTGAAAAATTGCAAGCTTTATACGCAAAAATCTATAAAGCAGCCGACGTTCTGCGCGATCATGAACATGTTATTGTCGATCGAATTTTTGCAAAAGGTCGTATTGAGGGCATGACTTCGCATCAACTTAAAAACTTTGTTGATAGTCGAATTGATCTCTGTCTTCAGAATTTAGGCCTTAGTGCGGTATACCAACCAGCGTCCAACCCAATCGCTGAATGGTTTTACCTTGGCATTAGCAGTTCTAAAATCCATGACTTTTTCAATAGTCAGGGTAGTGAATATAATCGAAACTGGTCAGAAGATTCATTTGACTGGAACTGGAAAGAAAATCAAGAAATCGAGGCAAAATCTGAATGAGTATTCGTGAACAACTTTCTAACGAACGTAAGCAATTACAAAAAGACGGTCGTCTACCGGAATGGTTTACGACCCAGGGTTGGTCGCTGTTTAAACAAAAATATGCAGTCCCAGGAGAAGACGCGTTCCTGGGCCGGGCTAAAACTATCGCAAAAACCGCGGCGCGGCATGCACCAAAAGACGGTCGAGATTGGGAAGGTGAATTCTTCAAACTAATTTGGAATGGTTGGTTATCTTGCTCTACTCCCGTTCTATCCAACATGGGTACCAACCGCGGCATGCCAGTTTCATGCTCTGGTCAAGTAATACCTGACTCTATCACCGGCTTTTATACGACACTTCACAACGCGGCTATGCTATCGAAGATGGGCTTTGGTACATCTGGTTACCTAGGCAAGATTCGCTCCCGTGGTACTAAAATTAGTACGGGTGGTACAGCCCAGGGTGTTTTGCCGGTTCTTCAAGACTTCGTTACGATGTCTTCTAAAGTATCGCAAGGTGGCACTCGTCGCGGTTCTTGGGCAGGTTACTTGCCAATTTCTCACGGCGACTTCCAAGAGGCTTATGATTTTATCAAAGATCAGCCTGATGAAGTTAACGTTGGGTGGAATTGGTATGCCAAAGACATCCAAGCGATGAATGATGGTGACCCCGAAACAACTCGTCGTTTCAAAGCGATGATGAAGCTGCGCGCCATTCAGGGCAAAGGTTACATTTTCAAACCTGACACAGCAAACAAACATCGCCCGCAGATGTATGTTGATCACAACTTGTTCGTTGAAGCGTCTAACCTGTGTTGCGAGATTACTCTATTCTCAGACGAACTGCATGATTTCACTTGCGTATTAGCCGCAATGAACCTAGCTAAGCATAATGAATGGAAGAACACCAATGCTATCTTTGTGGCTACTGTATTCCTAGATTGTGTGGCATCCGAATTCATTGAGCGCGCTCGCGGCATCCCAGGCCTAGAAAATGCAATTCGCTTCACCGAAAAGGGTCGTGCTCTTGGTCTAGGTGTGTGTGGGTTCCATACTTATCTGCAACAAGAACGTATTCCGTTTGAGTCTTTGGATGCTCAGTTCTTTAACCATCAATACTTCAAAGAACATGCTGCTGAAGCTCTTCGCGCGTCCAAATACATGGCGGAAACTCTCGGAGAACCTGAATGGTGTAAAGGATATGGGGTTCGTAACACTCATCGCACAGCCTTCATGCCGACCATGTCGACTGCGGCAATTATGGGTGGTGTAAGTCAGGGTATTGAGCCAATGCTTGGTAACTGCTTCGTGCAAATTACTGCGGGTGGCGAAGATGAGCGAATTAACCCGGAGTTCCTAAAGCTAATGAAAGAGCGTGGTAAGTATAGTCGCAAGCTGGTGAAAGAGATTTCCGACAATGCTAGCTCAGTACAAAATCTAGATTGGCTAACTGATCACGAGAAACTTGTATTCAAAACTGCTTTTGAAATCAATCAAGAAGTCATCATCCGTTACGCGAGCCAACGTCAACGACATAACTGTCAAGGGCAATCTCTAAACTTATTCGTTAGCGCGGACGAGTCTGAGGGATACATTGCCCATCTACATCGTCTGATTCTTGAAGATGAGTACCTCAACGGAGCTTATTATCTAAGAAGCCAATCTGGTGTTTCAGCGTCATCTGGCTGCGTTGCATGCCAATAACAAAAAAGGGAAGCTTAGCTTCCCTTTTTTTCATCTTAAATTACCTGATGGTGGCTTAAGATCATGTGATTTACCGACTTCCCCTACGGCTGAATTTAGCTGCTCAATTTTCATAGTATTTTCAATTGAAGTCTTTTCTATCGCATAAATCCTAGCATCATTATCTCTGGCATACGCTAGAGATTCATTAATAGTCCAAGCGCCAATTCCGTATAACACCCCAAAGATTAATGTTGCTATTCTTGCGCTAGTTTTCACTTGTGTGACATGCTCATTAAAAGCAGCTGTCATTGGGCCGTGATGTGTCCTATTTTCATCGGTTTGAACTTTTAATTCGGAAAGTTCTTTAAAGATCGAGACAATATCCTTTTGAATCATCGACTGATTATGGTACACATCGGTAAGACGTTCAAGAACTTCCTTTAAGTCATCTAGGGATTTTTCAATACGATATATCTTAAACCCTGTGATTTTACCCTCAGTTTTCAGTTCGTTGATGTCGCCTTCCAGTTTACTCAAAACTGCATCACGTTCGCCGTTCATTATAGCATGGTCCTTACCAAAGTTTGTTTATCCAGCGAAGACGTTTTGCGAGCCAGTTGCGGCGTGACCGCAATTCGCTAGGTCACCTGCACGACACACCGGTTTTCCATTAGCGAACACGGTGGAGCTTCCGGTTTGCATTACAGGTCCAATGTGAGGAGGTACTGGTGGCCCATGGGGCGTCACAGCGTCGCCCACTACGGCCACAGGTGTCCCATTCACGAAAACTGTTGGTGCCCCCATACCAAGTATGATTCCACCTGCAGAATCTTGCCCCACTCTACTAACGCCCGTCACGATCTTCACCATAAAAATTTTCGACTAGCTATTTACAGAACGATCGCACTGTGTTATAATCTAATCATGAACAGGAGAAAGATCATGATTAACGAAGTAGCCATTTGCTTTCGCATTGCCAATGACGCGCATTCTACCCAATTTCGTTGGGATGGTACACCATACATGAGTCACATCAACGCGGTTTATGGCAATGTCATTAAAGCCGTCATTGAAGATAAGATCATGCATCTATCGGATCGTGACTTTATCATGGCGCAATGCGCAGCGCTACTACATGATGTAGTTGAAGACTGTATGAGCGCCGAAGAATTGCGCACGTTGCTTCGCGACGCCGGTGTTAGTGATGAATTCGCTGATGAGCTTGTTTCGATTGTTGGCGATGAATTGACTCATGTAAAGGGTCTTACATACACTGAATATGTGCACAAGATGAAGCGCAAAATTTCTGTTTTGGTGAAATATTGTGACGTGCAACACAATATGAGTTGTTCGATGCAAAACATCATCGACAACCATGACATCGTTCGCGCGGCAAAGCAGCTGCAAAAATACGGCACGGTCATCGGCTATATAACCAAACGTATCAAAAACGTCGAGTACTTTTCTTAAAAATTCTAAAGAAATCCATTTACATCTGTGGTGATGCGTGTTATAATTATTCCATCAAGAACGGAAACACCGTTTCGCCAAAAGCAAATTTCCTTAAGGGTTAATATTATGAGTTACTCTAAAACCGTCGCAGAGCTTCGCGCAATGGTCCGTCAAGACGTAGAAGAAAATGGTCTGCGGCAAGTTGCCGAGGAATATCTCAAATTCGGCGCCAATATTGATTTGGGTGAATCCGAAGAAGACCAAATCGAGCGCATGGTTGCATTTGAACTGGAGCTTATGGGAAAATGAAAGCTATTATCACTGTAGGCGTGTCGGCGTCAGGTAAGACGACATTTGCAAATGATTTGCTGCGCGCCGACCCTTCATGGATGAATATCAATCGCGATGATATTCGCGTTGAGATTTTTGAGTCAAAGAATCCCGGCAAAGAATTTGTCTGGAGCAAGTGGAATTGGAAATGGGAAAGCATTGTCACGATGCGCCAATCCGATATGATTACGTGCGCCCTAGGACGTGGCATGAACGTCCTGATTTCCGACACTAATCTCCACGAAAATCGTCGTAAAGATCTGATCGTATCGCTAACGCGTCTTGGTTATAGCGTAGAGATTAGAGTATTTGAAGTCTCATTTGAAGAAGCTCTGCGGCGTGACGCTGCACGAAAGAACGGAGTTGGCGTATCCGTTATTGCGCGGCAGTTTGAAGAATTCAACGCTCAGTTCGGCAACGTTGAACTGAAGCATAAGCTACATGCATCAAACGATACGAAGACTCGCGCAGTTCTAGTTGACATCGACGGCACGCTCGCTGATCACACTGGCATTCGATCGCCGTTTGATTGGGCAATGGTGGATTCTGACACTCCGCATGAAGAAGTTTTAATGATCGTCAAATCGCTCCGCGCGGCCGGTGCAACGATCGTGATTGTTTCTGGGCGCGATGCGGTGTGCCGTGACGAGACTGAGAAGTGGCTTCATCGGCATGGTATCGCGTATGACGACTTGTTCATGCGCGAGAAAGGCGATATGCGCTCGGATGATATCGTAAAAGCAGAAATTCTCGAATATGATATTCTGCCTAAGTATGGCGTAAAAATGGTTATTGACGATCGCCCGCGCGTATGTCATATGTGGCGATCCCTTGGTATCAAAGTGATTCAAGTTGGTAACCCGTACATTTTCTTTTAATAGGAGTAACACATGAGTAATTACAAACAGCTAGAGCAGTCTCTTAACGCTAGCGTAACAGAACTTGAGCGTCAACTGAAAATGGTTAAACAACAGCTAAATGATCTGCGCTCCATGAGTGACGTTAGTTCTCTCGATGAGAATGTTCTAAGTCGACCCGCCCAACTCGTGGAAGTGATTCGGCATGTTGTTAATGATGATCGTAAAGCGGTCACTCTTGTCTTCATGCTAAATCATGCTGAAGGCGAAATTTGCTTTACGTTTGCTGATTCCGGTTCGGCTCCTACATGGAATCGAAAGGAAGGTGTGCGTCTGGCACGTAGTCGCCTGAATAGTAAGTATCAAATTATCATTCGTACAGCGTCGATGCGTGAACTGACTGCTCAAAATTCCCTTGTCTCCATTGCCGCACTCGTGCTTAACACTACTCCGGATTATGAAGGTCTTTCAAAAGCTCTTCGTAAGATGAAGGCTCATGTTGACCGACACGACCATTGATCTAAGGAATTCATTTTTGAATGCATATAAATAGATTCATATATTAAACCCGTTGGGGAATTAAAATGAGTTTATGGGATTCTAAAGATCAGGTGGCCGGCAAACCAAAGTTTTCGTCGGCCGCTGAAAAAGCTAGCACCGTTGGAGTTGATGTTGCGGAGGTCGCGGCAAACCGCGTCGTTGGCATCAAAACTCCGGGTTGGAACGTGGTTCACACTTATACAGACGCACAGGGTAATACCCGGCACAAAGTAGACTGCCTCGTTGCGATTTCCTCAATGACACTTGACGCTGAGGACGTTGTCACTAAAGATAATCTAATTAGCATTAGTGTACATCCGCTGCCGCAATCAGTGACCGCTCCAGCAACTGCTACCTTTACAGTGACTGCTG
>OGVH01000027.1_pt1 | contig 12566 bp, 23 predicted proteins | sample 1575731 | NCBI WGS metagenome assembly OGVH01 (sample SAMN07581544, study PRJEB24739) | freshwater metagenome | place: Singapore | collected 2015-04
GTTTCCCAGTCACGATACGGTCCATAGTAGTTATCCTTTACTGGATGCTAAGGAAGGGGACAGTGGCATCCGGAACCATGTGAGTCGGGAGAGTACCATTCCACTTCTCAGCTTGGATCAGGTCAACCAGTTGAGGGTTGTCCCGAAGAGCGCCGCCTTTGGCTCGGATAGCATCAGCTTCTGCGTCCCCCTGCAGTCGAGTAGCTTCGGCAGCAGCTTTAGCTTGTGCAACTTGAGCATCAGCTTGTGCTTGTGCTTGGGTCACAACAATCTCTGCCTGAACCTTCTCACGCTCAGCATTCTGCTTCACTTTCTGAACTTCGACCTCTGCCAGCATACGAGCTTCAATGGAGTTCTCATAGGCATCAGAGAAGTCAATATTTTCAATCTGCACGGATTCGATGATGATCGGACCCACAACAGACTTTTGGATAGCGTTCTGCACTTCACCAACCAGTCGGTCACGCTCTTGAATAGCAGTCACAGCGTTAAATTTACCGAAGACGTTTTTGACTTCATCAAACACTTGACGATCCAAAGGACGAGTCAGAACACCCTCCTCACCGCCGTAGTTAGTGTAGATGCTTTCCACTTGATCTGCCGGAAAGCGATAGTTGACGGAAATAGAGAGGCCAGCAGTTTGTTGGTCCTTGGAGTAAGCCATCACGTTCTCGTAGGTACGTGCTTGAGACTGGATGGAAATATCGACCACCTTGTTGATAATCGGCATTTTAAAGCCAAGCCCCGGCTCAGCCGTACCAGTAACTGCACCGTTACGGATTTGAACCCCACGATATCCAGAGTCAACCGTGTACCAGCTACCACCAAGAATGGTCAAGCCAAATATAGCGGCGAAGGTAAGACCAATACCCGAAGCGATAAGACCAGTGTTGCTCATTTGCCGTCGTCCTTATCTTGTTTCGTTGCGTAAGTATACATGCCGTAGAAGGTGAATGCAAGCACTACGGACATTCCGATGAAAGCGTAGAAGCCCATTAAGAGTTCCTCATATCCTCATAGTTAGCTACTGCTTCCCAGACTTCGTAGGGGTCAGTGTAATTGTTGTGTCCCATAATCATTAGAAGCATCCCCCCAAAAGAGATAGCAAGATCAAGGTGTTTTCCCCCCTTCTCTTTAAGAGTGTTGACTGCATCTTGAGCAGTACCCTCATTATTGTAGAAAATATCAAACACTTCTTGTGTGTAGTTAGGTTGATCAGTCATTTTTAACCCCAAAGATCGTAGGGAAAGCAGGTTCAAGCACCTTACGAATTTCCCTAGCTAGCAGTACGTGTTCCCACTGGGTGACACCCGGATCATCTCGAACATCAAGGTAGTGCAACCAAGAACGGACAGTACCATTGACGTAGAGACGAGACATTGTGAGACCTTCGGGGAGAATCACACGAGCACACTCTTTAGCTACATTGACCTTAGAGTCTCTCAAAGCCTTATACATAGAGGTTACGTCCTCTAGTAGCCCTTGAACATCAGCTTCAATCTCTGCTTTCAGATACTCCCCTAGATCGTCAATACTGTTCTGTCGGTTCTTTGTATCTTGCCTACGGAACTCCCGATCCGTGAACTCAATTTCGTCTGAGTAGCGTTGACTGAACTCTTGGAAGCTAAAGCTACGGTGACGTAGAAGCTGGCGGGTGATATCCCTAGGGGCCTCAACCTGAACTACAGCATTAACCATCTCAAAGATGGACCAGTGCTTGTTGCGAATGCAGTAGTCTAGAAGTCCTGCGTAGTCAGGGTTGAGTTGATTAGAAGGATTACTGACACGGGCACAGTAGGCAATGAGTTCCTCAGGAGTCTCTAGACCATCCTCATCGTCAACTGGCTGAGTCACCCCCTTAAGTTTTGCTGTTACCTTCATTCGTCAGTCCAACCTTTCTCAATAACGACGCCAAACCTATTGATCAACACCCACTCTAGGGCCTGATCCCAGTCGGGGAAACTTTCAATCTTTTCGCCGTCAATGTAAAGGTCAGTACCCCATTCATGGCAACACCCATCTCCACACTCCCAATCCCAGTCCAGCAGTGTTACTTTCACTTAGTGGGGCCTTTCACAGTGTAGGAGTCGATGTTGCGAATCACTTCAAAACGTTTACCATTTACCTGCTCTTTGATTGCATTACCTCGACCAGACTTCTGAGTAGGGTTCTGAGAGGTGACACGGAACACTAGGTTTAGCATCGCCCCAAAGTCTGCAGGATTTCCGTCAAGAATTACTTTCATTCTTACCTCTTGGTGTAAGGTCAAAGCCTATTTTAAAAGGCCGCACCAGTAGATACGGCCTTCCATTTTGATCAAGCACTAGGGATTCTTGGTGCTCTCTCTCATAGACTGTGACTTGTGGACATTGCCCTTCATAACCATCAAGGTCAGAAAGGAATCTCGTCGTCCATATCCTCATGATTACTTGCCTTTGGCAGAGGTTTGTTTACTTTACCCTGAGTCTTAGCCGGGGCAGGGGCAGGTTCATCATCGTCATCTGCATCCGGGTCATAAGCCACATGCTTGAGGACCTTAACCTTGTCCAGACGGGTACCAACGATAGCCTTGCGGGAAGTATCGTACACCGACAGAACAACCTCAACTTCCGAGCCGTTACCAATCGGACCATCTTCATCGAAGTCCCAAGTAGTGCCGTCAGCTTTGACAACCTTCGGGGGACCACCAGCAATACGATCCTGCCACTTGCGGGTGAACTTCACACGAGTCAGACCATCGTTATCCGGAGAAGTCGTACCCCGCTTCATGGACTTGGACTTACGCAGCAGGGCCATGTTGTCATCATCAAGGTCCACATCAATGGTAGTCTGTCCACCAATGTCCTTCAGTGCATCCTCAAAACCCGTGAGGTCACGGTTATCTTCAAATACACGGGGCCAGAATGCAATCCCACGAAGCTTAACTTTTCTAGTTGCCATTTTTACTTCCTTTTAAGTATTTCATTGCGTTATAGAGCCTGCCAGAATCATCTTTGAAGTGGCCTAGCCCAAGGTTACAGTCTTTACACAAGAGTCCTCTAATATCCCCTGTGCTATGGTCATGGTCTACATGAAGGTGGTAATCATAGTGAGTATTACAAATCGCGCAAACACCCCCTTGGGACTCTAACATCTCTTTGTAGTCTGTCTCTGTTAAACCATAAGTCTTTTCTAAGTAAGTCTTTCTTCCAAGTAAGAGGTAGTGCTCTCTTTGGTATTCTGGATTCTTATTTAGCCACTGCTGTCTATGGGAAACAACGCTTTCAGGGTTTGCGCCCCTCCAAGACTTATGGTAAGCACGTAAGTGTTCCCTCTTTAACTCTCTATAAGCTGCCTCTCGCTCTAAGATACTTTCATGGTTTAACCCTCTGTGTAGTTTCTTAGTTTTTGATCTGCACTCCTTACAGTTAGAGTGGTAGCCGTCTTTTGTAGCTTTAGTCTTTGTGAACCCTGAGAAAGGCTTTTCAAGCCTACATTTAGTGCAAACTTTCATAACAAGCTCCTTGCAAGGTCCTTGTTATATCACAGTTTAATCTTAGAGTCTACGCTTTTGTTGGGAGGGAAGGATTGTCTTGCCCTTCCCTTACTTTCTGAGGCGAATTATACCAAGATTTCTTACAGCAGGTCAATAGCCATTTTGCCAATGGCAATGTCGGAGAACTCTTTAGTTGCTTTCGCAGACTTAGTGTCCACCGAGGTGACCTTGGCGATTTGCCAGTTATTGTTCAGGTCACTCCTCACAAGGTAAAAGCCCACATCAAACTTATCCTTGTCGGCAAGGTAGTGGTAGGTCGTCTTAGAATCTCCGAACTGGACTCCTATGGTGTACGGAAGGACTTCCTGAACCCGATCCTTGGCAACAGCCATGATCTGTCCAGAACCTTTGACTTCCATGACCCACTCACCTTGAGAGTTAGTGGCGAGGTAGTGACCATAGAGGTCAACATCGTGGTGCCAAGTATATAGTTTGTTCGTGCTGGTCATTTTGCTTTCTCCATCATAAGGGACGAAATCATCTTGGTTGCGTTGTGTTACGTAGTTCTCAGAGTTGACGTACTTACCGTCAAGATAGGCGCTATTAGCTCCTACCCAAACTTTAGTGACTTCAATCTCAGCAGTGCCATTCTTGAGTCTAACAGAGTCTCCTACTTTGAACTTAGGCTCCAATTTATAAGGGCTGTTGAACTTAAAGGTGGCTATGTGCTTATAGTCGTCGTAGTTGCACTCCCACCCCTTTAGGATTTCATATTCACTCGGCATATACGGTAACCATTTTCTGTTGCGGGGTCACAAAGGTGAAGCCCTCATAGTCTGCACCATTGTAGGAAGCGTAGTATCCGTAGAATTTGATGAATACAGTCTCATCACCACGAGTGAACTTATGGACTGCGTAATAGGTAGACCCCATATCTTCCCCACCAAAATCTTCCACCATAGTGGGCTGATCAATATTATTACTCTTGGCAAAGACCTCAAAAGAGGAGGTTTGATAAGTGCCCTTAGTCTCCCCCCAATGACTAGTGTAACCCCAAAGGTTTCCTCCGTGCATAGCAGCAGTGGCGTCGGCTGAATTATTATCGAAGTAGTCTTTCAGAAGGTCCTTAAGGGTCATTTCAAGTTCTCCTTGATAAAGTTGAGTTTGTTTGCGTCGAAGAGTGCCATGATTTCCGGGTGGTTGTCAATGGCGAAGTCCCTGAACCAGCCAGAGGTCAAAGTAGTGCACACCTTCTTGAGTGCTGTGAGGTAAGCACCTTTGTAGGAGTAGTCCCAGTTGTTCCTGACAAGGAACCTCTCAGTGGCAATGACGAAGCATTCTTCTGCCACACACTTCCGTTTATCCTCTAGGCTTAGTGCTTCCCAGAGGTCTTTCTCACACCACGCTTTGCTGTCATCGCGCTTAAGCTTTGTGTAAAGAGGTTTGTCGTAGTAAGCAGCGAGTTCGTGTATGTAGTCATGGTCATAAACCTTCTTCACAGCATCATCGAAGAAGTCCTCGTTGCTTTGGTTGAGGTTTGGATTACCTTGAGGGTAGGCTTCCTTGGTAAGCTTCACCCTGTCCTTGAGGAGTAACTTAGAGAGGGTATCATCAAGTAGGTGCTGACGAAGATACTTGTTGTAGTGAGTGATGTGTTTATCCCACTGATAGTCCCTCCACAGGTGTGAGCGTTTGATTAGCGCCAATTCTCCCAGAGTTGCTACCAGAATACTGACCCCGTTAGGTAGTGTGATCGCATCCACGGAAGTGGTTGTGTAATCCAGCATATCATTATTTAGAGAGTACTGGTCGTGCCACTCAAACCTTGGTAGGTCTTCAAAGAGGTATCTGTCAGACTCCTTACAGATAATGTCCCAGTCAGCATCCTCTCGTAGTGGGAAGTCAGGGTACCAATACTTTAATGCTCGTGAACCGATAAGGATCATCAGTGAACCTCCGAGTAGCTGGACCCAAACTTGGCGTCAATACCAAGCGGGACGTTGAGATTGAGTGTGTTGTTGACCTCAGCGATAGCATCATTCATCTTGGTCAACGTAGCTTGACGGTCTTGGATGTACCAACCACCTTCGTCATGGAACTGGAAGATAGGACGAAGACCACGACGAACACATTGCATCAGCCAAGAGTCAAAGCAGAACACGCCAGTAGACTGATTGAGCGACGAGAAGATATCCTTCTTGTAGCGCAAGCTGATCCAGAACCTAGAGACAGGATTGTAGAGCCACATCTGTCCTCCAAGGGTTCTGACTGTTTGCTCCTCCGCAACCTCTCTGACTGCCCAGTTACGATCCCAGTATGCGTCAAGAAGTTCCTGACACTGAGACTCAGGCATACCCGTAGTACGGGCAAGCTTGACCTTACCAACTCCGTAAACTGCGCTATAGTTGACTGGCTTGAAGGACTTACGAACTTTACCTACAGCCTTGACGATAGCTGCAAGGTTATCCCCAAGATCATGATCATCTTTGTGTTGTACGTAAAGCTGTACATCTTCTGCACTGACCTTACCAGCAAACTTAGCCAAGTCGAGGTGTTCGTCAAATCCGGGAACAGACATTTCCGCCACGTAGTCAGGGTCGTGGAGGAACATGTAGTGCTTCTTGGTAGTAGCTTCAAGAGACACCATGTCAGCACCGCAGATTTCGTAACCCTCAGGTGCGATGAGTGCCCCACGGATTTCCTTACCCCAAGGTTTGTCAACTCCGGGGAGGTTGACCAGAGGCTTGGAGTGCTTGAACCGTAGGGTATTGGTCAGGCCACCAATCTCAGCTTTGACATACCAACCATCGTCTTTCTTAACTGCCTTCTCAAGGAACCCTTCAAAGATAGATAGACGGTGCTGGATAACTGTCAGTCCATCAAGAATGGCAACAGCGGGATTGTCATCAATAAGTAGCTTGACAGACTCGGTGAGTTCACCGTCATCACGAACTTGAGGTACTGCACGTTCTGTTCCATCCTCATTCTTTTTGTAGTCAAAGGTACAAGGCTTCCAACCAAGAGAAAACAACCAGTCCTTAACCTGATCAGAAGATTTAGGGTTGGCTTCTTCATCTTTAACGTGGACCCTTACAGGCTCGTCATGAGTGCGATCAAGACCACACTGATCAAGCAGGTCAAACCAACGCTGACCGTGGGAAGAAGGAGTTCCATCTTTCTTAAAGAGGTTCTTCGGTCGCTCCTGCATCTTGTAGATTTTTCGGGGAGGCATAGCTTTAGCAAGTTCTGTTACCTTCTCTTCTTGTTGTTGGGTCAAGGTATCAATGCACTTGCGAACAAGATCAACACCCAGCTTGACGCCAACATCTTCTTGATAGGCTGCGCACTCCATCTTGAACGACAGGTAGCGCATGAACCTGTCAGCCTCTTGCTTGTCTTTGTAGAGAAGCTTAAGGCGCTTGGTAAGATCAACCCAAAGCTTCCAGTTGATCTTCACATCTTCGGAACAACGGTGGCCATACTCTTCGTGGGTGAGGTCTTTCCAGTTGTTGATGACAGGCTTGGGGATACCATACTTGTCACCGTAGACCTCTAGCCCGTGCTTGAGTTGGTCGTGGTCGAGGTACCATGCAAGCGGAAGAGTGTCGTAGAACTTTGCAGAAATTGTGATACCGAGCAACTTTTCCAAGACTCGTTTGTCATAACGGATACCGTTATGGGCACAGAGCCACTTGGAATTGGTAAGAAAGTCTCGCATTTCGTCGTAGTCATAAAGTACCGTAGGCTCCTCTCCATTACGAGTGTAGGCAAGGCAGTGAATTTTGGTTACGTTCTCGTAAAGGTCGTCGGCTTCGATGTCGAACACTGCCATTCTTTAGTCCTTTGGTTTGTAACCCTCTCCCTGTGAAAACTTCCAGATAGGGTCTGGGATAGGGTCACCTGCTGCTGCAGAGACACCCTCTTGGTGAAACTCAAACATTTCAGGAAGGATTGGGTCATCTACAAATACATCCATAGTGAGAGTGGCGTAGAGTTTACCCACACTGTCATAAATCTTCGTACCTTTACTGTACATCAGGCACCTCCTGTGATTTCCCAGACCTCAACTGGCCCGCCCGGAATTGTATCATCAAACACACCTACACTCAAGGGTCCACCGAACACAGCACCAGTGTCGAGGTTGGTACGATGGGTGAGAAGTTCCGGCTTCTTCCTTGGAGTATGTCCATGAACTACATGCTTGCCGAACCAACCCACATCTTCATGCTTATCGTAACGCTCCCACATAGTACCTTGGTCTGTGAACAGTTCGGGTCTGGGTTGATCAAAGTCTGCAAACCCATGTACATAGATGCGGAAGTCGTCAAGATGATAGAGAGGAAGCTTACGCATCCAATTTGCAGCCCATCCCATCTCTACCCAACTGCCTTCACGGAAGTACATAGTGTGGAAGGATTCGATAGTCTCATTACCCCCGTTAGGTAGCCACCACGGGCTAAAGTTCGGGTTGTAGTCACCATACGCATCGAAGGCTTGAGCCATCATATCCTCATGGTTTCCCTTAAGAGCAATAGCTTCACCAGCCTGTACCAGTTCACGTACACGAGCAACAACACCAGCACTATCCGGACCACGATCAATATAATCACCAGTGAACACGATCTTGGACACATCAAGACTGGACTCATCAATACGTGCAAGGGCTTTGTCCAGAAGATTGGACATACCATGAAGGTCAGAGATAACGATTGTGTGTGTCATTTCAAGTACACCGTGAGTTCTTTCTCAGGGGGTGTTCTACCCGCTAAGTAGGTTTGCATCATGGGGTTAAGGGGCCAGATAATTTGTCCTAGCTCTTCTACGGGCACCTCCAAGTACTTTGCAATCAATTCCCTAAGATCACTCTCTTTAAAAGTTGCCCACTTAGAGACAGTGACTTTTGTTTCAATCTGCGTCATACCTTCCTCACAACCAGTTGGGTTTTAGTCTTATAGACCATGTAAGTACTTTTGGTATCCTCTCTCATATAGAATACACTGTTGTGGAATCCCTCCTCACGAAGGGGGTAGTCACTAAGAAAAGTTTTAGCTACTTTTACTGCTACATACCAATCTTCTTGTGGCACACCTCGTATAGTGAGTTTCATAGTTACCCCGCATTGAATGAGGCCAAGACAACACCTTTAATGTCTCGGTCAGTGGTTCCAAGGTATTCTACGGTGAGGTTTGTTACAGAACCCCATGCACTGGTATAAGGCTCCCCGTGCAGAGTAGAGCCGGGGATATCCCAAAAGAACCTCCAATAGCCGTCTACAAGTTTAGCTTTAGCAACTCCATTAGGGTGAATAGTGCGAGCCTCCTCTTCGGTATCAGCAGCGACTACCGCAGAGCCATACTCATCGTACCCGATAGAATCTGTACGACTTACAAGCCATAGTTTAGTCATTATAGGGTTTCTCCCAATAAGAGTAGTACTCACCTTTTTGGTGTTTGACGACGGAAACCAGTCTCCAACCTGCGTTGACTTTATCCTCAAAGTCCCAATCGTACTCAAATGGCGGGCGTTCTGAGTGACGCATCGCCTCGTAACGATACTTAGGTTCCATCAAACTTCCTCCAAGAGGGTTGTTTCTTCATTCCAGAATACAGCACCAGCATCCCCAAGCTTACTGAATGGACGGTTCTTGTCCACCTTGAAACGTGTAGTGTTACGCTCAATCTCATCCTCAGACTCAACATCACGCTCAAGAAGCACACAGATGATAGCTTCTTCTTCCAGTGCAGCAGCATACTTGGTACGACCGTCATCATTAACCTGAGAAATGAAGATCACACCAATGTTCAACTCTTTGCAAAGCTGCGCCATGCGAGAGCCAAGAGCAGTAAGAAGAGCAGTAGCCCCATCCACACCTGTAGCAGAGAGATAAGCAAGACGCTGGACGTGATCAATAAAGATGTAGTCAGCCCCGTAAACAGTTGCAGCAAGTCGGACATACTCAAGAACCTTCATTGGATCATCATTTGCCCGCATTTCAAAGATGATAGTACGCTCACCTTTGGTAGCGGCTTTGGCAGCTTCAACCACCTGTTCTTCAGTATAGCCAGACCATTTGGCATCATCTTTGGTACGGACATTAGCCCCAAGGTGATAGGTAGCCATAGCACGGTAGGTAGTGGACTTCATCTCTTCCGCATGGAGCAGGGCAATACGGGTATCTTCCGATTTGAGCATTGCAGTCTCGAAGTAGCGGATAAGTTCTGTCTTACCAGTACCACGGGGAGCCTTGATGAAAGTGATACCACCCTTGACCAGACCCCGCATCTTGTCATCCCAACCTTGGTGACCAGTGGGGGTATACTCGTAGGGGTTCTCTTCAAGGATAGCCTTCTCTACAGCTTCATCAGTGCAGAAGAAGTTATCAGGAGCGTACCGTTGAGGCTTGAGTGCAATCCACTTAAGTTCAGTCTCAGCACCGTTCTGGAGAAACTCGTTGGCATCCTTGAACTTGGTCAGAGGGATGTACCAGAACTTCTCAGGGATAGCGGCATAGAGACGCTCAGCAGCCTTACGACCTGCATCATCAAGCTCACCAGCATACACCACTTCCGAAAAGGATTTGATGTAGTCGATATTCTTCTTGATGAACTTCTCACTGATAGAGGCGGAAGGGATCGACAGGACAGGGTAGGTCTTCCCAAGAGCCTGATACAGAGAGGCAGCATCAAACTCCCCCTCAGTCAGATAGAGTCGCTTACCACCAGCATTAAACTCAGGGCCGAACAGGTCATCCATTGCGATGCCCCGCTCCTTAGTCCAGAATTTCTTTTCCGCGTAGCCACGGTACTTTACGTTTTCCTTGTGCTTAAACGCATAACGGACGGGGTTACCGTCCGCGTCAAGTTGAAGTTGGATTCCGTAAATCTTAGCTACTTCAGGGTCTAGCCCCCTGATGTCATCGTAGGTGGACTTGACCACCTCTACTTTTGTTACATCCACAGGTTTCTCCGGAAATGGGTATTCATCTTTAGCCCAAGGGAACATAGGCTTACGAGAGGGGTATCCAGAACCACAACTGTGGCACTTGCCAATACCAAGCTCCGGGTTGTAGGAGAAGGCATCGGAGGAGCCACAGTCAGGGAACGGACACGGTTGATGTGTCAGGTTACTCATTTATGATGTTCAAGCTGTTTTGGTTTGGAGTCTTCGATCATTTTCTTTGGGGGATCACTTGCAATCTTTTCCAAAAGTTTGAAGCCTAAGCCTTTTTTGATTTTGTAAGAGATGATGGGGTTAAATCCCGGCTTCCAACTCCAAGAGTTGCTGATCGTTCTGAATGTTCCTATCACCCAATCTGCTCCTTGTGCCATAGCGCTAGGTACTTTGGTTGAGAGGGGGACTTTGTAGAAGGCTTTGACGATAGACCCTTTCGGGGGCATAGTCTTGCCATCATGTATGATAAGCTGGCCAAATTCATCGTCAGTCATAGGTTTTATACCTCGCATGTCCAGCTTCAACCATTTCATCAGAGATACTCAAATCAAACTCGTCCTCAGGGTCTACTACATATACCTCACCCACGTAACGTCCCCAACCAGCCTCTCTATCCTTCCTAGTATAGACCTCTGTAGGTGTACCAACTGGAAGTAGGTCCTCAAGGAAAGCTTTAGCAGCCAGACCTACTTCCAGTTGGTACACCTACAGAGGTCTATACTAGGAAGGATAGAGAGGCTGGTTGGGGACGTTACGTGGGTGAACTTTTTCATCTTAGAGATAGATACGCCGCTAGGCTTGAGGGATCAACCAAGTGACTGAAGAACTTATATTGAGAAATGTAAATTCCCCAATTCCTTACTTTTATAGTATGTAAGAGAGGAGGTCCGCATGAAGCCGTGCTTGTTTGTAAATGTTTTGACTCGTGTACTGAGCGCGGCGCATGCGATCACGCCAGCCGCTGAGGTGATTTTTCGAGGCATACCGGATCGGGACGATTGGTTTGTTTGTCGAGTTCAGGCGGCGGGGGTTATTTTGACGGAATCTAAGGCGGGACCCGTAGACATTATTCTGGAAGATACCTTGACTCGGTTAGATTCCATGAGTCGAAAGATTCAAGCGTACTCGAAAGATCCTTGCGCTACATAGCGTCGAGGAAGGCAGCGAACTCCGGGTGAATGGCTTTAAAAACAGCCGGGTTTTGCACATGGATTAAAAAGGCAAGAGGGCACCCAGCTATCTTTTTCCATTGAGTTGCCATTTTCACGACATCGTAGAGATGCTTTAGTCCAGGGGCGCAAAGATCTGCATCTTGGATCTGGAGCAATACTTGGGTCTCTAGTGTGTTTTGGTAGCCCCATGTGAGGATGAAGCAGAGGACAGCAGCGATGTCTTCAGAGGTACGAGGCGTACGTCGGATGTCTAGTTCTTTTAGGAGTTTAGAGTCTTCGACGGTGTTGTTATTTTCTACCCACCTTGTAAAGCAGTCTAGTACCTTTGCGGCTTCTGTGATATGTTGCTCTTGTAGTAGCATATGCGCTTCCCACAGGAACTTGAAGGCTTGGTTTGCAAGTCCTGTGCGGACTTCTACTAGACCGATTAAAGAGTCTTCCAAGGAGAGGAAGGGTAGGCTACAGAGGTTCCAGAGCCATTCCCAAGGGATACTACTTTGGTATGCGATTGCTCGAAGGATGTCGTAGCTAGGTTGTTCGGTGAGCTTTATCTTATGGGTGGGGGTGTGCATCTTCGTAATTTCAACTGAGATGCGATCCCCTGTAGCTCCCCAAACGAGCTTGGCCGGTGCTGAGGATGGACAGTCGAACTTTTTTATCCAACTGGAAATAGAGCTAAACCTTGGGCCGCTAAGAGTCTTGGGCCGGGTAGGCTTCGGCGCGATGTCTTCCCAATCTGTCGCAAAGTTATTCGTCTTTAAGGCTTTCATAGAGTTTAAATTCTGTACTTGCATTTTCCCCCTCAGTTAGTACTACCGTGTCTGTGTCTGTTATTGTGTAACTGATATTCGAGTCTGTGCGTCTAAGTAATTCTATTGCCAAAAGGCCCCCAATACCGGTATTGTGACCTTTTGCTACGATATGTTTAAGCATAACTTCAGGTAAGCCTAACATATCGTGACTGGGAA
>OGVH01000028.1_pt1 | contig 12058 bp, 27 predicted proteins | sample 1575731 | NCBI WGS metagenome assembly OGVH01 (sample SAMN07581544, study PRJEB24739) | freshwater metagenome | place: Singapore | collected 2015-04
ATAAGGTATTTCAGCAAACAAATAAAGATATAAACATTTCAGCTGTCGCAGGTTCAGGGAAAACAACCGTACTTTTGGAACTTTTAAAATTCGTTCCTGACGGGGATAGTTCCCTGTTCCTTGCTTTTAACAATTCAATTATTGATGAATTAAAAGAAAGAAATAAAAGAAGGGATGTTGAAATAATGACTATACATTCTTGCGGTTGGCGTTCTATATTAAGCCGATACGGAGGAAAGGTAAAAATGAACCCAAATAAAGGCATAGCAAAAACAGAGAAAGTACTGAAAGAGTTTGAAATACCAGACAAAAGACGTGGATATTTCTTTTATGTAGTTCCAAAGATATTAGATTTGATGCGATGCAACCTTTGTGAAAATAATGCAGAATCAATAACGGAGCTAATAAATCATTATGACATTGATGTTGAAGAAGATGATATCAAATTAGTCATGAAAGCGTTTGAGTATCTCATAAAAGATAAATCTCAATTTGATTTCATGGACATGATATATGTTCCAGTAACTGACCCTTCAATTCGTTTCAAGAAATACGATTATGTGTTTTGTGATGAAAGTCAAGACTTCTCAATATGTCAACATAAGTTCATAAAGAATTGTTTGAATAGAAAAGGAAGATTGACCACTGTAGGAGATAAGAGGCAAGCAATATACGGCTTCGCAGGAGCCGACGCAGAAAGTTACGACAGATTGGCTAACATTAACGGACAAGCAATTAAACTGCCTCTGAGTGTATCTTATAGGTGTGCCGTTAATATCGTTAAAGAAGCTCAAAAAATAGTTCCTGAGATTTCATATGCTCCTCATGCTATTGAAGGTATTGTTAAGGATGGAAGTTTAACAGAAATTCATCAGGGGGATTGGATACTTTGTAGAAATTTGAAACCGTTGATACAAACTTATCTATGGTTGATGAAAAACAAAATCAAGTCAAAGATACGAGGTAAAGAGATTGGTGAGGGTATTCTTGGACTGATAAGCAAGACAGGTGCTAAGACAATCAGCGGTTTGTTTTCTATGCTTGAAGTTGAAAAGAATAATCTTTTAAAAAAGCTGGAGAAACGAGGAGTGCGAAAACCGAGCTTACACCCGAAGATGGAGGTGCTTCAACAAAAGATAGAAGTTATTGAATGTCTTTGCGAGGAAGTTGAAAGCGTACCTGAATTGAAGAAGCTAATTAACAACATTTTCAGCGATGATATTAAGGGCATAATGTTATCTACTATTCATAAGGCTAAAGGATTGGAGAATGACCGCATTTTCTTTCTATGCCCAGAATTAATTCCGAGTAAATATGCTACACAACCTTGGCAGTATGAACAAGAAGCTAACTTGAAATATGTAGCCATAACCAGAGCAAAACAAGAATTGATTTATGTATGGACTAACATTTTTAATAATGATATCAAAGGCAAAGTTTATCTATAAAAATTCAACATTATGGAAGATATTAAGAAAAAAGCTCACGATGATGAGTTGAACAAAAGCAAACCAGAGATTGGACAGTCTCCGAGAAAGTTCATTCCAGTTCCTAAAGTAAACGGCAATAAATTTGTCAAGTGTTCCGAATGCGGAAGGATATTTGATTCCAGCAAGGAGGGTAAGAAAACCAGTTCATGTAATCTTTGCGATGAATGCTTTTAAGTTAATGATAAAGAATTTGCTATCAGATAGCAATGATGTATCTCATAAGAGATTAATTGGATTAATATCTTTTATGGTGTTGATAGTATTGTCTTTCTTTTCTGCATACGGACATAAGACGGATGATAATTTTGTTTATGTATTTACTTCTTTGACTGGAGGGGAAAGTATCCTAACAGTAATAGAAAAATTCAAATCATGATAAACGAAGAAACAAAAATAATTGCCGTTAGTATGGACAAGGTAATAGGATTAAAGGTTTAAGTTTTACATATCTATTTTGCTTGTAATGATTGAAAAGGAGGATGTTCGTCATCTTCCTTTTCTTTTTTAGCAAAGTTATAAATAACAGATAAATCATATAATTTTACGACAATGAAAAGGTACACTCCAGAAATTATTGAAGAATTGAAACCTGACGAAATATTTGTCTTTGGTTCCAATATGAACGGAGCCCACATGGGAGGAGCTGCCCGAATAGCTTATGAGAATTTTGAAGCAACTTGGGGAGAAAGCGAAGGATTGACTGGACGCTCTTATGCTATACCAACTCTTGATGATAATATGGAGAAAGTATCGGAGAGAGCTTTGGAAGTAAGTATTGATAAATTCATAGACTTTGTATTAAATAATCAACAACTGACATTCTATCTTACAAAGATAGGTTGCGGAATTGCTGGTTGGGATATAGAGGATGTGAAGAGGATATTTTGGAATGTGGTTAATAGTTACAAGCCTGAGGAGGATTGTTTTATACCAGCTAATTTAATAATACCAAAAGAATTTATTATGCGATGAATGGTATAAAATAGAAAGGGCAAAATGAGATTATGATTGAAATAGTTCTTAGTTTAGAAGAAAAGGTATCAAGCTTGGACGTAGTTAAAGTATTGGTAAGCAAAATGAATGACTTTGAATTTCGTCTAAATACCGATAACAACCGACTTGCTTATCAAGATTATAAGAATCAATTGAGAGAAGCGTTCAACCGTCTTAAATATGAAAGTAATGAAGATTGGGAAGAAGCTAATCATTATATACAAGAAAATCTAAAAATATTAAGTATTTGGTAAAAAAAATAAACATTATGGCAAAAGCATCATTTATTAAATCTGCCCGCAAACCTATTTATGAAAGGGGCAAAAGAGTTGAGTATGTTTCTCAAAAAGGTAAGAGAGAAGGTCAAACTTTGAGTAAAATTGACAGAACTATTCCAGCCGATGAGAATGACCGTATTTTAATCAATAAGGGAGAAAGTTATTGGACTTGGAGTTTTATGTACGGAGAAACTTATTATTCAAAAACTCGACCAAAACCGAGTCAATTAACAAGCAGTGAATTTCTTTCTACTGTTTATGGTATTCAAGAAGAAATGGATGAATGGAATCCAGAAGATACTGACAACGTCTCTGAATTTGTAGATGACATAAAAAGTAGATTGGAAGAACTAAGGGATGAAACTCAAGACAAACTTGATAATATGCCTGAACAACTTCAAGAAGCTGATACAGGACAATTACTTCAAGAACGTATCGAAGCGTTGGAAAATGCGATAAACGAATTTGGTTGTCTTGACGATTTGGAGTATGAAGAACCAGACGAAAAAGATATCAAAGACCAAATTGCCGAAGATGAAGGAATTGATATTGATGAAGAAGGTTGGGAAGATTCAATTACAGAAGAAATGATTGAAGAAAAGAAAGTTGATTTAAAAAGCAATTGGTTGGAAGAAAAAATTGAAGAAATTAAAAACATTTCAATAGAGGTTTAATATGAAAGCAAACGATAAACAAAAACAGATTTGTGACCTTGTTATTCAGCAAGCGAGATTTTGGAAAAGTTCTAATGATATAAATAGTCCAACCCATTATTGCGATAATTCCGTGAGTGTGAGAAGTCTTGAGTTATCAGAAGAAGATGAAGAGGACTTAACAAACTTTCTTGACAATCTATTAAATTTTGTAAAGGAGAAGAAAGAATGAAATTACTTTCAATCCTATTGTAGAACATTCCGAGATAAGACCGAGATGAACCCAAAAGAACTTGAAAAGGAATTGAGAAAAAAGGATAAAGACGTTGAGGTGAAAAAAGATGACCCAACGTCTTTTCGCATATTCATCTATTCCCAAAGGCAAAGATACTCAATCATATCCCAAGTAAGGAAAATAAAAACATTAAGGATATTGTTGATATCCGATTATCCCAAGCAAAAAGAACATTATCCTATTTGCGTGATAAGAGTTGAACGCTTGCGAATAATGAAAAAGTATAGTGAAAGAAAGAAGAGCGCAAAGGATTCACCTACAAAGGCAAATATAAAGGAGAAAGTAATAACTTGTAAACGCAATAGTAGTAATGGAAAATAGTAGTAAGATAACTATACCAGAAGATGTAGTCAATCCAAAGGAATATATAAAAATGATTGCTTTGGAAAGACATCCAATTATACGCAATACGATTTATCTCAGTAGCGAGGGCGATGAGATAAATATTGCTATGCTTCCTCATCGATTGAAAAAGTATATAGAACATCTGTCTCCGAAAGAACAGGAAGACATAATGGAATTGAAAAGGCAATACAATCAGATGAGAGCTAAAATAACGACTTGTAAGGCAATGGCCTATGGACGTGCAGGACGTTACGGAGGAGAGAAGAAAGAGGTTGCCTTGCTAAACAAATTAAGTCCTTTTGAGGAAGATATTATTGAGTTGCTTGGAAGAATGTTTACCGTTGCCGAAGTTGTAAAGATTATGGGTGAGGATAATGGTGTAATAGTACAAGAGAACGAAGTCAAGGATGTCCTCAAGAAACATATCGTGGAGATTGAGAAAAAGCGTGAGGAGTTTCGTAATAGAGTAACAGATGTAAGATTGTATAATAAAAGACCGAGACTTGAGGAGCTTGCTTGGATGTATTCTAAGATGAAAGCGAGATACGTTGCTATTAATTCAACAGATGCTTACAACGCAATGCTTCGTACCTTGGAGCAAATACGCAAGGAAGCCGAAGGAGACATATTGACAGTTAATGGGGCGGTTGATATAAATATTGAGGTAACAATACAAAATCATATCCAGAAGGAGATACTCAAGACAATCAATCTCAAGGAAATTATATTGGGACGTGTAGCGGCAAGAATGAACTATGACCCAAAGAAATTAGTTGCTGGGCTTCATAACTCTTATTATTCTAAGTTCGTTGACATCTCAGGAGACTTTGATGAGGATGCTGAGATGCAATATCCGTCCAATACAGCTTATGACTTTGGTATGATAGAACGCACCGCTGGACGAGAAGTAATGGATGTTAAAGCGGAGGATGTGACCGACAAAGAACATAGTGCTGCTGAGAACGCAAAGAACATATTCCTTTCAAAGTTAAGAAAACAAAAGCAAGATATGGAAGCAAGACAAGCAGGCTTCGATGCCGAAGCGGAACGCAACCGACCTACTGCTCAGGATGATGCCGAGCCTATTGAAAGAGGTAAGGGAAGAGGAAAAGACAAAGTACCACCGAGCAAGACTAAAGCTGGGCAGTACAAGAATAAAGGTAAAGACTATTTCACGGGAGATAAGAAAAAGAAATAAATCATTGTAAAAGGCATTATATTATGAAAAGAATAAGTTTGAGAATTGATATTGATTTAACTCCGAAGAGTTTTTGGGCTATCTTGCCGGCAATCAATGTAAACGTTTCAAGTAAGAGCTTGGAATTTGAGTGGTTGTGTATTGGTATTTACATATTCAAAAAACGAATGGTGATATGATAGTAATTAAAAACAAACTCATTCCCTTTGGTAGATATAAAATAATCAACCTTTGCGGAGTTCTATTTGTAAAAGGAAATACAATATCACCCGAAGAGTATAATCATGAGAACATACATACCGTACAGATGTTGGAAATGTTCGTTATCGGATTTTATCTTTGGTATGTTGTAGAGTATCTTCTGATAAGATTATTCCATAACAAACAATCCGAAGCATATCACGATGTATCATTTGAGGAGGAAGCTCATAACAATGATAAGGATTTGGGATATTTGAAAACTCGCAAAGTTTTTCAATATAGATGGTTCAAATATGTTAGAGTTAATTCAGCAAAATAAAAGAGTTATGGAAACTTATAGTACACCTAAACAAGGAACGTACTATTTCAGCGTTCCAAATTTTGATGGTACTTTCAGACGTTATTCTACTCCAGTAGAAGTTATTGCCGAAACAAACAAAAGTTATAGAGTGATACTCAAACATCCTATTCGTAGACACTTGGTAGGAGACGACATTTGGGTAATAAAAAAGAACGTACATATTGAAGAAGTTGTTAAAGAAATTGACGTAAATGAATTTTGGTATAGTAAAGATTGATTTTTAAGTGTTTCATGTATCGTGAAGCTCTGGGCTGTGAAGTTCGGAGCTTTTTTATTGGGTTTTTCTGTTCATTTTGCTAAAGAAAAGTTAAATCTTGCCCAAAATTAAAAATTTCCCAAAAATAATTGGTAAAAAGTTTTGCCGTTTCGCAAGAAGTTCGTACCTTCGTACTGTAATTGGAAACAAAATAAGTTTAACAATCAAAAATACAAGGTCATGAAAGCAATCGAATTAACAAAGAACGAAAGAGAAATTTTGGAAGCAATCGTAGCTAACGCAAAGAAGGTAGGTGATTCAGGAGTTGAGTTCATTCTTCAGGACGTAGCGAGAGAAACTGGTAAATCTATCCGAAGCGTATCAGCAACAACTGGAAGCCTTGCTAAGAAAGGTATGTTGCTAACCGCTAATGGAGACAGCTACTTCGATGGAGAACTCACAGAAGCTGGACTTCATGAAGTAGAAAGTAACAAGGTTAATAACGAACAAGAAGTAAAATTACAATCAAATAAATCAAAGAATATGGCAACAAAATCAAACAAGACCGTAAGGGTGGAAGACAGCAAGAGTGTAAACAACACAGTTGATAACTTCGATGCTCCTGTAATGGACGAGCGTATTGTGAAGCTCAATGAATTGAAAGCCGTTAAGATGGCTAACCTATCAAAGGGCAAGCGACCTGCTGCAAAGGAGGCAAAAGAACTTGCAACGTATATCCTTAACAATTGGGATAATATCTCAACTTTGGAACAGCTATTGGAGAACGCTCCTGAAGATACTCATACGGAGCTTGGGAAAGAAGTTCTTGACATAGCCCAGAGCCGTAGAAATCAATTAGCAGTTCCAGCGAAAGCTCCGAAGGCGAAAACCGAGAAGAAGGAAACGAAGAAAGCTGCCCTTGCTAAGGCAACGAAGGCTGATAGCAAGAAAGCAGAGCCGAAAGCGAAGGAAGAGGTCAAGAAAGAAACTAAACTAGCTAAAACTGCCCGCAAAGTGGGTGACGTTCATCCTAATCACCCGACTTGGATATGGACGGAATATGCTGAAGGAAAATTTGATTGGAGAATTAATCCAGCTGATAAGAAGCAAGGTCAGAGAACGGATAAGGCAAAGACTTCTGCAAAGAAGTCCGAGCCTAAGAAGAAAGTTGCTAAGAAAGAGACAAAACCTGTAAAGGAAGAAAAGAAGGAACTAACAATTGAAGAGTTCGTTGCTTTGCCTTCCAAGAGTGCGAGAGGTAACAAGAAACCAAGCGAAGCTCAAAAGGAAGCATTAAAACTTATCATGAAAGGCTACCGAGTAACCGCTGACCATAAATTCTTTGAGAACGCAGAAGGTGATAAGAAAGCGTGTAATTGGGATAGCGTAGTTGCTATGCTAAAGAGATACGGAATGGATTATGTACCCGCAGGACTTGTGAAGTAAGGAGGTTATCATGACGCTACATTATTTGAAAGCAAGCTGCTCTTTCGTAGAGCGTGAATCAGCAGTGAAGACCTGTTTGAGAATAGCAAAGGAACATGAGGTGAAGGTATTAATGACTGTAAACAAATACGAAAATTCTACCAATACCAGTACCGAAGTAGAAATCAACAAACGCAGCTCTGTCAATAAAGTGTTGAGCTACATAGAAAAGACGTTATGACTATGAAAGCAACAAAGGTCAATAAGGTTAATCAAGGAACATATTTCAAGCTTCAAGATACGGAGACCGCTCCAGTATGGGTACGTGGAGAGTACATAAGAGAAGCTGGTAAATACTCTTGCTTCAAATTCGATGATATTAATCACGAGAAGCTGATGAAAGGTACGCAAACAATCTATATAGATTTTACATTTTGATATGGAAAATAAGGAAAGTAAATTGGTCATGAAAGAAGTTAAATTAGGTGAATTGGAAAGCGGAGATATTTTCATAAGGAATAAACATGCTTTTCAATACTCTTACAAAACAGATGAAGGGTTTATAATAGTATTGGAACTTAAACACAGAAATTCTTTTTCATTAACAAGCGAAGATATGGTTTTAACAAATGAAGTATTAAGTTATGAACATTTTAAAAGAAAGCAAATTGGTCATAGAGCTCAAAACGGTCGCTAATATAATGTCAGGCAGACAAAGAGAGTTCTATGACCAAATGATAAAAGATGCTAAGGATTGTAAAGTTGTACCATTGTCCGAAGCATTAAGCAAGAAGGATATTCAGCAAATAAAATCTATTATCAAGCCTCAGACTAAGATGTGCTACAAGAACGCTCACTTGCTAACTAAGATAATTCCAGGAGCCGTTTATGTAGAAGGAAAGGTGACGTGCTTAGGAGCGTTTGGAATTGAGCATGCTTGGAATAAGATTGGAGACAAATACGTTGATATCACTATGGAGCTTGCTCTTGGTAGGGATGTTAATGAAGAGGAATATATGAGCCTTGGGGAGTATGATGAAGAAACCATAACAAGGATAACTAACAAAACAGAGTTTTACGGTAATATATACAATGAATTGTATAAAGAAAAACTATTATCAAATGGCAAAGATTTATAAAGCAAACGGTGAAGTGTTAGACATAGAGCCGAAGAACGGAACAGACTTCCAGTTGGAAGAATTACAAGCAATCGTAGGCGGTTTAATAGACTGTCAAATGACAAACGATGGTAATGATTTGATTATATTCAATGACGAAGGTAAGCTGATGGAACTTCCTTACAACGAGAATGCAACAGAGATTTACCAAGAAAGAGTTTATGAAGGAGACTTCTTGGTTGGCGATGTTTTAATTTGTAAAAATAGTGAAATGTTATAAATATGGGAGATTGGAAGAAAATTGTTGGATGTGGTAAGGTAAGAACGACATATTGTAATGAAAGTTGGTTTTTGCCTAAAGTCATAGAATATTTTAAGCAAAAACCTATTACCGAAATGAATATAATAGCCGCACGAGAATTAAGAGACATGTTGGTAAATTTTAAGGGTTTCAGTAACTATTATTACATGATTGAATTTGTTAATAGATTGAATAATCTTTTGAATATAAGAGGTGAGATATGACAAGAATAAATAGTGCTATATCGGCAAGACGTTTAACAGATGAACATCTTCTTGCCGAGCATAGAGAAATTAAAAGATTGCCTGCTTGCTTTGTTAAATCTTATATAAGCGGAGCTTTGAAAAGAATACCAAAGAAGTTTTGTTTGGGAACTGGACATGTTACATTCTTCTTAGATAAGGCTCAATTCACTCTTGACCGTTACAAACAAATACACGAAGAATGTATAAGGCGTGGTTTCAACGTTCCAGACTATTCAGAAAATTGGGAACAAGTTTTAATGAAAGATTATTGGAACAGCTACGTTCCTACGGAGGATGAGAAGGAACTACTGATTCAGCGTATTTCGGAAAGAATACAAGGCAGTAGCAAGACTTTCTTCCATTATGAAGGTAAATCTATCACTAAAGATAAAGCAATTGAATTACTAACTAAAAACAATGTTATATGACAGGACAATGGTTCAGGTGTTTCTTAGGAATACACAAGAAGAAAATTCAATCAACCGAAACGGTTACAAATGTAAGGAATGAAGAAGTGGGCAAGAATTTCATAAGCGTATGTGATAATTGCGGTCACGTCTCTTCTAAGTTTATCAGTAGCAAAATAGAAGAAATAAGGAGGTATTGATATGTCAAAGACCATAGTTGAAGCCTTACCAGAATTGGAGGCAATAGCAAAAGAACTTGGATTGAAAGTTAATAACGGCAAGGTGTTAGAAGAATACTTCAAACGACACCCTGAAGAAAAATCAAAATAACATGGGTAGAAGGTTAATCATTTTGGTAGCTCTATTTATAGTGTCAAGCTGTAACGTGAACTGCTATAAAGAAGTTACAAGAAAAGAAACAAAGAAGGAAATTAAACAAAAGCCGAGTGAATGGGATATATTCATTCAGGCACTTATTCAAGTTGAAAGTGAAGGCAAAGAAGATGCGGTTGGTACCAAGAACGATGTCGGGATATTACAAATAACACCTATATTCGTGAAGGACGTCAACCGCATTCTTGGTGAAAAACGTTACACTCTCAGCTGTCGTACCGATAAGAGGAAAAGTTTGGAGATGTTTGAAATACTACAAAATCATTATAATCCTGATAAGGATATTGATAAAGCAATAAAGCTCCACAACTCAAAAGCATCGCAAAGTTATCGTACTAAGATAATGAAGCAAATGGAAATAATTAAAACAAATTTATCTTAGAATGAGTATATTTAACAACTTCAATGATTTTATAATAGAAGTTTGTATTGGTACGGCTTTTGATTGTGAAGAGAATGAAATAAAAGAAGGAGAGATAACAGTTGTTGGAACTCCGATAAAACGATTTACAAGTGAACAACAAGAAAGATTAAACAAATTAAAAGAACATGCAGAAGATGTCGAATTTGAAGAAATTCAAGGTTAAGTTCTTTGGTAGCAAAAACCGAAAAGAACAAATCAAACAAGTAAAAATGAACGTTGAAGCCGAAAAGCGAGAAAGGGTTGAGGATGTACTCCGACACCAGTATGGCTACGAAGTAATCAACGGACTCAAAATCCACGATGCAGTATGAGAAGTTCATTACCATTATTAGCAATTGTCCTTATGGTTATCGGAGGACTGGTAATCATAGGGAGCTGCGGGAATTGGGAACGCAAAGACCCAAGGGCGGTAACGTACCGTGAAAAGGTAAGTGATACAGATAGTACAGAGATATGGCGAAACGTCAAATATGAGCTTGTAACCATATCCTACGACACTGTACCGAAGAAGGAGCGAGAACGGAGTACACTGGAGCCTGCAATTTTAGCTCCGAAGGTTCAAACCGTACCGAAAGACCGTGTTGATTTGAACGATTATCTTGGTAGCCCAGACGATGAGACTGATTGGAATTATACCGAGATAGATGACGACACGCAAAAGTATCTTGATAAGATAGGAATTTATTGGGATAAAGAAAAAGAATATTGGCGAAAGCGTTAAAAGTTTGGGCATTTTAGTTAAAAAGCGGAATTTCTACAAAGATTTTTCGCTTTTTATTTTGCCGTTTGTAAAATAGTTTATAATTTTGTATTGGTAAACAAAGTTATTTATAACAAAGCAAAAATATTAAAGTCATGGAAAAAGTATTAAAAGCAATTGACGGACGTTTCGGAAATAAGGTTTTGAAACCTCAGTACCGAGTTTATTGGAGATTATTTACATACGGAACATTGTTCATTTTATTTTTTAGGTTTGTAATGGTTCCTTTCTTTAATTGGTGGGATGGAATAGTAAGATTATTGAATTATGTAATTTGGGGATAATATGAAACGTATGACTTTCGGAGAAGCTGAATCAATCAAACCTAACAAATCAGTTCAGGCGGTATTGTTTGATGAAGAGTTGGTAGGTTGGCTTTATTCTTCATACAAAAACTTTCTTTCTCCTATTGAAGAAGTATTTTGGTCAATCAATCTAACTAAGGAGCAAGCTGACCGAGTATCGTCAAATAACGATGAATCAGAAGATGCTGGATTTTATCAAGTTAATCTTAGGTTATCTGATACTCAGAAATATGCAGATTTATATGTAATAGCAAAAAGAATATACTATGGCAAGCGAGAATAAGAAGGCAAAGACTGATAAAAGAAAACATTGGGGACGTGACGGCAAGTTTCTAAAAGACACTGGTAAGTTCAAACGTTTGAACTTCTTCAACGCTTCTTTGAGAAAGAAAATCAACAAAATAGATTATGACTCATCAGGAGATACTATCCAAGATTGATTGGGAGGTAAAGAAGCAAGAACGTTTCTTGAACCTTGTAGGCAGAGCCAATCGAATGAAGCCCAAAGATAGGGATGTAGTTTTGAAGAACGCTCTTTGGATAGATGGTACGGTTGAAGGACAAGTACAGTATTGTTTAAGGAAACTGTCAATGCCGTTGCAGCAGGAAATCTGGAAAAAGGAAATGGAATACATGGAAGAAGCGCCCGTATCGTGACTGGGAAACAGAT
>OGVH01000029.1_pt1 | contig 12023 bp, 20 predicted proteins | sample 1575731 | NCBI WGS metagenome assembly OGVH01 (sample SAMN07581544, study PRJEB24739) | freshwater metagenome | place: Singapore | collected 2015-04
TTCCCAGTCACGATAGGCTTGCATTACATTGAAAACTATTTGGCTCCATTACCGGAGCTGTTCAGGCAGTTTTCAATGTAATAAAGCCGATACTTGACGCCAATAAGAAATAAAAGAAAGCCCCTCAATCGAGGGGCTTAACTTTTTACCAATGTTTACGTAAATAATGCATGAAAGTATATGAATCCTGAGACAATATGTTCGACAAATACATAACCTATTTTTTTGTCTGGTTTACAAAAGGTAAGGTCAAGACCTCGTTTTTCGTCATATAAGGTAACGTTGTAATCAAATAATGTAATGTCCAAATTTAGGTCTACTTTTGTTGTTTGATCAATCTCAAAATATTGACTTAACTCTTCATCAATACCAAATATAATCTTTGTTTCCGGACGCTGATTTTCAAGCATTGAAATAGCATCCTCAATGCTTTGCCTTTGAGCTAAAACCTCATCTTTATGAGCCAGTTCAACAAACAGCCCACCACCAAGCGTAAAGACGCCTAATGTATCATACACTCTACCTTTACCATGTAAGCACACCCACACCGGACCGGGCGGGCTGTTTTTAAGTGCATTTAATATCTCTCCAACAGTTAGGTTAGTTTTATACATTTTTCCTCCAGTTATGCTTCTGTTAAAAAAAGAGCCGTAAAGTAAACAAAACCCTTGTCTATTGGCTCAATAAGCTGCTGTTTTAACTCTTCGTCAGGCTCACCATAAATAAAGTCAAGCCCTTGTTCTTCGTCGACAATAACGATATTTGCATCTTCTGAAGTAGTGTTAGTTTCAAACCAAACCTCTCCCCCAATTTCTAAAAAGTCGTTGAAATCAGGGTCAATATACAAAGTTATCCTCGTTTCAGTATTATCATTTTCAAGCATCAGGATAGCCTCTTCTATGCTCTGTTTATCATTTAAGGTATCGTCCTCATATGACGCTTCAATTACAAGTGCCCCACCACCCATAAATCTGGCGAAAGTATCATATGTATGTTCGCCACCTAATAGTGAAACATAAATTGGTCCTGATGGGCTTTTACGTAAATCTTCCAAAACCTCGCCTACGGTTACTTCTGTTTCATATTCTACTTCACCAAATTCATCAGCAGGAATAGAAATATAGCCAGTCTCGCCTATAATAAGTATAGGCGTACCAGTTGGGAGCGTCTCGAATATCGCTCCTTCCGTACTAATTCGCCCTTCTGGATATATCTTTGCGTGAATCGGAAGGCTAAGTTGCATCTGGCAATCATCATCACTCGCCCACATTACAAGATCTGTTGGAATAGCAACAACATTAGAGTTATCCAATTGCTCTAAATCATCATCAGTTGATGATAAGAGTTTCAGTGCTTCAGCTATAGTAAGCCCGCCGTCATCCATCCCCTTGTCTTGCATAAACATCTCCATAGATTCGTTTGCTGTCATCCCGCGTTTAAACACATGGCTGCCCAATTCGGAGCCATTAAATCCAAGAAATGCTACTCCCTTATCAGGCGCTGCTTCAAGAGCTGCAATAAGTTCTAATTTAGTCATTCTATTCCTCCTTTGATTTTTGCATTATTTGCTTTATTTCACCATCTATGTTTACGTCTGCCAACACAGAAACGTGTATTAAAGTAACTATCACTTTTGCAAGAGAATATCCAAGTATCATCTTTATCTCCTCTATACCTATTAACTGAATATCTATAAAATTGTCGAACTGCGAATGCAATGATCGAATACAGTCAGAAATGTAATCAATAATACTATTGTAGTGGTTAAAAAATCCAACTTCAACAGGTTTCCTGTTTATGTTTTCACATGCAGTCACTAAATCTCTAATAGTGACGCTTTCTTTAATCCTTTTAACGTTATCATTCAGCTTATTGGCATCTAAATATTGACGCCTGTAATACGTTAACCCTCTGTATAGCTTAAAAATTACGACTAATAGTAGGATATAAGCACATATAATGACGATGGTCATAAATCCCTCCTAATAACCATTCTCAATGGTTACGCTCTTCCCTGTTTCAGTCTTAAGCGTTGTCTTCATTCTTTACCTCCTTTTTCGTGTAAACTGCGAGCTATCCTTACCGACCTGGGGATTGGATACCCAAGTAGTCCGGACACACTCTCAGCCACGCGCCACCAATCGGCAGTTGAATAAGATACTTGGTCAAGATTTCCAGTTGTAAGGTGGTAATCTGGCGGTATACAACAGTCTGGAAGAGTGTGATCAGACACAATAATTTCAACGAATTCATCGTCATCTTTTGAGAATATGGTGACTTCTTGGCTATTTGGCACATCTCCACCCACTACTTCAATACATGCTCCTGCAGACTTAAACGCCTTAATCAGTGACGCTACAGTTGATTCAATTGTTTTGATCCTTTTCATTTTGTTTCTCCTTATCGATAACTTATGAAGAGAATATACTCAACACAACATAGCTTGTCAAGAACTTTTTTGCTTTTTTGTGTTTTTTTTTGCTTCAAAAATCAGTCAAAATCAAGCACTGTCTGTTCATCATTGCTAACATCTCCGTTTATGTCTTTTTCAAGCTGTTCTATAATCTTGTCCAGTTCGTTACGTTTAGCATTATTTAGCCTCTTAAGCCTCAAAACTTCATTTGTGATAGCTTTTATGTCTATATCAGTGTCATTGCTTATATGCTCAACATATCCGCTTACAGACAAATTATAGTCGTTGTCAGCTATTTGCTGATTGCTTACCAAGCTGGCAAGGTGTGCTTGGTCTTTCCGATCAATAAATGCCTGTAAAATCCGTTGTCGATTCGTATCCGACAACTTGTTTTTCTTGCCATCCCGCACAAATTCCGAAGAAGCATCAATAAATAGAGTGGCATTGTCACCTTTGCTTTTCTTCAGGACGATGATACAGGTAGCGATCGTTGTTCCAAAAAATAGGTCTGGAGGCAATTGAATCACGGCATCGATGTAATTATTATATACTAAATACCTGCGTATTTTTTGTTCTGCTCCCCCACGATATAACACTCCTGGAAACACAATAATAGCCGCTGTGCCAGAAGGAGCAAGCCATGCCAAACAGTGCATCACAAAGGCAAGATCAGCCTTGCTTTTCGGTGCTAAAACACCAGCGGGAGAAAAGCGTGGGTCATTGATCATGAGCGGATTCGTATCTCCTTCCCATTTTATCGAATAGGGGGGATTGGACACGATGGCTTCAAATAGTTCACATCCTATGTGTTTAGGATCTGTCAAGGTATCTCCATGCGCTATGTTAAAATTCTCAATTCCATGAAGTAGCATGTTTGCTAAACATAGTTTGTGTGTAGTTATATTGATCTCCTGACCAAAGAATCCTTGTTTAACCTTACCATTGCCTAATGCCTTAGCAACCTTCAATAGCAATGATCCGGAACCACAAGCAGGGTCGTATACCTTGTTCACTTCATCTTTTCCGACTACAGCTATTTCTGCCAATAACTCTGATACTTCTTGCGGGGTATAAAATTCACCTCCCGCACTACCACCGTCGCCAGTATAATAGGCAAGCATATACTCATATACATCGCCAAACACGTCATTATTTGACATTACTTCATCTTTTAGCATATTACATGCTTTTTCAATTTTGGCTATAATTTCAGATATTTTGTCATCAGAATATGAAAAGTTATACAGTATAGCGTGCGGGTCACCATATAGCTTAAATATCCTAAAATCGTCTCCAAGCTTAGCTTTAAGCATGATGCAAAAGACGGCTTCCTTTATTTGCCATAAATTAACGGGAGATAAATCACGAATTAGCTGCTTAACAAAATCGTGACCTATGTGTTTGTCGTTTATGTCTGTAAGCATGCTACCCCCTATAATTTGAAAATTCAGTAGTAAAACATATTTGTGGAGAATTAGCCCATCTTTGCATTTTAAAATATATTGAACCTTGTTGTAGCAAATGTTTATTATATATCATGACATATGGGCTAAAGTTAATTGACCTGACGAAATTAATTCTTTCGATATCCTGTTTGACAGTTGTGTTAAAATTTACCAAAATATATACAGTTACAGTATTTCTATTTGCTCCTGTTTTGTTTTTGTAATCAATCAACGATTTTTCTACTATATGTTTATCTTTTATTTGATCGTATGCAAAGTGAACCCTTTTTATCTTTATGTCTCTTAAAATATTCAAATTATCATTATTTATAAGCCTGATGTCTATACCTTGCGTAAAATCTATATATGCCTTACTATCTCGTAATTCAGTTAATAGCTCTAAATGCTCATAACATTCTAATAAATTAGGATCAAGCAACTTTATTTCTTTTTGACCTATCCAAAAATCTTTAAGATTGGCAACTTTATGTGAGCTACCTTCTTTATGATTGACAATACAAAATTCACATCCTCGACTACATCCGCGTGACAAAAAACCTACAGCATAATTATATTTAGTATATAAGCTATAATCAGGAGTCATGTTTTCAATTTCATTAGCAAGATTGACATTAGTATTATAACCAGTCCCACCATAAATTACCTTATCAGACGGGATGTATTCATAAATATCTGGAGTAAATGTAAAAACTTTAGAGATATAAACACAATCATAATTACTGTAATAGCTAACAAACTCAACATCATCACCTAACTGTTTATGATACGCACTTATCTTCATTAATGCTAAGTTTGGAAAGTTATGACTATCTACATCAATTAATCCAATTTTCATGATTTACCTCCAAAAGCTTAATCCAGCCTACTTGCATAAATACCTCAAAAACAGCTCCTCAAGTGAGTTAAATTTGCAGTCAACGCCGTCTACATGATACCAAGAAGTTACCTTAGCGTTGTTTTTATTCCCTGTTATTGACACAAACTTACGTAGTATAATCATACCACCCTTGTGAATGGCATTAATTGCCACCAAATTCTCTTTTTGGTGAGTTTTTAGCTTGCCGCCTGCTATTTTTAGCTCTACACAAATAATACTGTGTGGCGTAACTAATACCCCATCAAATGGACGCTTGTGCTCAACTACCTTATCCCCGGTCTTGATTATAGGGTCAGGTATCTTGAAGTACCTACACCCAAAGTAGTGAGCAGCCTCGCTAAATGACGTCTCGAATCTTTTTTCCTCTTGTTTCATATTATTACCCAAACCATATACATGCATCAACTAATGAATTATATTCAGGATGAGATCCTCCCAAAAGGGTTCCATATTCACCTATCCAACTATCATCTTCTTGAGATAAATTGTCTTCACTTTCAACCCATCCACCAAGATCACCAGCTTTGACACCGTGCATTGGAATGTCTCTCAATGCTCGAATTTGATAAACTCTAACCATAGCATAAAAACCAGGTACAAACCTGATATTATTAGTAAGCTCGTATTTCACTTCTTCCACCTCCTTTCTGCAGCTTTCGCAGCATTAAATGACCGCTCATGTATAGCCTGCTTAAATTCGTTCATTCTACGGCTATACACTATGTTTACATCTTGTTCGAATAATCCAATAGATAGGCAATAATTGACGAATTCAACCAAGAACTCTACTGTCTCACCTACCTCTTTCGAATATACATCAAGATCATTGATATCAAGATCCTCTTGCCCCATGATTTCAAGCAGCTTAAAGTATACACCATAGCCGGCATTGCCGTATTTGGTGCATATCCTTATCAGCCTCTTGTCATGGCGAGCCTGTACATCGTGCCTAAAGAAATTAACGTTGGTAGGCATCAAAAGCCTCTTTTACCTCATTTTCTTTGTAGAATAATCTGTTAGCTACCTGTGTAGCCTGCATGTCACCAAGCACCTTTTTTGCAATGAAATTCGTACATCCGTACTTGCGGCAGATTTCGTTAAACGAAATGCTGCCCTTAGGTGCCCTGCTGTCGTAATATAAACCAACAACTACCTCTCTGTCAACGTATAGCTTACCGTACACCTTTGTATGTGCCACACTGTGCTTTTTTACGATCCAGCGCAACAAAGGCACTGTAGTAGATAATTCTTCAGCTAACTCAGTAATTCGCTGCATTCCTTTAGGTGCGTATTGAATAGCCTTATTCTTCCAAGACTCCAAGTCATTTCTATCCACATAGTACTCGTTACCTTGGCGGTATGACTTTAATTCGCCGCTTCTTATTGCCTCGTAGATTCGCCAATATTTTAGACCAGTTTCATTAATTATGTTAGCTATAGTTATCATGTTCTTCATCTTTTACTCCTTTATATGCCCCCTCGATTGAGGGGGCTATTGTGTATTAATCGCCAGCGCCCCAGCCATAGCCATCTCCATCTCCACAGCCAGCGCCAATGCCCCAGCCATCGCCAGAGCCAGATCCATCATGGCAAGTAGTGTCAACCTCTTCAATTGACACACTTGCCGTGCCATCTTCAGCGATTACCCAAACAGTTATTTTTTCCATACTGGAAACTCCTCTAAACATTTTTGTGCCTTTTCAGTGCATGGAATAATAGCGATGGCTTCCAGCAACGTAATGGTTTCAACTGGCACCGTTAGGCGGCTATTGATTTTATCATCAATCCCATCAACAGCGATCTGGTTTACACCAGCTGCACCGTTCCAGTAATGGATCATCCTGGCACTTGCCAGCACGACTTCCCGACCATTTCTGGACTTCAAATACCCAACATAAACACCGGCGCTGTATGTACGAACAAGCACGTAGCTTCCAATCAAATCTTCAACCTTACTCATCTTTTACTCCTTTATATGCCCCCTCAATCGAGGGGGCTGTTGGTTGTTACTCTATTTGCTCTTTGAAATACGAAACACCCGGCTGCCAGGTACCTCTGTTGTATATAGCGCAGCCAACTCAGCATTGTCTTTCGCCATAGCAATGGCGTCAATCTGTGTCTTCTGATATAGTTCAGCTAAATCAACGTTATCGCTGATCATGGCATCATAATCAATTGAATAGCTCGATTTATTGTTCTTCCATGTAAACCTGGTATCTCCAATAATGACACCACTATGATCGCCAATAAGCTGCTTTATCTTCGTTTCATAATCAGCAATCAATGTTTCTATCTGCTTCTTTTGAGCCTTCAAATTGACGATATCTGCAAGAGACTGATACTCCTCATCTTCAATAGTGACAATATCATCATCTTTAGCTTCCCTGAATTCAGCCTTAACGTCATCAGCTGACATTGCCAGAGGCGGTTCTATGTCTTCTTCTACCATTCTCCAGAACTCGACAGCGTTCTTGATATAGTCGTCAATAAGAGGCTGTAATTCTTCTCTTGTGTATTCAATATACTTGATTTGCATTGAGTCGTCGACACATACCATAACTTTCATAAATGACTCATCACAAGCCATAAAGTGGCATATTTGCATCAAATAATCTGCTGGAATGTCTTGTTCGTCCTCATCAAATTGCTTTGATCTGAATGAATTGGTTGTTTTCACCTCAAGCAGCACAGACCCAGCTCTGCCATCAATATGACCAGCAAGCCATGGATACTGTTTGTTTTGCACAAACTCCTGTCTGCCATCAATAGTGACGCCAAAAGACTCTTCCGTTTTCGCCAATATGACGCCTTCCAACGCTATACCTCTTTCCATCGCCCAATTTAATGGAACACTGTATTCTTTTCTACCAGTGTAATAAGCCCAGGCAAGCCATTTGCTTTTGTATTGGCTTACACCTTGAACAGCCCCTGCCCATGTTGATCCCAGGTAACTTAGTCTGTCTTTTTCGTTAATTTCTCTCATTTAAAACTCCTCCTGCTTTACTTGCGCTTGTGCCTCAGCTTGACGCTTCAGCTTGTCTATTACTGTTTGTAGCTGTGTTTCTTTTGCAAGAAACTTATCCAGCGGTATTGTCTTAGACGCTTCTTTCAACGCCAAAAGCGCGTCATGAAGCTTTGTGCCTGCATATGACGAATGACCCAAATATGAAAGCTCTTCCATCTTTTGTACGCAAGAAGCATATATTGCCTCTCGCTCTATTTGATCCGCTGATGACTCCATTGTCTGCATCTGCTGTGCTTGGAACTCCTCAGCGGATGGAACACCAGCAAACTCGTCTTCTTCTTGAGCGGTATCAGCCTGTTTAGTGGCTAACTGTTTCTTTGCAGGTACATGCTCAACTTGCGGAGTGTCATATTGGCGATTTGGTATCAACTCAGGTGTTGACAATTGGTTTGGGCTGATAGGAGCCAAAACCTCGCCATCTTTTGCCATTGCGTACATAAACTCAATGGACTTTGGCATGTACGTCAAAACCCGTCTAATGACTGTTTTTAGAGCCATCTCGTCGAAGTGATCTCTCCAAAAGTTTGAAAACTGTGTGTTTTTCGTTGAATCCTTGAATTTCACCATCTCGTAATGTGACATAAAATAGATCTGCTCCTGCCCTCTTGTGGTGCTGGCATAAGCGTAATGCCCTATAATGTCACCACGATCGCCGTCAATACAAGGAATGTGCTCAATTCTTCGATCAGAACCAAGCGTGATACTAAATCTATCGTTTCTATAGACACGCTCTGCATATAACGCCTTACTAAGCTCATGACGGTAAAATAAGTCAATATATCCCCTATACCCCACTATTAGAGTAGCATTGTTCTTGAACGGCACTAAATATGCCTGCCCAAGCCGTGAATTCAGGCTAAGTTTTAGCTCTGCTGCTGACATTATCTCCGCAAGCAATGAATTGCGATCACATTCAAGCAGCTTTGGGTTCACTTTGCACAAGCTAATAGCCTGTCTCATGAACTGGATAGCCTGCTTTTCTCCACCAATAGCCTTGATGTACTGATCCAACTGCGCCTCAAACATTGAGGCTACCAAGTCCTGTTTTGGTGCCTCCGATTGCTTTACCAACTGATTAACTGTTGCCATTTTCTTTCTCCTTTGATTCTTCTAACACGTAATCACGCCACCTTTGGCTTGGAATATTTCCTACGTGTGATATAATTATTTTATCAATATCCTCATCGCTCTCTTCCGTTAGGCTTTCATAAGCCTCTATCTCCATATTTAGCTCCCAGGCTAAGTTATAGAGCATATCAATTTTATCATCCATTACATTCATTATATCCATTGCCTCCTTGTATGCTTTTTCCAGCGTAATGGGCTCCAGCTTCAAATTATTTATCTCTTGGTTTAAACGAGCTATTAAACTCATTTGCTCTTTACAGGTTGACCTGTATTGGTCCACCTCGTTTTCGAAGCCTTGCATCTTCTCTAAAAGCTGCATAATTGTGTGCTGGTGCTTTTTGTTTTTTTCGAACAGAATAGCTACCCATACTGAGTAGGCTATGACTATGGCAAACACAACATAGCCAATGTGTTGTAATCCCTGTAGTTCGATCATTGTTACTCCTTTATGTCCTCTGTTATTGTTGGTACATCAATATATAATCATAAGACGACAAACATTCTTACTTTCAAGATACTTATCTGCTGCTTTTGAAAAAGCTATCCAGTCCGCTACATTTGCATAACGGCTGTTAAACTTACCCCTTGCATGACGACGTTTTGCGCCATTAAGTGCGTCTATCCCCTTAATACGGTCTATAATAGTAGGATCATTCACAATAGCCTTATAAGCGTTAATAAACTCTATGTCTTCTAATTCCTGCTTTTCAGCTGCTGAAATGAGTATGCGTTCGGCGGCATACTCTTCTTTTTTAGTCTTAATAGTGCGAGCTAACTTTACCGACCTGGGAATTGGATACCCAAGGCGTTCAGCTACTTTCTCAGCCACACGCCACCAGTCTGAGGTCTGGTAAGACACTGGGTCAAGATTACCAGTTGTCAGATGGTAATCAGACGGCATGTAACAGTCTGGTAATGAGTGATCAGACACCCTAATTTTAACAAACTCATCGTCATCTTTTGAATATATGGTCACGTATTGGCTATTTGATACATAGCTTCCATCTACGTCTACTTCTGCACCTACAGACTTGAACGCCTTCACCAAAGACGTTACGGTTGATTCAATTGATTTGATCCTTTTCATTTTTCATCTCCTTATCGATAACTTATGGTGATAATATACTCAGCTTCTCATCACCTGTCAAGAACTTTTTTTGCTTTTCAATGATTTTTTTTGCTTTACGCTGCCCCCCAGTAAAAGGGGGGCATAGTGAAAAAATATCAATCATCTCCTATATGACGCCAATCATCATCATTATCTGTCAATATAGCCCAAATAATTACTAAGAAAACTACAAGTATAAATGCCAGAAATAACCCGAAAAAAATAGTTGATATTGCACTCATGTTTTTCTCCTTTACTTTATGTACATTGCTTCTTTGCAGTGATAGGTGTATAGCTTTTTTATGCAAGCCCTTACGGCTGCTTCAAACAGCCTAGCTTTTGCTGATAGCTTATCAGCCTTAAAATATGACGGACTAATTGCTTCCTTTATAGCAGCATTAAAGCTGTCTGTTTCGTCATTACATGGTTCAATAATACATTGAGCCTCTTCAATATCTACAATTTTGCTTATACCTAAGAAAAAATTGTCTTTATAAAACATTGCGGTGATTATCCTATCACACACATCAACTGGAATAAGAGCATGCTCTCCACACTCAAGCTCTCCTCGTCTTTTGATAAATATAGCCTTTTTAGGAAATCCATGGTGGGCACATATAATCCGCGCGTCCCCCATGTCATCATCAAATCTACACCCACCACTCTCCCATAAACACGGTATCCCTAATTTAGATCTTTCTATATTAAGCCTTAACTCCATGTTTACTCCTTTATATACCCCACCGATTGAGTGGGCTGGTTTTTTGTTATTTTTATTCCGAATTTATATCCTTCCCAACAATGTAGGAACATCGTAGACTCTAATTCTCTGGTGGACTGATTTTCTGGAATCATACCATATAGTTGCTTTCTTGTTGTATTTATGCAACGAACAAGCGAACTGATATTAAGAGGTGCTCTATTCATACCCCTCAACATTATTGTTATGGTATACTCTCTTTTGTGGTATACTCTTAATATATTACCAAAACTATCGCTTTTGCCATAAATTAGTGATCTGCTGCCAGAAACATAGGTAGATATAGCGAGCAATTTTGTTACATTTTTTTCTATTACTGGCAATTCTGGAAGAATGTTTATAAGTTCTTCAAGTTGCTTTTCTGTATACTCGTATATAATACTATATGCGCTATCAAAATATGGAGAAGTATCATCCAGGCGATCACACTCAACGTTATTTTGCTCAGCATACTCTAATGCCATATCAATGTTTGCAAGTATTCTGTTGCGAATATCAGCAGTTCCACCAGTAACGGCAATAGGGTTGTCTTGGGATACCATTATCTTTACTTCATCAGCAGCTTCTTTTGCTTTCATTTTTCTCTCCTTTTTTATGTCCCCATTTTAGGGGGTGTCATGTGCATTACTTATGAATAGAACATACTCAACACCACATAGACTGTCAAGAACTTTTTTCGAAAAACTCAACTTTTTGCACCTATTTGGCGATTTAGCCAAGCAGTTTGTGGACAATAAAAAACCCGAGGTGGTGAGCCTCGGGAGTTCAGGATCGGTTATCGTAGGAGTCGGGCTTGGAGGAGCCCTGGAGGGAGCACTTATCTTATTGTTTCAATCCTTGGTTTGTTGGATCAAGTAAAACCCCGCCAGTGATGCATGGCGGGTAAAGGAGATTGCCAAATGAAAGACACCTAACAAGGAAAAGTGTCGATCCATGACCATAAAATAAGCAACTGAGAAAAGATGTCAAATTAAATCTAAAAAAACTTATGCACAGCGATGTGTGTATAATATGTGTATGCATCACTTATTATATCATTACCAGCTATGTTATCGACTGCCTGGCAATGAGCGACTCGATATTCTTTTTCACCATTATTTGTTGTTTCGAGAATGTAAATCCCATTATCAGCGCTCACGTTTCTACTCCTTTCTTTTTAATGGGTTTAATTCTGTTTGTTTTTCAGAAGACGAAAATATTCAACTTCTAAAGCACCATTATAAGGTGAGTATCGTGACTGGGAAAC
>OGVH01000030.1_pt1 | contig 11713 bp, 14 predicted proteins | sample 1575731 | NCBI WGS metagenome assembly OGVH01 (sample SAMN07581544, study PRJEB24739) | freshwater metagenome | place: Singapore | collected 2015-04
TTAGTCATATTAAAAAGACCATCCAGATAAACAGCTGCATAATTCCATTTGTAATTATCATCTTTCCAGTCCCATCCGGCTCTTGCCTGCCATCCTCCACCGTCAACCGCACCCGATTGCAGGTGCTGCAGAAATTGTGGCTGTGCGGCGAAATAAAGCCGATGCGACTGTCCGGGAACTCCTTGAGGCGTACATAGCGGGCCGGCCCGCCACTCTGCTCGGGGCTGTCGAGCAGTGTGTAACGCGCGCCGATAAGCGCACGTACCTGGTCGCTGGAACAGAAGCTTTCACCGCGTGAGCGGCCCACCTCGCCCAGCGGCATTTCTTCGATGAGGCTATAACCTTTGCCAGTAAATGATCCGCTTTCACCATTAAGCAATTCCTCGCCAGTGGCTACTGTTGCTGCACCTACTTTGTAGAGCCATCCTAATATGCCATCTGCGATTGTAGGTAACTGAATTTTCATAGTTACCGTACCTGCTTCGTGCATAGATGCCCAGTCCTTATCAACTCCAAGAACCTTAACAGACGTAGAAGAAGGCTCTGCTTGATTAAAGTCCATTCCGTCTGTGAGTATTGGAAGTTCTTTATCCCATTTTGTCGTAGCTAAATTAGCTGTTGACACATCTCCGTCAATCCAACGGAACTCTGCAACATCCTTAAACACCTTTTTAAAAGTGTTAATCATGTTGGTTACGTTTTCTGCTGTTGCTGCCATAATTGTTATCCTTTATAAAATCGTTAAACTTGTTGTTATGCTGTAAACATGAAACCCCTTACCGTCCGAGCCTATTTGTAAAAACATCGGGTCTGTAAAATTCCATTTATTATCAATCGTTACAGGAAGCTGCCCATACAGTGCTTTTTGAATACTCGATATTCCCGAAATATTTTCAAGTCCTGCTGTGGTGTCTTTCACGAATATCTGAAATTTTGCAGTTGTGAACCCAAGGGCAAGTTCGTTTGTGATACGGGTAGGCAATGATACGACAATGAAAGATGCCAATGCGGTATCTGTTGAAGAAGGTCTGTCTGATGTGAAAACCTTAGACACGCACTTCTTTGCGATACCATACATTGCCCTGTATATCTGCTCTATGTCGTAATTACCTATTACCATATCATTAAACTTTTATCTTTTTCCATTGAGATTGAGCCATAGAAGGTGCCGCTTTCGAAGCTCCTATAAGAACATCGTATTTCAGAGCTTCTTCTTTTGTTAGATATTCGCTGTATTCCGTACCAGTGCATACCACAATCCCGAGAGAAACACCTGCAGGAAGTTTGTATCCCATCAAAAAGCTGAAACTTGTTCCTATACCTGAACCTTCGTCTGTATTTATCTTTGCCCTGAATCCCTCACGTATATTTCCGTCATAATCTTCACCTTCCCATATATCACCTGCTGTAAGTTTGTGCCATATCGGTTCTTCAAGCCCTATAACATCAACAGCGTTAAGTATTATCGGGAATGGTGAATCAATGTCGTATAACCCTGCCGAAATGGAAGTTAATGTGTTACCTGTCAAATTGCCTCCGTTATAATCTTCCGCTGCATGTCTGACGAGTTCAACAGACAAAACCTTCATCTGTCGCCAAATGGCTTGATAGATAGCGTTTCTAGCCATCCTCAATCCCTTTTCTATTCTATCGTCATTAGTTGGCATTGAAATTCCAATATACGTTAGTCCCGAGTGTCCCCATATAGCAGTTTACAACCGTTCCTGTAAGCAATCTCCCTCTTGCGTCAGTACATTCTACCTTATCGCCTGCGAAACTCTTGACTTCGATACGCTCTTCCGTACCGTCATTCAAAGTTTTATATGCAGGAATGGCTAGTGTGTATTGTGAAGATATAACTTTTGTATCTCCGATACCTCTTGTCGTAATATAATTACGGCACTCGCCATTATATATATCAATAGTTGTACTTTCCTCGAAAGCATCACCACCGCCTGAACTTCGGAATATTCTGCATGTATGTGGAAATCTCGGATTGGGGTACATATTTACAACGTTTAATTAATTAAAACTATCTCTGACACCGATTGACTGAAGTTTGATACCTCCACTAGTCGATGTGGAGATACCGTACTTCTTACGGATAGATTCTGCCTTTGCACGAAGTAGCCTGCTGTCGTATGCTGACCGCTGCCAACCTCCGTTTTCGCTCTTCCATTGCCCATCTTCCTCACTGCTATTGTTTCTAGTAGATGGCATGTTGGCGCAAATGTCAAGTACATCTGCATACATCAGTTCACGAATTTTCGTGTTCTCGTCTGTATCATCAGATAATTTGTCGGGGGCGGTGTTTTCTGCTACTCCGTAATCAAACAGGATGCCCGCAATAGCTTCGTCACTGATTTCGTAACCAGTGACTTTGCTACGCAAGTATTGTTCTATCGTTCTAATCGTTGCCATAGACTAATTAACCCTTAATCTTCAAGAAGTACTGCCAACGGGTCTTGTTTGGTATTGGCAAACCTGTGAACTCTGACTTGTTGGAGTATGTCATGTGCTTATCGTCAAAGACGGTACGAATCATAGTACGACCACCATCAAAGTATGCCACACGAGTTGCGCTTGAACCGATTGCAAATGGTGCCGCGAACTGGCTATCACCGAGATTTCCATCGGGAACGAGTACGAATGTACCTTCCTCGAATCCACGCATATCAATAAACTCCGTCTTATGGGTAGTCTCATTGATTTTCTCGATTGATGCCATATTGTCGTTTATGATAATCTTAGAACCAATCAACTTCTCAAACCACGTCTTGAACGTATCATCATCAATAGTTCTACCAAATGCAAGCTGATTTGTTACATCTGTGATGTCTGGACGAGTGGCGATTGTATAGAACTGGCGGAAGTAAGGCATTGCCAAAATAGCTTCCCATGTCAAATAGTCGCACTCCCAGTGGCAAGTTAATGGAAGGTGGTCTGAACCAAGCTGCGCATTAGTACGAATACTACGCATCAACGCGATTGGGTCAATTCCACTTGCTCCTGCTGCTCCTACTGCTGCGCCCTGTGTAACTACTCCCGTGGTATCATCCTTTGTGTACCAAGTAGAAGTTGTTGTATGCTTTGTTCTGTAGTCTTTACAGAAGTCTATTGTAAGAGGAATACCTGCTGGGTTGTTGTTCTCGTCAATATTAACTTTACCAGTAGATACAATCATATTGCGCAAATAAAGCATGGTATTGTGATTACCACCGATAAGTTTATCTGTACTGTCAAAGAACAGATTCATAAAACTGTCTATAATCTGAGCATCTGCACCGCCTAAACGGTTAGCTAATCGAAGTTCATCCTTAACGTCCTTACGACCTGTAACAGTTCTGTGCTTCCATGTAGGAATAGTACCTGCTCCAAGCGTTATTTCCCCATGACCCTTTACTGGACCATCGGAATCAATATCAACGTGACTGGCGATTGTGTACGGGCGTACAGAACTCTCAATCTGCTCATAAAAATCTGACAATTTCACATTAGAATTGAGTGGGAATCCTGCTGTTTCCATTGTTGCATCAGCATTGTACTTATCTGCGAAATAAGTATCAATATACTGGGACAATGCGCTTGCTTCTGAATTATCCTCAAATCCAAGACCTGCAAGACCTTGACCTAGCAAGTCATAAAATTCTTGTGTTTGTGCTATCATTTCTAAAATCTCCTATCAGTTAGAATGGTACGAACTCGATATTAGGAAGTACAGCCTGTGCTGCATCGGGAATACCGCCTTCAACCAATTTGTAGCGGATTTTTCCGCTTGTTACTACTGCGCAAGTTGCGTTCACATTCTCTGTGAGATTACCTGCGAATACATCATTAAAAACCAATCCGTTGACCTTTGCCAAGTTTTCGGTATCGGTTGCTTTTACCACTTTTACAGGTGTAGCCGTATTAGCCTTGTCGTAAATTACCATCTGACCTGCATGTAGTGGAAGGTCTGCTGCATTTACGGGGCGACCTACCTCAATCAGCTTGTCGATTTCCAACCAAATGGGTTCTCCACCGCCAATCGTGACCTTAGCACTGTTGCCTGCAACATTCTGTGTGTTTGAATTTGTACCTGCCATGTGTTTGTGTCTCCTTTCTTTGCGCTGCTGCGCACCGATAAATTAAACTTCTTTCTTTGGAAGTTTGCCAGCCCTTATAAGCTGCTGACGATATGCTTCCCTTTTAGCTTTTGCTGCTGCGCTGTTCACCATAGAACCACCGCCACCTCCAGCTGAGCGTGGTACTGCGCCTTTCCCCCTGCAAGCCTTATACTCTGTGTCGTATTCGGCAGTGAGTGTACTAACAAGTTCATCAACACTCTTAGTTGTGTCGAGTTTCCCGTGTTTGAGGAATGTGTTTTGAAGCACATAATCATCATCAGCGTTCTTCTCCTTCAACTTTTCAATCACCTGTTTCCTCAGTTCGTTTTCAGTTACCTTTTGGTTGAATGATGTAAACTGGTTTTTCAGTTCATCGTTCTGTGTCTTGAGGTCTGAAAGCATCTGTTGTAACTGGTTGAGTGCTTCGTTTCCCGAAGGCTCATTCTTGATTGTGGGGTCTTTCTTGAGTTTTGCAATCTGTTCTTTCAGTATTGCAATCTGCTCGTTGAGTGGTCTAACTGCGTTGGCAGCTTCTAGGCTGATGTTTCCGCTTACTGTCTTACTGAAATAGGTAGCTACTTTAGTAATATAATCTTCGGTGGGTTCTTCCCCCTGTGGTAGTGGAAACGTATCGACATAATTGCCGATGGTCTGCTCTGATACATTGGTTCTTCCAACTTTTTCAGAAATTTTAGAAATGAGTTCTTCTCTTTCCATTTTGTGTTTTGTGTTTGTGATGTTATCCTGAAAACTACTTTTTACCGTAGTCTAATTTACTTTCTAACGTAATATTTTGCTGCAAATATAAAAAACTTCTTCTTAATAAACAAATAATTTAGAAGAAATCTAAATAATTATTTTGATTTTGTCTAAATAAGGTGTATATTTGCAACTGATTTTAAAGTAGTTGCGGATGCAGGATAACAAAACATTAACATTTCAAGAGTGGCAAAAACTACTTACGGAGGACAGAAAAAAAAGGAATCCGTATAAGATAATCGCTCAAAGTGGAGGACAAAATAATATGCTCTCCAAAGATGTTGATGTCCTTATCGGTGGAGGGTGCCGTGGAGGGTCTAAAACATTCTCCCTGCTTTTGGAAACGTTATACGACATATACAAAAAAGACTTCCGTGCAATACTTTTCCGCAATGAGATTGGCGACTTGGAAAGTATGATAGAGGACAGTAAATCCCTGTATAACAAACTGGGCACGCTCAATGTATCAAAGAATGACCTTACGTGGAACTTCAATGCAGGAGGAACGCTTAAATTCTCTTACTATGCAGATGATAGTATAGAGAAGTTCAAAAAGCGTTTTCAAGGTAAGCAATACGCATACGTTGGAATAGATGAAATCACTCATTGCCCATGGGAAGTATTCCTTTATCTTCTTACCTGTAACCGTAACGCATACGGAATAAGAAACAGATTTTGGGGAACATGTAACCCAGACCCCGACAGTTGGGTTGCTAAGTTCATAGACTGGTGGATTGGAGAAGATGGACTTCCAATACAAGAACGTGATGGAGTAGTAAGATATTTCTACATACAAAAAGGAGAAGTTACAGATATTATATGGGGAGGCACAAAGCACGAAGTATATCTGAAATGCAAAGAGGAAATAGACAGGCTGTATAAGGATGAATACAAGCAGTTCGGAACAGCAGAGGACTTGTTTGTAAAATCCGCAGCTTTTGTTGAGGCTAAATTGGAAGATAATTTCCAACTGATGCGTTCCGACCATAATTATCTTGGGAATTTGGCACAACAGTCAGAAGAACAGCAGCAGCGTGATTTGCTTGGAAACTGGAAATACAAATCGGCAGGTGACGATGTTATCAAGATTACCGATATGGAACGTTTTTATACAAATGCTTATCAGTATGACGACAATATAAGGCGCGCTACGTGTGACGTTGCATTTGATGGTGGTGACATGCTTGTACTTTGCCTGTTTATAGGTAATCACTTGCGTGACGTTGCCACATCACATTTCGATAGTAGACAGTCAATATTGTTTGTGAAGGCAAAATTACAAGAATGGGGAGTGGTTGAGGAAAACTTCGCTTACGACCTGAATGGAATAGGGCAGGCTTTTAAGGGATTCTTTAAAAAGGCTATTCCTTTTAATAACCGTGAGAGCGTAGATGAAAAATACAAAGGAGTGCATGACACAATAAAATCACAGTGCGCAGCCATGTTCGCTGATTCTCTGATACATGGTGAATACTCAATAGACGAGCATTTGCTTGATATGCGATTCTCTGCAAAAGGGTATGAAAAGATGAAGCTTCGCGACATTCTTATGAAGGAACGAAAATCGCTTAGATGGGACGAACAGAAGGCTGATAGCGGAAGGTGTCTAATCAAGAAACAGGTTATGAAAAAATATGTTGGCTGGTCACCCGACTTTCTGGAAGCAATGGAGATACACAAAATATTTAAATTAAAGACACATCGAAAACGGTGGGTTGGAATGGGAGCAATATAATTATGGCAACAGTTGACTTATTGACAAAGAAACCATTTGGTCGAATTACGGCTGACGGTTACATGAAAGGAGTTACTACAAAATTCCTTTCTGATGCTAATTATTATGAAAGCAAGGAGCAATACAGGATAATGTCACAGGCTGACTTCTTGCGCGAGTATTATCCTTCGGGTCACTTGATTAACTCGGAAGAATGGTACCCCGATAAAATAAAGTACGAAGATGTGGTTGACGAAACAACGGGAAAGACTTCCCGAAGGTATTACAAGGAAAAGGTGATGCGCGTATCTGTACCTTTTCAGATTATTATCACGGCACAGCAGCTTGTTCACACATTCGGAAATAACGTAAAACATACTATCATAACATCAAAGCCATCTGACGAGGAAACAAACAATTTCTATGAGTGGCGCATGGGTTGGCTACAGAAGAATATGGAGATTGCTTTGTATGAATTTGGGAAGTCCTTATTTGTCACAGGAGATGCCGCAATTGTTTTCTATCTTGATGAAGAAGGAAGGTTTGGCATAAAGAATCTATCATATTTTAATGGAGATATCCTTTTCCCTCACTACGATAGCATTACTGGGAAACTGAATGTTTTTGCACGTAAATACTACGACTATGACGAGAATAACGAGCAAAAGACAGAATGGGTAGAGGTATGGGACAAAGAGTATTTAACTAGATACAAGCGTGAATTAAAAGGAGTAAAAGGGGTTTCTACAAAGATTAAGGAATTGTTCGGGCTTGATGGGTTTGTTCAAGTTGGAAATCCAATAGAACATAACTACGGAGAAGTCCCAGTCGTATATTACAGAATTGACGGTCCTGTTTGGTCGGCGGTGCAGGATGATATTGACCATTGGGAACTTGGATTTTCACACCTTACACAAAACAACCTAGCTTTTGCCTTCCCTATACTGGTTCTTAAATCGGATGAAGGCGCGGAGATTGACACGGATATGTACGGTGCGGTCAAGGCAATAAAGATGGGTTCATCGGATGAAGCAGGCTATCTGAAGCATGATGAAAGCCCCGAAAGTTTCAAACTGTTCCTTGAGAAACTATCAGAAATAATCTTCATGGGCGCGTTCATAGTCAAGACACCCGAAGTACATAGCGGTGACTTGCCGGCAGCAGCAATAAAGCTGATATTCTCGCCTTCGCTGGATAAGGCAATCTTAAACAAGAAAGACCTAGACAAGTGCATAGACAATATGCAGCGTCTTTTCACAACTGGATATGGAACAGAGATGGGAAAGATAACACAATACAGAAGCATGAATATACTATCAGAGATAGACCCATACGTGCATCAAAACAATTCAGAACTGATTGCAAACTTGGTGCAGGCTGTAACTGGAGGTTTTTTATCTAAAGATACAGCTTCGCAGATAAATCCATATTCCGTGAATAACGAAATGGATAAGATAGTAGGGGAGGAAAAACAGAAACAGCAGCAGGACTTGTTATATCAGTTAAAGCAGGAACAGCAGACTGCTAGAGTAACAAACACGAATAACACGGATAACAATGCAGCAGAGTAACACATCAGACGCAAAACAGTATATACTGGATAGGGTAGAAGCAGAAAATTCGTATCATAACAATCTATATGACATTATAGACAAGTATGCTTTATCACTTGCCGATTTGTCTTATAGCGCAGGAATACAGCCTAATTCGTTTTCATTCTCGCACAGCAATATCAAAGTAGATGTAGACAAGCTCATTGCAAGACTGGAGGATGAACTCATTGATTATATTGATACGCTTGCGGTGGCACGGCATACGGATGATAAAGACGATATACTTGCATACATTCACGCTACATACAATAACGATACGCTCGATGATATAATACATAGCCATACAGACCACTGGAAGAAAGAAGTAGAAGCTTCAATAGCGGCAGCACTTTTGACTTCCATTGCGAAAGACAGACTGATTGCATCATTAAAGGAGTACCGCACAAATACTTGGCGCAACCCGATATTACTTTCCGCAAGAAAAGCAGCGCACACCAACTCAAACGTGAAATGGCTGTATTCCAATCCTAAAACAAGTGTGGGCAACAGTAATATAGGTGTGTACCTTTTAGACGCATACGGTCAGTTTATGGTAGCAATGGGGTGGACTAAATACTTCTATGACGATGCAATAAAAAACGGTGCCATTGCATTTAAGGTAATACGTGGTTCTAGTTACGACTGCCCTATTTGTGATTATGAATGTTCGTACATTCATTATGACATATCCACTCTGCCACCATATCATTCACATTGCGTATGTGTTCCGATACCTATATACGATATTTCTGAAATTTGACCTAATATTTTTTGCATAATAAATATATTAATGACAATGCCCATCCATTCGTGAGAACAGACGGGCATTTGCTTTTGTGCGTTTCAGAAGTTATTTCTTCTTTGTACCGCCACCTTTTTTCTTGCAACCCATAGTCGTAAGTATTTAATTCCGTGATAGCACGGTGCTGATTTATAGCCATTCCCTCCTAATTTCAAGTTCTTTTCCAGTAAATGCGTGATATAGGTTTTGCAATTCGTGAACGTATTTAATATGTTTCCCAATCTCGTACTCATCAGCATTAACGCTAGGAATTAGAGATATAACCCCGTCCTTTATCTCAATACTAACCTCTAAATCACTGTTAGGACCAATACACATAAAGTAACCATCACATATAATGTTTTTAGAAAGTTCACTAAGAAGTTCGACTGAAAACGGTATAGGGTAAATCTCTTTATCAGTATTCTCGAAAACGTCACCCTCATTTCCTTCAAAGTTTAGGTATATCCAGTCGATACCTATTCCTTCTACTTGCATCGGAAATCCTTTCGGTTGACTATCGTATAGCCAGTTTCCTAACCGTAGGTCACTTGTCTTTATCTGTTCCATCTTCCAAACGTTTATAAAGTTCTTTGTAAATCATATCGACCTCAATATCCTGCGGAACGGATGATTTTAGCCTATACAATCTTTCCATCAGCACCTCCTTCAGTATTGTTATTCTTCTCTATATCCAAATCTGCAGCGATGTGCATCTTGCGCTCCTCTTCGAGTATTTTATCATCCTCCTCTTTCGAGATACTGACGTTATACATTCCCATCAGCTCTTCCCATCCCTTGTTTGTTCCCTGCACTACCTTACTTGTGAAGTCGTTCATCTTTTCTTGAAGTTGTTCATCGTCCTTTGTGTAGTGACGTATAATAAAGAACTGGCGGGCGAAAGCTATCTGTAATGCAAATACATCATCACCTATTGCAGTAACAACCATTTCCATAGCTTCCATCCATGTTTTCAGTGGCTTGTCAACAGAACCGTCCTCAAGGAACTTGTGCCACATCATCGTGCATTCTTGGTCGTCACGCAATCTTACCTGCCAACTTCCCGAAACGGTCCTTATCCTCAAATAAGAATGTCCGTCACGTGTCTTTTCCTCCCAGCGAAAGATGAAATTACCAATCTTTCTGTCGTTTTTCAGCGAATTTTTATTATTACTCATAATTTTATGATTTAATTTTCCTTGAACCGTCGCGTTTGAAGTCGTAATACGTATATGGTACATACAGCTTCCATGTCTCTAAATTTCCGGGCTTCGTCTTTAGAAATCTGAACCTCTTTCGCATAATATCTATGAAGTCCCGTTTGTTCCATCCTGCCACCTTTACCCTGTTCTCACCTATCCACTCCGTCATCTCGGTAAACAGCTCCATGTTCGTTCTCTGAATATACTTGGGAGTTTCCATGGATTTTCTTTCCATAAAATGCTTGTCATTGAAGAAATCTATCATACATAGGCGCATGTCCCTGCCTTCAGTATCTCCAACACTGACAATACCGTTTAACGGTGGGGTTACATCGTCAACTTCCTCTATCTGATAACCATCATCTGGAAGTATATAATTTTCTGCACGCAGCTTGTCAAGCCCTATCACCATCCATCTAAGAATAGCGGGGTACTCCTTTTCAAGTCTGTGCGCCAGTCTTTTGTCTTGCTTGAACTTATCTATCTTTACTGAAAAATTAATCTGCCTTAAACGCCTTCTCATTGCAGGAGTAAGCGTACTGTCGTATATGGAGAAATTCGCATTTGCCATCAGAAGAGGAATGTCGTATGCCGTGAAAGTGTCTCTATACATTTGACGGACTTCCGTAGGTTCACCTGAAATAAGGACTTTTAATGTATCATCGTATCTATCATCACGGAAGTAGGAACGTATCTCCGAACAGTAGTTAAGACGTTTTCCGTTCATCTTGGCTAAGTTTATCTTACTGTCTCCCTCCTTTGTTATTTGTGAAATTCCGAATTTAGTGACATTGTCTTCACCCAGTACACCTTTTACTGTCTCAAATACGACACTTTTCCCATTTGCGCCTGAACCGTACAGCACTAGCATCGTTTCTATCTTAGCCTCACGTCTTGACATCAGAGTTGCACCTAAGAACATCTGAAGCAATTCTTGGTCTTTCTCATCGGGCAGTACCTCACTTAGGAACGTAATCCACTGTATGGGCATCTCCCTAGGCTCCCATCCGTAGTCAACAGCTACAGTCTGTATTATATCGGGACTGAACCCATCGGTAAAAACCTTTTGTTTGATGTCGTATATTCCGTCCCTCATAATGAATTTATCCATGTTGATACGAAGCTTCTTACTCATCAAAGTATCTTTAGCCGCATTTTGGAAACATAAAAGCGATGAAGAAAACTCGTCTTTCGGAACTCCGCACATATCAAGTATAATTCTTATCAATTCGTTGAACTCTGCCCATTCCATCCGCTCGTAGTATCTGCCATTGTAATAGTGTGGCGCATCGTTGATATTCCCAACTGGTGACTTCTCCACAATATTACATAGCGCATCCAATATACAGCCAGTCCTCTTTCTGCCAACCTTCTGCTTGGCAATTTCAGACAAACCAACATCTACAATGTATGGTTGCATCTCCTCTAAGAGTATTCCCCTCTTATGTTTATTCATATCACTCATATATCTTCCGTATTTAATCACGTTCAAACGCAAATATACGAAGTATTTTATACACTTTACAAAGGCTATCGTGACTGGGAAACAGATCGGAAGA
>OGVH01000031.1_pt1 | contig 11689 bp, 10 predicted proteins | sample 1575731 | NCBI WGS metagenome assembly OGVH01 (sample SAMN07581544, study PRJEB24739) | freshwater metagenome | place: Singapore | collected 2015-04
TCTAAAGCATATATTAACGATGACATAAAAGTGATAAATACCGGACCCGCCATGAAATAACGAGCTGCTTCGCTTATCATAATCTTTTTCATACCGATGGTGTGGCTAGCAGTATGTAACAAAGATAATTGAATAGCACTGATAATTAAGAGGACAATATAAAATGTAACTGGCATGGATATAGACCTATTATAAATATTCGACACCGTCTAGTTTAAAGTCCATTGGAGAGATAATAGAATCCCCAATATGGAGTTTATAAAGATTACTTTCCGGGTCATGTTGAATGTTAAACTGGTTACCAAATACACGATTGATGAGAACATGGAAATTCTCATTAGCGTTGTAGTTTGGATTTCGTTTAAACTCCAAAGAAATGACGGTTCCTTCTAATTCAGCTTCTTTGGATATTTCATCAATGATCAGTTTAACTCCAGATTGATAAAGTTCCCCGCAAGCAAAATAGATTTCCGTGAGCAGGCTGTTATTAACATAAGTGATGTATTTAAGCATTCGAATTTCCAATTAGGGTTTGGTGCTAATGATAAGTTGTTGAGTCTTAATTGTGGATTCAATAAAGTCTCGAATAATCCCTGTAGTAGAATGTTCAAGCCAATAGAGAATAGCGTGTCTTAACTCTTTATAGTGGGAATGCTCAGAGGTTAAGTAAGATAACTCATGAAGTCGAAGATCGCGCAGCGCTGCTAGTGTTGCTGTTTCCCCATAATCCTTATTAAGAAGCTTTTCAAGATAAGGGTTATATAACCAATTAATCCCATTGGTATACACTAACTCCCCTTGACGAATATCATCGGGGATGTTACTGAACGCTTCAAGTAATGGATACAATGCTTTACTAAAACGATTGCTTTGGCTATTCTTCTCATCTAAGTTATAGTAAACATATAACGAAGATTCCTCAGGAACATACTTCACCATCAATAGACCAGTGCACCCATACCTAGTAACGATATTATTATCTTTCGATATAGATAACGGGGATTCCAGCTTAAATACAAGAGATGCTGTATTGGTCTTGTGCCTTTCATTAAAAAGGAATCCAAAGATTTCCTTTGGGTCTGAATGTTTTAAATGTGCAGTAGTTAGGTCCGTTAATGGATATTGACTAAACGGAACTTTGGTTCCAATAAGGTCTAGGTCCATGACCACGTTTGGATATTTAATAACAAATTGTTTCATTGATAATACTCGCGATTAGGATTAATTGTGAAGATCGTTTAAAATAATTAACGCATGGATAAGTAAGGTTAAGATGATAGTTACCCCAACTAAGGTCTTAAAACTATGGGTATATATCTGCTGCTTTTTAATTCGATAAATAATGATAAGAAGTAGAACGCAATCAATTGCAATCAAACTAATAACATAAGTATCCATGTTAATTCCTTTAATAAAAGATATATAAGTGAGAGTAATCGGTCTCACTTATATAGTGTGTATTTGTAAAATTTTGGAATGAATTAACCGCTAATTCCAATTCCTCTATAAGCTAGGTTGAGAAAGATTAAGAATAGGTTAGTAAGAAAAACCATGTACCCATAAAGGTAGTTTCTATTCCAATCGCTAGTTTGACTATAGGACCAGACCAAAGCCCCAAGTAAGAAGCTAAAGAAAAAGATCGGGAACACAAATATAGATGCGCCATTAATCATACTCGCACACGCGGTAAAGAACGAATAACTTAACGGAACCCATAAACCAAACTTAACTAACTTAAACTCTAAGTCGTCTGAAGGTTTACTCAATAGGGTAATAAGAAAGAAGGTGGCGCAAATAGCCCAGCCAGTCGTGTATAATGTAAATAAGGGATGCATGTGGATTCCTAGTTTATGTGGAAAGAGTATGGATACTCATCTTATCTTTTGGCGCTGGCTAAGAACATAGATGGGGGAATGTTTGTCTTTCCATCTATAACCAAATAGGGGATACTTGTGCCTTTATCTAACTCTAATCGAATAAACCCGCTTAAGTTATTATTCACCCATTCTGGAATATTAACAATATCTTCTTTTCCTTCTATCTGGGTAAAGGTTAAGTTAACTATGGTGAGTTCTTCTGGATATCCAATGTATTGAACTTTAAAGTTAAGGACATGCTCCTGAACATAGATGAGCGCATTATCCAATCCGGTTTTAAAGCAAAGGAGTTGTTCTTGGGTAAGGTATAATCCATAGGCTAGCATTTGAAGATTTCCTTTTAAGGTGAGGTTAAAATAATTTTCGGAAAAATTTGTTTAATGAATAATATCCCTAGATAGATTATTTCATATCTATCTAGGGATATAATCTCTTAAGTTTATTAAGTTGATACTCTCGTATAGTAGTTTAAGTCTGTCATAATTTTATCCCCCGTTTATGCTTACGCATAAATGTAGAGATTTCGTATTTTTATACTTTTAAAAATAAAGAAAGTTAGAGTCCATTAGGACTCTAACGATTTACTTACTCATCAACGATTTCAGCATATAGACTATCTATCAGTGACGGAATAACCGGAATAGGTATTTCGAATTCATCACTATAAATAATAATATCGCCACTATATTGCACAACACGATATTTAATCGTGGTAGGAGAAGTAAAATTAATATCTTCATCGTACGCAATCCAATTAGAAGTTCCATTTTCTACCGGCGCTGTCGAAACTAATTCCCATTCCGCGACACCGATCTTGCGCTCAACTTCTTGATAGACGCCATTACCTAGCGTGTTATTCCATGTAAGTTTAACTTTATAAGCCATGTCTTCATCTCTCCATATTTCAAGGGTTAAGATAACATCATTGATATTTGATGTAATTGGTAGGTTACCGATATACCCTAAAGAAGTTGGTTTAGCACTCAACTTATTGTCGACAATCTCTAGATCATCTTCGGTAAAATCAAATCCCTCAAGTTTGAGGTTATTGATAATCTTGTCAATTTCTTGACCTTTAATCATTTCGGATCTTAGCATTGTCGCAATGTCAGTCCGATTATAAAACACTACCCGTTCAACACCATCAGGTAATGTCAAGATAAGTTTGGTATTATGAATACCATTTTCCACCGCAGAGATGGATTCAATTTGCACCCCCGGATAAGTCAAATTCAGCAATCGTCTGAGTGCTTCACTAGTCTTTCCTGGATTATTCAACCTGGTTCTTATACTCGGTAGCATATCTAATTACCTTTTCAAGGATGAGAAGATACACTCCCCATTTCCGATAGGACTCATATAAATGTGAAAACCTAATGCTGTATTGTTTCTATGAACATGATAGGAGACAATGCTTATGTTACCCTTATTACGAAAGAAACTCAAAACTATTTCTGCGGGTAATAAACCCTTGCAGGATATTTTTAAAAGCTGTAAAGAAAGTGAAGAAGTCATCTCTGTAGAGAAACATACGGGCGGGATTCACAATACCAAAGTTACTCTATTGTTAAAGAACGGTGAAACCCGCGTTCAATTTTATAATCGTTTAGACCTTTCTGAGATTATGAACGGGGTAACAATTGATGCATCTAATTTAGCTCAGGTTATTGATGAGCTAAATTTAAAAGGTTTTGACTTTACTGAAGATGATCTAGAATTGGTAAATCGTATTTTAACTGCAAAACCAACCTCATTGGGTTACGTTGGTGCTTTAGGTAATGCAGTCGGACCAAGAGAAATTAGTTGTGATGGTGCAACTGCGGATGCAATTATCATGGTTCTTGTTCATGAGAGCATCACTCAAGATGAGTTTATGGCCGCAATAATCTCGTTGCGGGCTGAAATTAATGGTCAGGTTTATACGGACTCTGATGAAACAACAAAGTTTTTAGATCGCCATATAAGGTCAGAAAATTATGGGGGGAATTTAACTCCTGATCAACTCGCCCTTGTTCCTGAAGGTTGGACCTTATTAGTGGCAACTAGACTTAGTAACATAACTTCCAACCCATTGCGTATGAAATACGGCTTTTTAGAAACGAGTGTAGAGAAAATAAAATTTATCGTTTTAGAAACAGTCAACCCAACTTCTTATAATGATGAAGAAACGGGCGCTGCGGCGTTCTGTTTGGCTCCTCAAGAACTGGTGTGTAAGCCAGAGCTGTGTTATGCGATAAACATCGATAACTGGACAGGAGCAGATGAGCAATATCAGATCATCTATGATGCGATAGATCATATCCGAAATACTTTTGAGGCTGAAGATCCTAACGCTAATTCGGTTTATGTAAGTTATAGTGATGAGTATGATGAAAACAATTTTGTTTTAACTGTCTATATTCGTATCAGGTTTGAACACAACTACACCAATAATCCACCACCAAATGGTCTCGGCGGTTCGTTTAAGGTGAAATTCCAACTCCCTGCAGTTAGTTCTTATTCGAACTGGTATGAGTATGATATTAACTATGGTGATGATGGAGCAGAATACACCTTTGTATCAAACCTTGGTATAGCATCCTATGCGCATGATATTGACGCATGTCTCATTCAGATTATTGCCAGACCGGCGACATAAGCTAATAGAGGCCCCTAGGGGCCTCTATTAGTTTTTATGAGACATAGGAGATCAATTATGTTAGCGACTTTAAGAAAAAAACTGAAGGGAGTTTCTAATCGAAACCGATCTCTTCAGGATATCCTCCTGACCTGCGGTAGAGCTAGACGAGTAATTTCGGTTGAATCTCACCCCACAGGTATTCACAACACCAAGTTAATAGTGGAATTACCCGACGGTAGACATCGAGTACATTTCTATAGTCGGCTTAATTTAGCGACCTTATTAGAAGATGTTGAATTTACTTCGACGGCGGTCGGTGATATTATTTCCGAGTTGAATTTACTTGGTTATGATTTTACTGAAGATGATTTAGAAATTGTCGAAAACAAACTTCAAGCTAAAGCTACTTCAATTGGCTATTTTGGAATTTGTTCAGCAGAATTTGCCTCCGGTCCTGAAATCACTTGCGATGGAGCTTTACCGGTAGCAACACCTGTTTACACGGAAGGTGAATTTGAATTGGTGATCGACGGGGTATTACTCGGCACGGGCACTATTGAAGAATTGCAACCAATTGCATTAGAACACGGTATCCAAATTTATTACGCTCCTACACCGGTGGTATATTAACATGAAATACGAATTACGAAATATTAGTTCTACTCCAAAAACAGTAGAGCTTAATCACCTCCCAGTCGATGAACATGGCGGCGGGGACAATATGTTCTCCGAGGGTGCGGTATTCAAAGACAAACAATGGATTGGTCAATGTTTAGCACCTGCCCCTGAGCTCCCAGACACCCTTTACATGCCTTTCTTTCCATATTGGGATGATAGCTACGCACCTCATTATTTTGATATTGAAATTAATGGTCAATTATTTGACATGTCTGAGGTCCAAACTCTTACCGAGACTCAAAATTTCCCAGAGAATTTAAAACATATTAGTGACTATATTAAACTATATCACACGGACAATGGTTGGGCTCGTCTCTTTATTCGTAACGTAACCGATCAACTTCTACATGTAAAATTCATCAAACGTAATGATTGGCGAGGAAGCCAATCATTTGATGATGTGGAACGTGCTACTTTAAAACTTACTGACGATAGACGTAACCCATCTATTCGTTATCATGAAGATGAATCCTTTGAATTTGATTTAGTACCATACGTACCATACGATCAAGTTCCAGAGAAGGATAAGATGATCCTTGAACTTGATATTGAAAATCAGGACGATTGGTTAGAAAGTATATATCTCGATGTAATTAACCGAGAAGATCTACATAAGGATGATTATATATTCATTGATTGGGGCGATGGTACAGTGGCCCATATCAAGTTTAGCGAACAAGTCGAAGATCGATATGCCGATATAAGTCAAATTTATGCTTTATGGGAATTTGAACCACCTGCTCCTGGAAGAAGAACAATCAAGATACACACCTCTCACCCACTACAGTATTTGTACTGTATGAACGTGGCTAAAATTATTCAGTGGGGCAGTTATGTCGCTGAGGAGATTTATGGCATGGGGGTGCGTTACGGCACCGGGACGGTTTTGGAAGCGATCCCTGATGAATCTTTTCCAGCATGGTTGACGTGGATTGATCTTGAAGAAGAATCAAAACCCGGAATGATGTTGAACGTTAAACACATCGATAACTTGTATACCATGGTTAACTTAACCGATACATCGGATAATCGTAGATGGAACGGGTATGGTCGCGTGGATAAGTTTATCAACTATAATGACTATACAGGAAAGATCAATGGTGATGATATTACGTGGGGCGAATACCCAGACGAATACCCGTTTACGGGTTTTGATGTAAATGATATCGATCAGCTTGGGATCATCCTAACAGCAGGTCCTGGTCAAGGGGTTGGACTAAGTGCCCAATTAGATTTTAACAAGAAAGATCCTGGAAACCTAATTGGCACGGCTCGACCTAATAACACATCAGCTTTTGTTGAATGGAAAACTATTCCCGATAAGGAACAGATTCATTTCTTAATTAACATGAATGACTACTTTGACGGAGGTTTTGCAAAAGAGGATTTTCTGTGTTATATTCGCGCTTTCTTTACAGGATCAGCGGTTTCTGGTCGTATCCATGCGCAATTCTTTGGATGGAAGAATGCCAGTATTAACCTGGGTGATGATGGCCTAGGTCAGTTTACGCAAACTGCGCTTTATGAAACTGAAGGTAATTTACAGTCTGAAGTTGTAAGTGATAACCCATTAACTGCCGGTACCCGTGCTGGAGTAATCCATTATGATCCATACTTGAATTTAATTATTCCTAAACCAATGAACATGGTGTTGGATGAATCTGTCACGTGGAAACAGGATAACGATGCGTTAGATGTCATTGACATTACTGGCGCCCCTGGTGCTACGATAACACTTAATGTACTTTATAGCGATGAGGGTAGTGCTAATGAATATTCGTACACTTTAGATGATAGCGGACGCACAGAACACATCGTTGAATTTAAAGATAGTCGCAGAATTACTATCAACGGCAACTCTATTCGACATCCGCAAGATGGCTTGTCATACCCACAATATAATATTGCTGGTAAAAATGCCTATATGGCTGTTGCATCCACCCCTGGCGAAGTGTATTACACTGTAAATGGTGTGACGGCGTCTGACCCAATACACACGTCCGAAATTGTTCAAAGTAGATATGTGCGTTTAAATGATGATGCGTTGGTAGCTATGGGTATTGTTCAGGCGCGTATTATTTATACCTCTCCAAGAACGGGACGGGTGTATGATTGTGCGGGCTATAATGCGAGTAATCGTGTGGTTGAATTTGAGGACGCGGATGTATTACGTTTAGCGATTCCAAGAACAGCCCTTACAGGTAGCAACCAGTACGTCTTTGGTATCGAAAGCAGAAGCGTGTACATGGCTGCTTGTTTCGCCACCCCTGGGGAAGCCATGTTCGCCCCAATCATGTACCAGGTCGACACCGGTACTACTATGCGTCGTTATTATTTCTCAGGATATGGCGGCCCTCTCTCATCGGGTGGTGTTGATGAGAAAATTGTTGAGTTTGTTCTTTTCGATGGTACTTATAAGGCTGTTCGTGGCGTAGGTAAGGGTATCGGATATGATTGGTGTGGTCGGGTATTACAGTTCCCTCGTACAATGAATGGTTGGCAGTTTGTATTACAGTGGAAATACCCGACTAATGGTCTTTCTGCGGTACCGACCTCTATTCCAGAAGAGTTTGTTAGCCTTTCAGGTTTGTATGCTTTCAATACAAACATCAATGAGGCTACCCAACTCGCTACCGCAGGGTGGGACGTGCATCGTATCGTGAACTTCAATGAGGCCTTCGCATACTCTAACTTCAACGGCCCAATTGAGGACTGGAATGTATCGGGTGCCCTTAATATGCTAACCATGTTCCTTAATAACAAGGTCTTTAATCGTGATCTTTCACAATGGTGTGTATCTAATATAACCGATTTACCTAGTGGTTTTGCTGATAACGCGGATAACTTCCCATTGGCGAAACACCCAGTCTGGGGCACATGCCCTCGCGGTGAAATTTAATTTAATCTAATTTAAGGAAACTAAGATGTTTTTAATTACAGGTGGTTTAGGTCGCGTAGGCGATATCATCCGTTCACGTATTGAAATGTTACAATCTGCAATTTTGTTCGACAACCGAATGGATACAGAACAGGATGTGCTTGATTTCAATGCGCTTTATAAGGTGATTGACGAAGAAAATATTAAGACCATTATTCATCTCGCAGAGGCGGGTCGCCCTCGACTTGACGAACGAAGTGATCGCGATCTCTTTAAGATAAACACTGCGGGAACAAAGAATGTCATTGATCTAGCTAAGCGAAAAGATATTTCACTTATCTACGCGACTGACATGAATAAGACTCGTGGCGATTACGGCCGTGCAAAACAATTGAATGAAAAGCGAATTATGGTACAGGTGAAGAAAGGTCACTTGATTGCTTTACCGGTGATCTTACCTTTTACCAATACTCCTAATCTTGTCACCACTAATCATTTATTTGAATTGTTCTTACAGTTTGCAATTGAGCGGGACGGGGAATATATCCTTGATCGCAACGCGGATGAAATGATTTATCGTGCAACTGATGAAATGATCGCAGATGCTTTTTATGAGATTGTGTCTCAGTTGGATGCCCAACCTTCTGCAGAATATGAGAACAATCATTATATCGCAATCACAGCTGGTAACTTTGTTCAGATGATTGAAAAACATTTTCCAGGAACTAAGATCAAGTTAACAGAAGGAACCGGGGTACATGATCAGGAAAAAGATGTTGAAAAACTAGAGGCCTACTTTAAGTCTTTATCTTTCTCGGCACTTCATCTCGATCAAGCTACACCCGTAGCTGATTTATAAGATCAATATATCGTATAAAAGAAAAGAGGCCCCTAGGGGCCTCTATCTTATTCGCTTTGATATTGAATTAAACACACGTTATTCAGATCATTCACTTGAGCTGAGATACGAATCACATGATTAATTAACATCGAGTTGAAGGTATTATCCAACTGAATTGAACGAATCATTACACGACACAAACCACGAAGTTCAGCATCTGTTTTCTTATCAGAGGATGAGTCGGTTAGTTTGTCCGAAATAACACCCACAGTCTTATCAAGAGAAGCAAAGACTTTGGTCATGAAGCGGTCACGACGTTCCCATGACTTATCGAAGTAAGCCAAGCTATCCATGAGCTGCTGTACAAGATCAGAGATATAGACAATTTGGTTTGGGTAGAACGTACGTACCTTTACACTTTCTTTTTCTTCAGCTGCCTTGTCGGTGTAGAGTTTTATCCACGTATCTTCGATAAATGAATAAGGGGTCGCACCAGACTTAGCACCTGGAGATGAGATCACTACAAATGCAGATCCAGGGAAACGTTTAGATTGAATCAGCTCTGCTGAATCACTATCAGTTAGCTGCGCACGCACATTACGATCAGACAAAGGTTGGGTAGATACTTCTGGAGGAGGCGTGTAAAGGTTTTTGTATTTTAAAAGCTCGGTTTCATCCACCTCTGCTTTTACTTTATAACCATCCACAATACGTTGCACACCAATAACAAAGTCTTCAAACTCTTTATCAACTTTTGCTGTTAAACGTTTTTCAGTGAAGGCGAGCATTGCTTCTAGACCGGTCAACATTTCCTGATAAGAAATCTTACCATTATTGTCCACATCAATATTGTCTTTAAAAACAAACTCAGCGCTCTTTGGATCGCCCGTTACTTTAGAAGCACGTTCTTTAATATCCGCATTTTTACGAGTAATCGTTTCACGTAAACTTACTACCTTACCGTACCAAGATTTAGTATCGCCCCAGTTGTTGTAGAACATGCGTTTCAATGCCAATAAGAACTCATTTAGGGTATTCTGTTGAATCTCCTGAACTACTCCATCCTTAAACTCGTCGTCAGCGCCATCAGCACCCTCTAGAGCAATCAAACGATCTCCGATGAGATCTTTACCCACCAATGTCTTATAGGTGCGAGAAATGAGCTTACGTGAGTAATCAGACAACCCACCTTCCTGTACCACTTCAGCTTGAATTGTTTCCAGCTGTTCAGTCACACTTTCAATCTTTGAAGATAGATCGCGGCTTTCTGAAACCTTATTAAATAGCTGATCGGTTTCAGCAAGTAGTTCCGCCACGGTCGGGTTATGTACTTTAGTCACAAGATCAGGAGATACTTCTTCTGCCTGCTGCTCTTGAACCTCAGATAAACTTTGTTCAATACTCATGTTTTACTCCTAGTATTGTGCTAAAGAATTGCGGCAATAAACAATGGATTTGTTTAATACCGAGAATGCATATTTTGCCCAACGGGTTTCACCGTCCTGCATTTTCTTAATAATGGTCACCGTTGTTTGAATAGAGTTTTGTATATGCTTTTGCCCAACACCTTTAAGGTTTGAATTCGAGCTTACATACTGCTCCATTTGTTTCATTAAGTTACCAGTTGCTTTATCACGCACATCAAAAAGCAACTTATAATCCATCATGGTTTTACCCGCAGTGATTACATTTTCACAAATATTAATAATCAATGCCGTTGAAGCTGTAGCGAATGTGCCGTTGTCTTCAAGTTCTTTAGGTGGATTTACAATTGGTTCTGGAGATAATTTAAATCCATTTTTAAATGCAGCATAACTTTCGATGGCATCTGGAGACTTAAGCGGCATAACAGCCACTAGCATAATACCGCCTAAAAGATCTTTACGGTTGCGGAAAGCATACTCACCTTCTTTTTCCCAGCGCTTATCTTTTTTAATTTCCGCACCGCCATCTCCCCAATCGACCCCTGCAGCTTTACAGTTTTCAATAAACATCTTCGCCACGTTGGTTAATAATTTGTTGGCTTCACCTGTGGTTTGAATAGTGGAGCCAGTGGATGTAGTCACTTGAGATGAAGAGGCAGTTTGGGTTGATCCAGTTTCAGCACCGTTAAAAGCCTCGCCAAGATTAGTATTTACTTTCGGTTTACCATCCGCCCCTTTTTCAACGTCGGCATTAGAGTCCTTCATATTCTTAGCTTGTTCAATGGTTTCTTTTAAAACACTCTCTAAAGACTTAAACATATCGTTATAGTTCTGAGCATTTTTACCAAGTAAAGCATCGTTGATTTGAGTGATTAGTTCTACCCCTTTTCCGATTTCTTCAGGGTTTGCAATTTTTCCACCGAAATTAAGGAACTTGACACCACCCATATCAAAGGAGGTATTTTTTGGCGCGCCGGCACTTAAGCTCTCCGCTTTGGCTTTTAGAGCTTCGGCTTGTTTAATTAATTTACCCGCACCATCAAAGGCTTTAATAAACCAAATTTTAATTTTATTGTGCATGCCAATAAACGTCGCCTTAATCTTCTCCCAAATGTTCTTAATCGTTTCAGTAACCACGTTCTCCATGACGATAGTTAATTCACGTTGGGTGTACGGGTCTAAAGATTCCATTGCGGGTAGTGGATCTAAACCTACTTTAGTATTTCGGACAATACGTTTTAAAGATGACTTTAAAAGGAGATAAGAGGTATTAGATAATTTCTCACCACGACGAACAGAGGCATGTAACTGCCCTGATAAATCTGTAGCTTGATCATAGCTTTCTAAGGCTAGGTATCGTGACTGGGAAAC
>OGVH01000032.1_pt1 | contig 11185 bp, 16 predicted proteins | sample 1575731 | NCBI WGS metagenome assembly OGVH01 (sample SAMN07581544, study PRJEB24739) | freshwater metagenome | place: Singapore | collected 2015-04
AACTTCAATGTCCTTAGCTTTTGGAGTAATACCCTTACCTTCCCACCACTTGAGTGCGTACCAGTCAAGAGTCTGACCCATGTTAAGCATGTAGATAGAACCAGTAGTTACCTTCTTGTCACGCTTGAGGATCATGCCGTCCCAACGGAGGTCAGAGTAACCAGATACCTGTGATACCTGACGACTTGAGGCGTTGAAGTCCATGTTATTGCGCTGGAAAGGTGTTTGGAGCTGTTCTACATATCCCCATGTGGTGTAGTCAGTAATCATGTAGTCAGGAATAACGTTACCGTCTGAGATAGCGTTCCAAAGAGTACGTAGCTTCACGAGTGAAACTGTACCGCCTGAAGCTGTCACAGTAGCGTTAAGACCTGAGTAAGTAGTACGTGAGAGACCACCGTAGGTTGAAGCAACAGTACCGTTGTCGATAATGTTAGCGAGACCTGAAGGTGCCTTTCCACCGAAGCCAGTACCATCGCCTTGTAGGAAGTTACCGATGTCGTCAGCAGCGTCCTGTGAACGAGATTCCATCTCAACAGCAAGGAGCTTGAGTGTACGACTAGGTGTGTTGTTAACAGACAAGTCTGAACCTGCGAGAGCTACGTTAGTAGCAGTGAAGGTTGGGTAGAAAGTCATGTTAACGGTAGTTGGGGTCTGAGTGATTGGAAGGAGGTCGTAACTGTTAAATGCTACGGTAGCGGTACCCTTCTGGTACTTGACCGGGAAAAGCATCTGAGAGCCGTCCCACTTCTTTGTCTTCTTCATGATGTCTCCGAAGAACGCGTTGTCTCGAAGAATTTGATCTACCCAGTATGGAGCCAAGTATTGATTGACTGTTGACTGAATAATTGTATTAGGGGTCATATAACTTTAAATTCTAAATTATCCCTTCTTTACGCAAGTAACGTCCGAGAGCGTCATCTTGTAGTGTGCTGTCGATTGACGAACCACTTTGCGTCATAGAGCGGGCTGCTAATTCTTTTGCACGATTATCAGTAGTTCTTGACATCCGTTCCGTAAAGACTTCCCATACTGCTTCTGGGTCTGCAGGAGCCGCTACGTTACCATTACGGTCTTTTGGTGACATTCTCTGCATGAGCTGGAAGTATGCTGTCTCTTGTTCTTCGGTTAACTCCACACCGTACCTATCCTCTAGTTCATCGAGCATAGTGTCTAGCTCTTCTTCTGCTTCTGCTACTGCCTGTGCGTCCCGGGTCTGTTGAATTTGGAACTCTTGAAGAGCTTGTTGTCTTGCTTCTTCTGAGGCACCCCTGATGGCTTTCTTTAGCAATTCAGTTGCTTGGATTGCCTCTGGGGTTTCGTTTCCATAAATCATTTCTAGTCCCTTGAAGTAGTCAGCATCATTGGCTGAGTCTTTGGCTTTAGACATTGTCTCAATACGTTCATTGAGGTGGTGGACTTGGTCAGCGAGTTGAATGGTAGCGTTACGCTCACGTTCTAACCTCTCTGCCTGTCGTCGCTCTCTACGGTTGCGTGGCTTTAGGTCTTCATCCTCCGGTTCCTTTTCAGGCTCGGCTGCGGGTGCAGTTTCAGGTTGAAACAAAGCGTCTGCTGTGGGTTGTTCCGTATCTACGGTAGATAAGAACTGTTCTAATTCGTTCATAGTTTTATGCTATTTCTAGCGGTTATGCCTATTTCTAGGTCTTTAATATGTATAATTCAAGCCTATTTTTATGTCCTCCACGGCTTTACGAATGAGGTGAGTTTCACGGGGAAACTATTTCTTTTTTTCGAATTTTGTACTCATGCATTACTTTTTTTATTTTGTTCATAAGTTACCAAATTGATGGTGCTGAACCCGATGTTGGTAAACCTGCTTTACGCCGTTTATCTCGCAAAGCACCTTGAGCTTTTGCACGTTGTTTAATAGCACGCTCATGTCTCAAGTCACTAAAGTCCGCGCCGTATTCTTTAGAAACCTTCTTTTTTAAAGCTTTATCTATTGACATAATATTTACATTCCTACGCCAGTACCATCTGACGGCTTATAACCTTTATCTCCGTACTGCTTAATAGCAGGTTTTGCCTTCTTCTCAAGAGCTTGAGACATTGGCTTTTTGTTTTTACCAATAGGTATTTTGGTGCCAATGATATTGTTTAATGCTGGTGTGAAATTAGTTGTTGGTTTCATAGTTTATTAACTTAATGCTGGTCCTTTTTGTTGTACTCCTGGTAATGGAACTTGACTGAGAGCGGCTGACGCTGGTTCTTGGCTTATGTCTGGCGGTGGTTCTGTGAGCTGTTCTGGCATACTTCCATCTGGGTTCATGCCTACCGAGGCGTTGTTTTGGGCTTGCATTTGCATTTGTTGCTGTTGAGCCATTTGTAGCTTCTGAGCGAAGTCTGGGAAGTTCAGTTGCATGTACGCCATTGGATCCATCTTGTAGAGGACTCCGTCAGCTGCGGCTTCGTCAGGGTCTGGGAAGTCCAACATCTTGAGAAGAGTCTTTGGTCCAATAGCACCCTTATCAAATAGGGCTTGAGCTAGGTTTATTTGAGTTACTTCGTCCTTTGGTTTGAGTGAGTCCGGGGATACTGAGACGATAAGCTGTCGTCCCATACTCATAGCCGAGAGAGTTACATACTCTACTGCCTTAGCGTTACCCATGATGGCTGCGAAGTGTGGTTCGTCATAGAAGACGTAGTAGAGCTGTGTAAGCCAGTTGAAGCAGCTGTCGGCTACTTGTTCAAGAGCATCACCAATACCACCACCAATACGTGAGGTGTCGTTTGATTGGTTGATAATCATGCCACGGGCTGTTTGGTCTTCCTCTGGTTTCTGAGCTGTAATACCGTTAATACCCCATGAAGCACGGAGGTCGTTCTTACTCATTTCTACCTCATTGAAGATAGAGGCAGGCATATCCTGAGCCGGTAGAGGCATGATTGCTTCTCCCATTGGTCCGCCTGAAGGGACGATAATAGGATTACCTTTTCTTCGAGCGTTAGCTGCCTGCTTCGCAGTCTCGGCGTTAAAGTTGTTCTCACTGAACGCGTAGCCGTTGTTTGACTGTGAGACGTTTATATCTATCTGTTCGCTTCGCTTTGAGATTTTCTTTTGATTAGCGATATTCTGTTCAATCAAGCCCGTTACGTCATGTGGCTGTTCTTGAAGAGAGTAGACAGAAAGGAATGTATATGGCTTCTTGGGCTGTGAGAAGTGATTACCTTTAGAAGTAGAAAGAACAGGCTGACCGGTATTTGGATCTATCTGTGGTTGTCCGGTAAGGATATCAATAGCTGGCTGTGGGTAGTTGTAGTATTGATTCTTGTGCTTATCGAGTACCTTTTCTTTAAAGGTTGTAAAGGTAAACTTTTCATCAGCTGACCACCACTCGGTGTACGTTACTTCGGTGCCGAGCATTCCATCTACTTCGAGGTTGATATAGTCCTTATGCTTAGGGAACATCTCAATCAGCTTCTCGGCTGTTACCTTGATACGTTCCCCCATACCACCGACAAATTCACCATGTGCATTTACATAGCCTTGTGGGTCAAAGATAAAGTCTTGAATCCTTCGGTTTTCGACTGTTACGTCTCCTCGGTCTTCTCCATCTACATTGACTGTATTCCAGCCATATTTTAGAACGCCTAAGTGATAAATAGACCACTGGCGGACTACAAGGGCAAGTTTTCGCTTAATAACAAGCTGGTCTGAGTGGAATGCCAGCATTGTCTTTACGTCACCGGCTATGTTGTTACCTTCCTCTGAGTTGTCACAGTAAACTACCGGCTCTGGGTTCTTGGCGAGCGCAGCTGCAAGGAATGTTTCTTCTGCTTCGAATTGAAGGTTAGCTGCTAATGGTTCGTCACCATCTAGCCATGTCCCGTCCTTCTTCTTTCCTAGGTAGCTTTCGAGGTTGCGCTCCCATATCTTCTTCATCTTTCCCTCGTAAGGGGCATAACGCTTTTCATAGTCGTCACGGAGCTTTAGGAGCTTTGCGTCATCTAAATTGAAAGCCAACGCATCATAGCGTTCGCCGGTCTGTCCTTCTTTTGAGTGTATATCACTCTCTGGGACTTTGTTTGTATCACTAGTTACAAGGTCTGATACTCCCAGAATGTTCTGGGTAAATTGGTCTGCCATTGTTATTTAAGCTAGAGGAGACCTGAGTGACTGATGTCTGGTGTTTTTATATTATCACAGTTTCTAAAAAACTTGTCTACTGCTGTGGAAATCTGATGGTGCAAAAGTAGTCACTATCTGTTCATCTACTATTCTCCCTACCGGGAAGCTGTGTCCTTCGCCTACTATCTTTGCTGGCTCTCCGCCGTATCGCTGCATTCCTACCATAGCATAGAGTGTTGCATGACAGAAGTGGTCTGGTCCATTACGCTTCCACACGTACTCGTTACCGTATAGTCCTCTATCGTCCTTTCCTTTTGTTTCCTTTGTTTCTATCTTCTCTCGGTAAATGTTTCCGAACATTTGAGCGTAGTCTGACCATTCGTCCTTTGTTCCGTTGAGAGCTATGCGTCCTATGTCTCGGAACTGCTCTACCATAAGAGTTATCATACGATTACGATCAACATGTATTTTCCAATATTCTTGGTCTGTACCCCACTTAATAGGTTCTATGCTCTTTCTATCCTTGATGTAAAAGACTAGAAATACCCGTCCAGGAAACTCCTGCTGGAGCTGACGTACACCAATAAGGTCACCTCCCTGGTCGAATATAGCTACTGATTTAGGCCACCGTTTTAATAATTCTCGTATACGGTCATACGGAGTCTTTGAGGCTGTTATGCCTGTAGCGTGTTCATAGTAGAAAATACCCTGTCTATTCATACAGACGAAGTGAATCCCATGCCCTGTGTCAGCTCCAATAACTATTCTATCCTCTTGGTCATTTACGGTGTCTACACAGTTAAGAAGGACTGTGTGAGGGTCAATACGGTCATCTGAATCCACGTAGGGTAGTCCTAGAACGTAGTTATAGAAGTACTGTTTGTCCTTTAAAGGATCGTTGTACGCGTCTATTATCTGCTTGGCAGTCTTGTTATAGAGCATTAACTGGCTAACGTGCCAGCCTGAGAATAGGTATTCTCCCTCTATTTCACCTTTCCATTCCTGTCCGTCTTGGTTCTTCCAGCAGCCCTTAAATGCCCGGTCTTCCTCGGAGAGTGTTTGTCTACATTCTTTACAGACGTAGGCCACCCGGTCAAAGTCGATATTCTCTGGGAACGTGAGTGTTTGTTCATGATTACATTTACTACAAGTGATAAACCATTCTTTTCTATCTGACTGTTGCCAGTATACATCTACCCCGTGTCCTGAAAGGGACGGGTGGGAGAAGTACCACCGCCAGCCACCGTCTTCCTGTGCTTGAAGACGGTTTTCATAGTGTGAAATAACATCAGGATCTGAAGCATCTACCTCGTCATGGATATTGAGTCCTGACGGGATCATCATCGCGTGTTTACCAATAGAAGCACCTCGGTAAAAAATAATGGAATTCCCTACACTTTTTTGCTCAATAGTGTCGTGGTCTTTGACCCACTCTCTAATAATAGGATTTTGAGCAATAATACGGTTGAAAGAACCACCTACCATAGCTTGTACGTCTCCCTGAGTGGGTAAAGTATAAATAATTTGTCTACCTAAATTTTTAGCTACCCAGAGAGATTTAAGGGTATTCATTACGGTAGCACCAATTTGAGGGGGCTTAAGGAACGCTTGGCGTGGTGAGAGGTCATTATATATAGCTTTTAGCCACGGACGTTTATCGAAGTCGAGAGGCATTCCTGTCTCGTTTTTGATGTTGTTTTGAAGCGTCCACGTATAAGGATACAGGTTAGCTGCTTCTATCAACTCTTCATCTGTGAAATCATCCAATTCCATTTAATCTTTTAGCTAGGTTCTTTACCTTTTCACTTGGCTCTTGAATGGTCATGTCTACTACGTGACGTTCTGGTGTTTTGCCGTGTACCTTGTCCATTATGTAGGCATAGAACTTTTGATTTCCCTTAATAGAATGTTTAATACCTGCTTCGGTCATCATGTTCTCTATTTCCTCTGGGGTCTTGTTTTGAGAGGCTGCTATCTTCTCTAGTGCTTCACGATAAATAGTAGCGTAATTACGCTGTCCTTTTGGTCTTCCATTAGGATTACCTGTTTCTCCTTTTTTCCAAGGTTCTTTTAATCCTGCGGTGTTTTTAGCGGTGTTTTGTTCCATATAACATTGACTAACTTTTATATGAGTTGTGCTGTTTATCATACAAAATATGGCACTTTCTGCAAAGTCTTATATAGTCATCTAGCACCCTTTTATATTTGTGATCAACATTTGCCCAATCGTAAACTTTTGCGTTTGTTGATTGACAATGCTCACACTTTTTAGGAGTTCCCTTTTCATTTCTTACCCAATTATGAATTGCTGAATAACTTGCAGTGTTGCCTTTCCAAAAAGGACTTTTGACTCCTTTCGGATAAGAAAAGTGATGTTTAAAAACTAAACTAGTTAAATCGACTTTTTCCATGTAATTTGTTCACCATTTAGTGTGATGGTTTCGTTACCCGTATAGTCAACATATCTTTGTACTATTACGTCTACGTATTTTGGATCTAACTCTAATCCATAGCAAATACGACCTGTTTTTTCTGCTGCTATGAGGGTTGAGCCTGATCCTAGGAAAGAGTCTAATACTATGTCTTCTCCCTTTGTGTTGTTTTGTATTTGGTACGCTAATAGCTCAATAGGTTTCATTGTGGGGTGCTGTTCATTTCTACTAGGTCGGTTGAATTCTAAAACTGTTGTTTGAGTACGGTCGCTGTTCCACAAGTGGGTGCCTTCTTTCCATCCATATAAACAAGGCTCATGCTTCCAGTGGTAGTCCTGTCGGCCCATTACCATATTGTTTTTGTTCCAAATAAGGCACTGGCGTACTTTCCAGCCTATATCGTGAGCTGCTCCTCTAAAGTTATACCCCTCCGAGTCGGCATGCCAGATATAAAATACAGCTCCCGGTTTCATTACTGTATCTGCTGCAGCGTATGCGTCACTAAGAAATTGTCTGAATTTATCATCAGACATAGTGTCGTTTTCTATCTTAAGAGCGTCTTTAGTCTTTCCGGTATAGTTTACGTTGTACGGTGGATCAGTAACTAGAATATCCGCCTTCTTCCCACCCATCAGCCGTTCCACATCCTCTAGCTTCGTACTATCCCCACACAACACTCTATGCTTTCCTAATTCATACAAGTCTCCTAGCTTTGAGCGTGGTTCTTCCGGGGTTTCTGGTACTTCATCATCCTTCTCATCTGGTTGGATAAGTAAATCCATGTCAAAACCAGTTATTTCTTGTAGTGCTGGATCGTCTATGTCCTTTAACTCTTCTATAACTAATTCTAAGTCCCAGTCGGACTCATTGAGTTTGTTATCAGCTAGGCGATAGGATTTGACCTGTTTTGCGGTTAATTCGCGGCCTTGCTTGCCTGATATGGTGTTACCTTCATTATCCGTTACCCACGGCTCGTCCATTCCTTCACCGTATTTCTTAAAGGCTTGGTAACGACCATGCCCTACGATGATAATGCCATTCTTATCTACTACTATAGGCTGTTGCCAACCAAAACGTTTGATTGAATCGGCTATCATCTTTACTTGCTTATCAGGGTGTTTCTTTGCATTGTCTGCATACGGTTGGATATTCATATGGTCTTAGTATAGCACACCACAGTTGATTGGTTTGTATAGTCTGTGAGTTTCACGGAGAAACTTTTATATAACTAATGGTGGGGTGACAACAATGCCTTACCTTTTTCTGTAAGCCAACCAGTACGAAGAGACACACCATAGTCAATAAGTCCATGTTTTTAGGCACGTTCACAAGCAGAAAATGCCAGTTTTTCATCACATTTAAACTTTAGAGCTAAAGTTTCATAGGGATATGGTGTTTTTACTGCAGCAAACTTAAATGGATTGTATATATCAAATGGGGGTAGAATATTGTGATATTCCGATACTGCTTGGCAGACTTCTTTGTCTGAGATGTCACTCCTTTTCATACTCTCTACTTATTACTTACTGATAATGGGGTAGATGTGCTAAATCTACAGCTTCATTGCTAGTGCCGCAACCCGAGGTCATAGGACTCATCCTCACTCAGGTATTGGCAACAGAAATCAAACAGCACGAGTGCTTAGTAGTGGTGTTGCCTAGCAGGGTATGTTTTCCCTATATCGTGGTATCTGATATTAAATCGGGCAACTTTCAACACTATAGCCTCAGACACGAGAGCCGCGGGTCTCGCCACGCCGCCACACCACTACTAAACATTCGTACTTGATGACTGGCTTAACCGAGAGGTTCTCGGCGAGGCGCGTCCTACCACTAGACGAATGAGTTCGGCTATCTTCGGCTTTATCTCTTTAAGTAATTGCAAATCCTCAAAGATATTATTTCCTATTGTCACTATCTCATACAGGAGTCGAACCTGTGTTTCCCTCTCGGTTAAGCCAACCATCTATCTATCAACTAAATTGTAAAGGAACTCATTTAGGAATACCTCCTAATTCTTTAATTTGCATTTCTTTCCACATTCTATCGTTTTCACATGCTTTGTACAATTCCTTATAGGCTCGTGCGTCTGTTTCTATGTCTCGCACTACCATATAGTGGTAGATAACCCCACAAAAAAGGTTAAGTGCTAGTAATGCTGTTATTAATTTCATGTTTTTTCTTTCTTTTAGTTCCGTTAATTCTGGCTGCTGCTTTCTTTGCTTCGCTGGTTGATTTACCACCAAGTCGTCCTAATTCTACCGCTGCTTGGTTTTTGGTTCGTTCATTGACTGCGTTTACGTTTATTTGATTTACACTCATGGTTAGTCTTTCATTGTCTTGTGAAGCTGTCGTACTGACTTTGAGAAGCTGGGAATCTCCTTATGCTTGTATCTGTTAATTTTTGTTTTGTTTTGAATTGCTACATCTAGTGCTTTCTTATTGTCTTTATGATGTAAAATTGTCATTTCGTGTTTCATTTGGTTTTATTTCTTTATTTTCTAGTAATGTTTGAGTTACTTCAGCGTATTTTCTTTGTTCATTTGTACCCACCCATTCTAGCTTTTCTTCCCAATATTCAGCGGTATTAACCACCGTTAGGGTTAAGAAGATAAGTTTTGGTAGTAATTCGTAGGCGTACATATTAGTTACTGATTGCGTTATCGTATGCCCAGTCTTCCTTGTCGATGGCTTTTGCTAATCGTCGGAGTTCTTCTGCTGTTTCGTCGTTGCCTTCTTCTTGTTCGAGTCCGGCTAGTTCGTAGAGACGCTCGCTGTCTCGTTGTTCGATGGCTGTACTGATTTCTTCTTCTCGTTCCCATCTGGCTTCTGATTCACTGTAGCTCATGTTATTAGGTAAGGTTGGTTATCTCCTTACACCTATATACTATACCCAACCGCTTGGCTTGTCAAGCAACAGAAAACCCCTATTTAGGGGTATCTGTGGATAACTCTTTTTTGATTCGGTTATAGCAACCAGTACAGATATTATCCTTACTTGTCGCCATTAAACCGATAGGGGTCATGATTTTGCGGGGTTTGGCTGTCCAGCGTTCCTTGAGACAGCCAGCGCAACGTGCTTTCTTTAAGAGTTTCATCGTACTACAAGGTTAGGGTGAATTTGGTTAGTTTCTTCTACTCTTGGAAGGGTAATAATAGTTGGTGCAGTAATGACGGTAGCAGCTACACTGATTGCGTTTCGGACTGCGTTCAGGACTACGTTGGCTGGATCTACAATCCCTTCTTCGAACATGTCTACTATCTCCCCGGTCTTAGTATTGAGTCCCATCGTTCCTCCACATGCTTTACCGTCTCCGTTCCAGCCGATGTTTTCGGCTATTGTTGTAATTGGTTTAACCAGGGCTTTCTTTAGTATTTCACTATCGACTAGCTTTGAAGCGTTGAGAAGAGCTATACCACCACCTGCTACAATCCCTCCATTAAGAGCTTGTGAAGCAGCTGCGATAGCGTCTTCCACTTTGAGACGGCGATAGCTGAGAGCTGACTCTGACTGTGCGCCTACATAGTATCGAGCTGTCTTGGTGTTAAGCCGAGTGGCACGAAGGTCTGCTTCATCTGTTCCTTCCTCCTCTATAGCTTTTATATGGTCGCTGATGTCCTTAATGCCGTCTAGGTAGGTGTCCTCTTTGTCTATTACGATATTTCCTACTCGTCCGAGATGTTCTAATCCAACTTGTTTCATTGTTAAACCAGCCACGGGGTCAATAATTGTTGCACCTGTTGTCTTAGACAAATCCTCATACCAAAGGTCTTTATAAAGGACAGGCATTTTAACAATTGAAATACGGAAGCCTTTTGTCATTCGTGTCTTTATGATGTCCGCTAGAATTAGCGGGTCAAAGTCATCCACAAAGACAATCATGTCTTTTACTTCTTTGGCGTTCAGGAGAGAAGCGATGGTATTAAAGTCACTAGCACTTACAATCTTCTGCTTGGTGAGAAGAATGTACGGGTTTGCCAGTCTGATTTCATTAGTACTTAGACCGGCTTCGTCTGAGTCACACATATACGGAGAAATGTATGTTGCACCTTCTACTGTGATACCTGAGCCAATAGTGTAGTAGTCCTCTGTAGTCTTTGATACGTCCCAGTGAATAATTCCTTTCGGACCAATCTGGTTGTATATGTCAGCGATACGTCCTCCGATTTCCTCGTCTTCTGCTGAAATAGTTGCTACCTGCTTTAGGCGCTCAGTGTCGATTATTCCTTCACTTACAATATGCTGGGTCTGGGTAGCTATACTGTCCTCAATTACTGGCAGACACGCTTCAATACTACGCTTAATGTCCATTGGGTGTCCTTCGGCTTTTAGTCCTTCTTCGATAATGGCAGCCGTAAGTACACACGTAGTCGAAGAACCATCACCAGAGGCCTTATTTGCCCTGTTTATGGATTCTAGGAGCATTTTACGTCCTAAGTCTTCTATTGGATCAGAAAGGAGAATAGCATTCGCAATTGAGTACCCATCATTGGTAGTCAGGTATCCGGGAGCTTCAATAGCCTCGATAATAGTATTAGAACCCCCTGTACCCATAGTTACTCCTACGGCTCGTGCGACTTTATCAATCCCCGCTTTTAGTTTTTCTTGTGAATTAAAATGTAGTGTATCTTTGTGCATATTCTCTATTATAAAGTGGATCATC
>OGVH01000033.1_pt1 | contig 11018 bp, 16 predicted proteins | sample 1575731 | NCBI WGS metagenome assembly OGVH01 (sample SAMN07581544, study PRJEB24739) | freshwater metagenome | place: Singapore | collected 2015-04
CGTTACTAAATATTTCCCAGTAATTGCGACTTTCCTCGATTGTGAAAGTCTCATTTTCGTCCCGTGTCACATACTCGTCAGTGTCCTCGCAATAGTCGTCTATTGCATTTATTGTTATTTCGTCATAATCCTTTCCTTCTGATTCAGCAAAGTCCTTAGCCTCATCAATTAACTCTTCAACGTTTACTCCGTTTCTGTCTGTCTGATACGAAACAAAGTTGCAAGAAATTACGTTGAATTTCTCTTTGTCCTCCAGTCTGACAACACTGTCGTATTTGGCTGGATTATTCTCTATAACCGTCATAAGACAGTTAGCGAAGATTCTGGACTGTGAATTGTTACCTTTAATTTCGATTGTTGTTTTCATAACTCTTTGTTTTTATTAGTTTTATTTGATACACAAATGTACAACTATTCTGATTAATAGCAAAATATTTCATCATTTTTTTTGCTTCAAAGTGATATTTTTTTGCTTGTCCACGTCAATAAGTTGTTGCAAATACAACTTGTTTAATGATGTCCTGATATTGTCCTTGACCGACTCCGTTATTTCTTCAAGATTGACGTTTTTGGATCCAAACCGCTCTTTTTTTCTTATCAAATCGACTATCAAAATGTAAATCGCCTCATCAAATTTACTCATCTCTTTCATCTGCTTTATTTTCGTCTTGTAACCTCAAATATAAATCGTTTAACCGGCTATCTGTTTGCGTCCGTGATATTTTTTGCAATTCCAACAAATTCTGGTCTTCATCAAAAACGGCTGCCAAATCTCCAGTATATTCGTATCGCGAACGAAAATAAACGGTTATCTGTTTCTTATCGCTGTCGTGAAAAAAAGTGTACTGGCTGCGGTTGCTGGCACCGATGCGGCTCAAACGCTCGTGCAGCTTGTGGTAACGCGCTTTTGCTTGTTCGTACTCATCTGATACGCCCAACTCCCTCGCCTGATGTATTATTTCCTTTTGCGTTCTGTGCAGCTTCTTTGCCAACTTTGCCAAATTATCGTAAATGTCCGTGCGTGCAAATGCTTCTGTTATTGTCCGCTTCTGTCTGTCCGTAAAAGGTTCAAATGTTGCTCTTATTGTCATTGTCGTTGTTTTTGATGTTATACTTTTCTTCGTTAGCCAACATTTCGTTTAATGCTCTTTGCATTCTGTCGCCCAACGAATTGATGTAGGGAGCATAAACGGGTGAGGCTTTAAGGGCATTTGCTAAATCGGTAGGTAAAAAAATGATGTCCTTTCCGCTACCCTTTATCGGCTTAATTTTTCCGTTGCTGTCGATGCTGGTGACTGTCTCGATAAACGTTGTAACGCTGTCAAACAAAAGTTGGTTTATCGGGTTGCAAAGTCCGTCATATTTCAAATTGTCATTCATCGCCCTGTCGGCGTATGAAACACATTTCTCCATATCTCCGAAAAATCCAAACGCCTTTGATAAAGCTGGATTTGTGCGACTAAAATTAAACTGGTCGTTCAACTTTTTCAGAGCCTCGAAATATGTCAGGTAGATGCTGCCTAAAGAGTTGATAATGTTAAACAGTGCGTTCGCTTCTCTGTCTCTTTTATCCACAATTTCCCTCGCTCTTTCTTCGGTGATTAGTGAAACGCAATTAGCGTGATTAGCCGATTTCTTCTTTTTGCTGTAAGTCATTTTGTAATTTTTTTTGCAATGTAAAACATAATATCAACCAACATTTTAGCTACTAACATAGCAATAAATATACTTGCTATTATTTCTAAATACTGGATTATGTAAGTCATTTTATTTTTGATTTTATTTTTTATTCATTCCGTTTTTGCCAAATTTCAAAACCTTTTTACTGCCTGAAGTAAAATGGTTTAGCCCTTTTTTGGCGGCGGTTTATTCTGAAAAGTTGTCATTTTGAAAGTTTTTTTTGGAGACTATCAAAAAGAATAATCTTTTTCTTCTTCGCTTTCTTCTTCGCTTTCTGTTTCGCTGAATGTTAATTCGGTTGTCCTGAAAGTCGTCACACTCTGAATTTCGGTAATATTTGAATTAAAATGCAACTCTCCGTTGTACCCAATGTCGATGTATCCTAAACTATCAAAGGAAAATTTTATGGAATTAGATTGATTTATGTATATACATGTTTCATAAATTTCTCCGTCGCCTTCCAGGTATTCGATTTTGATATTTTCCCTTTTCGCTATCGCTCTCAAAAACGCGTCAAATATCTTTGAAGCATTCCTGATTTGTTCTTCTTTCATTCTCATTTTTTTAATCTTTTTTAGTTATTTCGTTTATATCCCAGATGTCTCGCTTGTAGTCGCTGAGGGTATTCTCAAATAATCGTTTTATAATTTTCATTTGCGTTTCTGGTGTCTCGCTTGTGAAAAAATAATCTGACTGAATCCTGATATTTTCGAAATACATTTCAAAGCGAATATAGTCGTCATCAACCTGCTTTAAGTTGATGAACTGATGTTCGTTGCTCCGACAAGTCAGAGCGTACGAAACCACGCGTCCATCCTCGCTTATTGTTCTGTCTAATTCTGAAACAGGATAAACGCTTGTAACGTAATTTTCAAATTCTGTAATAATTTTCATTGTATTGTGTTTTGAATTGTCCTTTGTGTTTAAACTTTACGTTTTTGCTACTTTCCTTTGCGCGTGTCGCGTTTTTATGTGAAAGCCTTACAACTTTACCACCCAACAAAAGAAAGTGCGTTAAAACGTCTTATTTTGCGTTTTGCTTTTTCTGTGCCTCATATTGCTCCCGTGTGATACATTTCGGGTTGTTAAGCATCTTGTTACGTTCCTCGCTTCTGCGGTCGCTCTCTATCTTATCCAGCATTACCGACCGATATTTCATAAACTCATTCAAATAAACCATTATCTGCATCGGGTCTACCGCTCCGTAAAATTTGCCGTATTTTCCGCCTGCCAACTGGAAGAAGAAAACCATTAGCTCGGTTATTTTAAGATAGCCGTAAGTTTGTGAAATATTGCTTACCAACATCATCATTTGCATTTCCGTCATTTGTGTTGCACCTGAAATAGAATTCAGGTAGGTTATTTGAGCCGAAAGCCACGAATTTTGCAAACCAGCGCAATTAAGGCGCAACTGGGTAAGCGTGTAAGTCTTTGCGCTGAAACAACGTTCTAATGCTTCGGTAGCGAATTTGGCGCAAAGATTAGGCGCGAAATCTTTAAGTATTTTCGTCGCCAAAGTTAAGTTTTGTTTCTGTGTCAGGGTGTTCGATGAAACTTCTGCTAAGTCGTTCCATTTTTTCGAGATATTCCCGTTCTTCCCGTTCTCTTCGCTCAAATCTTGATTCTGGTCTTTGTGAGTTAATTCCATTGTTATTTAAATTTATTTGTTCTTCGTTCTGTTTCCCCTGCCACGTTACGCACGCGCCGTGCCAAGACTTCATGGGATTTTTGCCGACTCGCCAGCCGTTGCTTTCATAATACCCCCAAAACTTTTCGGCAGAAAATGTATATCCTTTTTGCGCTTCGTAGTCCTTGACCTCCTCCAACGTTGGCGGCACAAACTGCGTTCTTTCTTTTCGCGCGGAATTCTTTTCTTTCTTTTCTTCTTGTGCAACTGGTGCCAGGTTATTACCTGAATTCTTTTCATCTAAAAAAATTTCAGCATCGGCGGAAAGCTTTTTTTCTTTATCTACGTTAGTAGATATTTCTTCTTCTTTCTTTATTTCTTTCTTATATTCTTTAGTTAATGCCCTTTGTCTGCCCTTTGTCTGCCCTTTGTCTGCCCTTTGTCTGCCCTCTTCTGTTTCTTCATCTGAATTATTATTTGCATAAGTATCAAAATATGAATTATTTAAGCTATCATTTTGGCGTGCCCTTTGTGTGCCCTTTTCTGACTGACTACAATCGCAATTTTGATACGCTTCGTAATTCTTTATGGAAATTACTGTATATCTGTTTGTTGTGTTTATCTCTATTTCTTTCCCCTCCAGTTTATGCAAAGCAAGTCTAATTTGTTTTACCGACTTTTTGAACTCCATAGCAAGATTTGGCAAAGAAGTCACCAGCTGACCCCGTTTAATAGTCACGCCGTGCCACTCTTTTTCATAAACATTTGCGTCTAAAATAAGAGTAATGAAAAAACGAAACATAAAATCGTCATCGTAATAACGCCAGTCGGTGACGTTTCTAAACAATTTTATCCAACTTTCGCTCATTAGAATTTGATTTTATTTATAACTCTAATCTTGCTCTTTAGTCTTGTCCTTTCTTCTCTTGCGTTTATCAAATCGCGCTCGACAATTTTCTTCACAAATTCAGCATCTATGTAAACGCCCGTTTCTGTTTTCTGTAAATACTCTTTATGATAGAGAAAAAATGTTCTGCTTTTAAGAGCAATGGAGCAACATTCATTCATCGGCCAATAATGTTTTAAAAATTCTTCTGTTTCTGTCATATCGTTTAAAATTAATTAGTGAACAAAGTTATATATTTATTTTGATAAATCAAATATCTCATTAAACATTTTAACAAAAAAATACCCACGTTTCTCAACGTAGGTATTTCGCAAAATCAAATAAAACAAACTTAAATAAAAAACTAATCTTTAACACAAAACATTATTACAACAAAAGAATTAAATCTTGTATATCTTTTTAAGTCGCTCCGTCTCGTTAAACATAATTTTCTGCATCGTTCGGCGCGTCTCTTCATTTAATAGTCGATTTTCGGGTGTGTCTGGGCGCAAATATAGCGACAATGATCGTTTGTCATATTTACCCTTACCAGCGTATGAATATAGATATACGCTTGTTAATCCGCTCTTTAATTTTTTGTACCAAAATGAGCATATCTTTGTTTTCATCTGCTTTGAACTTTGTTTTGTTTGAATACGCAAATATACATAAAAAAAGCTCTCACATTTCACAATGTAAGAGCCTAAAACGTATTAAAATGAATCTGTTATTAAACGGCTATAAGTTACATATATCTTCATCGCAAAGATACATAAAAAAACGCTCGGTTTTCACAAATCGGGCGTTTAGATTGTTCCCTAAATAAAGAAAAATATGAAGTTATTTACATACAAACAGTTAATTTGCTTTCACTTTTCAAAGGTACAAAAATTAATTGAATTTATTTGCGTGTTCGGGTTTTTTGGTGAAATAATTACTTTTACCGCCTTAACTCCGTATTTGATGAAAAGAAACCGTTTCGGCTCTTTATAGACCAGTATTTGCAACGAATCAGACGATGAAATATCGGCGTGCAACTGTCCGTTCTGAATTGCCCCGTCTATCCTGTAGAACTCATTTTCAAAATGTACTTCTTGCACCTTGACCGAATCCACAAAAACCGTATCAATTTTTGCCGAAATTGTGTCGCGCGTGCGTTTGCTTACATTTCCGTACGTCAGAATCCTCTTGACTTTGATATTATTCTTCTTCGCGTAAATCGCACCACTGGGACAAACGTTTGAAAATTGCCTACTGCTTTGCGCTGTGTTGCAATTTCCCTGAAATGTGGTACGATTTATCCTTTTTACCTTTAGAGTGTCTTGTAACGCGTTTAACGCGGTCAAATATATTTTGCCGTCCTCCGCGTTTCTTCGACACTGGAATACCGACACGCACAAAGCGACCACCAACGCCAGCAAAATGGCAATTCTTATAATTAGCTGCTTCATTGGTAGCTCCTTTCTACGTTAATGTAAATGCGTTCCACCTTTGGAACGGCAAGTAACATCTTCATCAGGGCAACAAACGTCACTTTGCTGTCCGTTATAGCGTCTTTCTTTGCGTATCTGCCTACCAACGTGCATCCGTCTGTATCTTTTGGGAAATTGCCTATGTGCATCAGGACGCCAGCAAAACCTTTTATGCCCTCATAGCGTGGGACTATGCCACCGAAATCGCTATATGGTGCCAGCTTTCCGAACCTCGGTGAAACTTGGTCCATACAAATTGTGTAGTTTCCCGTTGGTATCGCACACTTGCGCGCGTGCTTGGCTTCGTATATGTCGGCTAACGTGGAATGTTCATCAAGACCAGCATCAAACGGCTCTAACGTCTTACAAAAATACTTGTCATTGATATACAGACTTCCCACGCTTGACAAATCTGTCTTGACCTCTCTAATCAGTTTTATTTTCATCTTTCAATTTTTTTAAAAGTCTCACAAAATCGGCTTCGGGTAAATTATGCAGAGCCTGTAGAGCCTTGGAATATTCTTTGCGCGTTTTGTCGTCCGCGTTTTCGCGAACTGAAACAAATTCGACTATAAGTAAAAAAACTCCAACTACGCAAGTACAAACGGGCACATTTTTCAGCGGTTGCAACAATAGTGCAAATACGTTGCTGTAATCTATTATTACATCTATCATTGTCGCCAAAAAAATAGCGCTCTCCCTCTCTCGGAACTTTGTTATGGTGCGACTTAGGGCGAATGAATTGCGCTTCTCCCCCCTCTGTTTCGCTTTGTGTAATCCGCAAACAAGGTCAATCAATATTGCAAAAAACACGGCGACGGCAATTATAACACATATCGCCAACATCTGCTTGTTTAATAAGTGCTGCAACATTTTTCAAATGATTTTAAAATATGATTACTATAATTTAATACAATCTTACAAATTTAGTACCAGTGTAGACTATTTTCAAAGCTCCGTCTGTTACCTTGAAAGAAGAACCATCAACATTGTATGTGAATGTACCATAAAGTATTATCTCGTCACCTGCGTTGTATCCTGTGGCAGTTTTGTTTATGCTGGTTATTGTTCCATTGCCTGTTGATATGTTGATAAATTTTGTCAGCGAATTAATATTCAACACACCGTTTGATATATCTGCGGTTGATACGGATTTTTTGTAGTAGATATCACCTGATGCAGTTACTGTACCTGGGAATGAAGTATTACCTGATGCATCCAGTAAAGTTGCAGTACGCATTGCTTTATCATAAGAACCATTTGGAGTTGATTTATATTGGCTGACATATATAGGTTCAGTTCCATCATCAGCAGTTGCAAGTTCTACCCAACCTGAATCATTCGCAGTTGCACCTCCAACTAATCTCCATCCATCATTTCCTCCTACAGTTCCATATATTCCCTTAGCAGAAGTTCCCGAATCAGAGAATATTAGATTTCCAGTAAATGTACCTACAGATATTACACCAGCATCTGTAATAGTTATGTTTGTACCAGCTGTCAATTTCTTTTGATACAAAGCTAAAGCTCCATTCATGCAAGATAATGTTGGCACTATAACGTGGCTTGAATCAAAAGGAGTACAATCTGGTTTTGTTGCAAAATCAATAGGCAGGTTAAAGAAAGTGTTTATTGCCGAAGAAGTACTATCTGTTATCTGGTACTGGTCATAAAACCATTTGATGTATTCTGTTTGACCGCCAGAATTTCCTGTGTAAACATTATCAAGTACCAAAGATGTCTGTGGATCTTTAATAAACAAAGCAGGGCTAAACAGTGTTTTTGTAGTACCATCCTGGTCTGTTACAGCATCAAAGCAAACTGGAGAAGCTGCTTGGAATGTCCTTACAAACGACTTAACGCCCGTTGGGAGCTGAATTTGTTGGCTGCTACCGTTAATCGTGTCTACCGTCATAATGGCGGTTGATTGATTGACAGAAATCTCCTTAACTGCATCATCTTTGAGGACCGCTTTTAAACCTGAAAGGTCGTAAGTCTTTTGTTTATTATAATTGTCGGCACCTGAATAAAAAGTTATATCTAATTTATATTTTGCAGAATTATATTCAACGTCTTTAATGACTCCATCAAGAACATCTTGCAAAACTGCTTCCCTATTATCGTTAAAGTTTGATTTTATATAAATTCGTCCAAACCTCGTTATTCTGAATTTGTTATTATGTCCTCCGTTGCCGTCGCCAACTACAAAGATATCATTTGCAACCGCTTCGCCTCCGCTTACAACGGTGCAATTTGATACGCCAGAATGAATTAAGTTAGAATCTCCCAACGCCACACAAGCGTCCCCTTGGTTGGAGTTATTGCGTCCCAATGAAGTTGAACAAAGACCCGTGGCCATGTTGTTCGCTGAAATCTCATCATCAAGACAAGTGACCACAGACCCGTTACCCGTGCCGTCCTTTAAGTGCTGAACATTTTTTGTTATATACTTAATCAGGTTACCAACTCCAGTGTCCTCAAACGCTTTCAGCGTGTCGGAATACTGCCACCACGTTGATGTGGTAGTGTTGTAATATGGAGAGTTACCGCCGCTCGGGTTGGTTACCTGGGTGGCTATGCAAGTTGCTGTAAATACAACGCTCTTGGTATCTGCATCAGAATCGGAGACTACTGAATAGACCTTTATTTTGCTGGTCGTGTAGGTGCCCCAATCATCATCGACAATATTCAGAACTCCGTAATACTGCCCCGTTGCTGCGTTGCTCGCTTTCGGAATCCTTACCCAACACTGGTTTAATGTTGCATCAAATCCAATATCGGTAATTGGCACACTCACCTCTGACGGGTTAATCAGGTTAAAAGTCGCTAATTTGGCTTTTCTTATAAAAATTGTGCTGCCGTCTTGGTTTACCAAATTAAAATGCAAGACAGCCACGTTATTTTGTTGTATATCCATAATTGTATTTTATTATTCTCCTATACTGGTTAAATTGCTATATCTTGAATTTTCGTTATCATCTGAAAAAATTTTTACATATCCTTTTGATATGCAAAAATATCGGCAAATTCTTAGCATATCATCGCCAAATGATTTGAACTTGTCGGAAATACTGACAATTTGCGTTTGTGTGACTGGTTGGGAAAAGTCTGTCGTTTTCTGCACATATCCGTATTTGGTCGCAACGCCGTTACAGGTTCGGACAATCAGCGAGTAAGATAGATATGCGTCAGCTTTTTTCAGTCCGTCCAAAACATAGTTTTTCCCTTGGTACTCGAAATTTGTTCCGCCCTCCAACAACTCGGTATAATCATCAGGAGCGGCCAACACTTTTGCAAAAAACTCGCTGCCCAAAATCGTACGAATTGAAAAACGCTCGACATCTTCTATGCAGTTAAGCGCGCTTTGCTCTTCGGTGCTGCACACTCTGCAAAGGGTATTAATGTCACTTAGCTGGATTAGTGTTTTCATCTACAATAAATTTTAACGGTTGAATTTTCATCTCGGTGCCTTGCAAAGAAATAAATTTTGTCTGAATCTTTTTAAGTGCGTTCTCAATTTGTGAACGTTCCTTTGAAATCGCCACATCGTAGGAGTTATAAGCGTCTTGGATAACCTGACCGCCAAAGCCAATTTTACCCTGCTTGAGCAAATAGAATGTTTCTTGCTCAAAAACAGAATAGATACGGCTCTCAACTCTGTCGGCTGTGACGCTGAAATCCTTGTCAAAATTCTTCAGCTGCAAGTCAATCGACTTGGGTGCGCTCTCCATATCATCAACGCCAACCGCCAATATCTTTCCCGCATTGCTGTCTCCCTGCATCTTGGCAATAGCTTCCAAAAATTGCTGGTTTTGCTCCGTTTCCCCCCTTTGGTACGCAATAATCGCGGATGGTAAAAAGTTGGCGCGCGTGTTGCGGTAGTTAATATTACATAATCCAGTGTCGGTTGAAATGTCGGTCAAAACATTCATAGCGCACGAAGTCGGGTAATAATCTCGGTTGGAAAAATAAAATATCTCTCCGTTATATTTCTGTGCGTCAGCTTCGTTTGGCTTGTTATCCCCGTACATTCGTCTCAATGTCGCTTCCCTGCTAATAGAAAACGGAAAGTATTTAACACAATCGACAATCGGGTTAATCTGCTGCCCGTTCTGCGTGCTCTCTCCCGTCCAATCCTGGCACCATAATACAAACGGAATATAACCGAACGAATCGCACTCACCCAAACGCAATTTTTCTATATCCATGTTCCTTATGGCAACGATATTGCCTAATCCGTCATACTGACAATGCAGAGCGAAACCTCCAAATTTTGCCGAATTATCAGCCAACTGCGCTACCAGGTCGTTTAATGTTTGGGAATAATTGACCATAACGGCGTCACCTCCCTCAATGCCCTTGCCCTCGATAAATCTCGCTTTTTTTCTGACGCAAGTGGACGCCGTGGGGCTTGCCTGTATCATATTGTTAAACACATTCGGGAAAAGGTTATCAGCTCCCCACGCCTTTATATTGTAGGTCGTTGAAAAATCCTCCTCAAACTTCTCGGGACTTGTTTTAATTCTAATCCCTCCGCTCTGAATCCTTGTTACCTGCATACCTTAATTCTTTTTAGGTCTCCCGACTTTTTTGGGTGTGGTTTCCTCGGCGCTATCATCTGCATCGGTCGTTATCTCATCTTCGTCAGGTTCATAATATGGATTTTCAAAAATAAAAGTCTTGAAAAACTTTGGCTCGTTAGCTTTTATCCACTCGGCTGCCTCGTCTGTCAAATTGTTGGCGGTTGCAACTCCAGCGGCGACAACTGGGCAAGAAATTATTGCGCCGCGCTGCATTGACCATCTGCGCGGCTTTGGAAATGCTGCATTTTGTTTGAAGAAAAGGCAAAGAGATACAACTAAATCTTGATACAAATTTTTGCAGTTGCATCGCTCAAAGTCTTTAAAGTTAATGCGCTTGTAAATTGCTTCCAGCTGCATTTTTTCTTCATCTGAAATAGTGGTAGCCGCGTCTTTCTGAATCTTTTGGAAAAGGTCAAAAACAAAGTTTTTTGAATCTTGATATATCATAATTGTAAGTATTATTTATAAAAAAAGCGGTTGAAATCCTCAACCGCTTCAAAGTTACAAAAAAATCGTTTATGCGTAAAGAGCTGCAACGGCTGCCTCTGTGGTTGCTGCATCGGTGTTGAATAAGAAAATCTTTGACTTTCTCGCCGCCTTTTCTGTTACAACAACCGTCCATCCGTCTCCATCGTCGCTTGCTGGTTCGTTTGTAATGTTGCCTGCATCCGCGCGGCAACCGTTTTCAAATCCGACAATTTCAAACTCGGATTTTCCGCCGTTCTTTTGCTTTTTCGGCAATACGACTACAAATTCACCATTAGCAATTT
>OGVH01000034.1_pt1 | contig 10995 bp, 18 predicted proteins | sample 1575731 | NCBI WGS metagenome assembly OGVH01 (sample SAMN07581544, study PRJEB24739) | freshwater metagenome | place: Singapore | collected 2015-04
GTTTCCCAGTCACGATAACAACTCATACTTCAGTAGATAAAGAGTTCCACAAATTGTATTTGGGGTGACCACCAAAGTAATCATCAGCACCTTGAATGGTGTAACTACCTGAAGTATAAGTTGTTATTGGGACGTAACTGTTTGAAGTTGCGCCTTTTAATGTAAACGTAAACACGAACGCCATGTGGTGTTCTCCTATACTGTATTCCTTTTATTTACTAGGAGGACGGAAATAAAAAAGGGCGACCGAAGTCGCCCTTTTTCAATAGTTCTAACCTTAGTTAGAAACTTCGTGCAACATAGCGAGTGACAATCCGCTGTATACAGCAAGACCAGAGTAGAACTTGACACGGTAGATGTCGTTGTCCTTAGTCTCGGAAGCACCAACAGGCTGAACAACTAGACCCATATTGTTGAAGCCAGTCAAACCAGCAACACCAACACGCTCAGTGCCGTCGTCGAAGTTCATAGCCATTACATATGTGTCTGTAGTAGTACCAGTACCACCAGAGTTGTTAATGTCAGCAGGGATCCAATCACAACGGAAGATAGGTACACCAGCGTACGATTCAACGTTGATTCCACCAACAGAAACGTATTCTGGAGTAGAACCACCAAGAGCACGCCACAATGCACGGTAAGAACGGATGGTGCGTGGGTTCATCACCAAGCAGTCAACTTGACCGTCTTTCGACTTAACAGCATGTAGAAGAGCGTCAAGATCAGCGAAAGAAAGTACGTCGGTTGCTTTGATGCGTTGGTCAGAACCAAGACCAGTAGCGATTTTGCGGAGACCATCGAACTGTGCGTCAGCAGCAGCAAACTTCGGAGAGGTTGGGAACACGAAAGAGCCAGGTGTAGAAACACCATTAGCAACACCTTCAAACATCATGTGTTGGAAGTGACGACCAACGTTCTTAGCTTTGGAAGCGATCATTTGGGCGACCAAATCACCACCTACGCCTTGAGCTTGGAGCAAGCCGTTTACTTCTGCATCACCGATGATGGTCGTAAGAGAGCTCGTAACCTTGGTGAAGGAAGGAGCAGCTTTTGCAGTGATCGTACCATCGATGCCAACAACTTGTGTGTCACCGAGAACGTTTTCGCGATTGTAAACCTTTGCGTTACCCATGATAGGTTGGAAAGGCATCATTTGATATATTGGGCTGACTTCAACGATATTTTCGATGACGCCAGTGACTAAGTCATCCAAAGAAAGTTTGGAAGCTTCAGCAAGTGTAATACTAGCCATTGTAAGAGTCTCCTAAAGAGTGTCGAGTTGTTAGAAAAAATTTTAATCCCATTATTTAGCCGAACGTTTTGTTGGACGTGCGGTTTGCTAAACCACTTGCAATTCGATCTACCGATGACAACTTCTGTGTCGTTTCACCTGTAGGTGCATTTGGTCGCTTAGAGCCGGTACCAGTTGACTGTTTAAAGCAATGTGGTGCTTCCTTGTCACGCAATTGATTCATGAATTTTTCTAATGATAAAGGGTTTCCGTTTTCATCTCGGTACTCTTTGTCACGTGGGAGCAATTTCCCATCTTCCACAACAAAAGCGTTCTTAGCTCTATTCACCACATCCGGTAATGCGCTTTCATGTACACCATATTTGATGGCCACTTCCTTCGCTTTATCAGACAGTACAACTTCTTGAAGTTGATTCTTCAATTGTTGGCGCTCAGCCTCAATACTCTCCAAACGGGCCTTAAACTCTCCAACTTTAGAGTTGACCAATTCTTCAAGATTTGGTTGGTTGGTGCCAATTTTTTCAAGTTGGGTTTTTAGATTGATGTTATTCTCTCTAAATTCCTTCAACTTCGCTTTCTGCTCCTGGAGTTCCGTCTTGACCTTCTGTACTTCTACAGGATCAAATCCTTCAACATCCAAAACATACTTCCCGTCAACTTCTTTGTAGAAACTTTCCAGACCCTCCGGAACGTTTTCAACTATCATTTGTAAGCTCATTATTAATATCTCCTATGGCTCCCCGAGCCGTTTCGCAGGTCTATTTATTCGGAATTATTATCATTTTGCTCTCTTTGCATTAAACGCTCCATTTCCATCTGGACTGATGGAATAATTTCTCCGCGAACTAAGCAGTCAAGAACGGATTCTCTTGATACGATTCCACTGTTAAACAAGTTGAGTATTGCAGCAACGTCTTGTGCTGATAATCTCTGTGTAGTAAAGTCTCTATTCATTTCAAATTCCACTTCAGGATCTTGTTGTCCATACCATTTTAAGGAATACTCCAACGCTTCCGAAAATGCTGATTCGACTGCAGATGTTATTGAAACAAGTGACGCTGTCTCTGCACCTGTTCTAATTGCTAGGGCATCAGCCGATTCCACACCGTTTTTGGGCATCAACAATGATGAACCCAATTGAAGCATTTGGTTCTCTTTGGTTTGGATTCTACTTTCGACGGCTTTTAACCCTGCTCCAGTGAATTCCAAGTATCCGACACGTGAATTGTGATCGAGTTCCCACAACGTTGGGGTACCAAGACATACGCCGTTGGACATCTCACGTTGGAAAGATCCAGCTAAGTATGGTTGTGGTAATGCTGTAAAATGAACACCATGTTCGAGATCAACTGTGGAGCAGAAATGCGATATGTTTAGCTGTGCTAAATTGTACGCTACAGGATCATGAACGTTGGGTGTGTTATCAAATGGGTTACAGAATACAAACGGTATTTCAGTCATTCTCACACCACGAACAGTAGGCATGAAAGTTTCCGACACTTCGAACTTTTTACCATCTTTGTCTTTCTGTTTCCAAATTCTTACTGTAAAGAACCCTTCTTCATCCAAAAACAACTCACGATATTGTACTTGTGGTACTAACACATAGGGGTCTTTTGGATCCTCAACATATGTATCTTCCTTTAACACCACGAGGGTTGTTTTGCCATCAACCGCTCTCCAGTTTGTAATACAATGGTGGTAATATAAAACCAAATAGGGTTTTGCACTCATTTCATTAAAGTCACAGTAAATTCCAACTCGACCACCTTTGATTACCGAACGTATTACTTCACCTAGGAAATCTCTCATTCCTAGATTCTCGTCAAACTCTACATCAACTTCAGGGCTCATCGTAAACGGTTTACGTAAAATGGTACCGACCATGGCTTCAACGGTTCGTCTGGTTGCATTGAAGTAGGTACCTCTATTAACATACTTCATATACTCTTCAGACGTTTGACCAGCTAACTTTGGTACATACTCCTTTACTGTACCATTGTATGCATCTGATGTTACAGCCGCCTTATGTGTTGCAAATTGTGGATGGGTACTATTGATTGGCATGACGATTCCTCTTAAATTCCTAGTAACTTGATTGTTCTACCACTTGAGTGCACTCTTAATGGGTAGCGTTTGCAGATAAAATATCCAGCTGCATCAACTGGGTGATCTTGGTTGTGTGATTTGTCTGGTTCGCCACTAGCGTTGTACCCTTGAGTTTCCAAAGCTTCAGTATACAACGGACAAAGTTTTGTATTTACGTGATACCTCCGTTCACCACTCGAGTTACAGAATAGTGCATTAACAGTATTAATTCTATCCTTAACAGCTGGGTTGCTTGCATCCACTGTAACAACGAAGCCAGCCTGACGCAACAATTGGATATCAGTTACAGCTGCATTGGTTTTTCTATTGGCACCAGAAGCATCCGGATAAATGTAAATCGTTCTCCTTGGGTACCTATCTCTAATTTTGTTAATCATCTCTTCCGTGTTGAATACGTTGGTTATCTCATCAACAGCAATTGGAAATCCAGTATCAGGATTGATTATGTGAACTATACCGCAACACTTACCAACGTTAAAGTCCATACCAATATGAAGATCAGATGGCTTTCCTGGTATATCGAAGGATTTGTAATTAAAGTCACTATGGTTCAAGTGGCGGTCAAATGTGTAATAAACTTGTCCACTTTGAAGGTTAACAAACTCACCATTAATATAGGCTCGTATAAGCTGTTCAGGATAACTTCTCAACAAACTTGGGATAAACCCAGGATCCAAGTAAGGATTATCAGTTGATTTTGCGCGATAAATCTTTCTGTCATCCGCAGCATTCTTTACAAAGAACTCGTAGATGAAACCAAACCCTTCAGGTGTGGATGTGGTATATCCTTGCAAAACAGGTGCGCGTGCGCGTAAGCGTGATTGTAAAACTTTCCACATCCTACTTGCAATGTCTTTCTTTATCGTGTCGGCTTCATCTACACCAAACCATGCTAGGTTCAATCCCACCAACTTACCATAATTCTCCGCTGACCTTACTAGTATGGTTGACTTGCCTTCTTTAAAATACACTGTAAAGGTTGGATATGGTGTAGCTTTATACGCATACTGAATTTCATTTGCGTGGAGTAATTCTTTGAATTGGGGTATTAACACGTCCGCTGCCATTGCATGTGTTGGTTCTAACATCAGACCGGTGTGACCTGCATTCAACCATGCAAGGTATAATGCTTTTGCACAAAACGCGTGTGTCTTTCCAGATCCATATCCACCAACGAATGCTACATATCGGTGTTCAAGATCCTCAACAAAACAATGTTGGTGGTTCAGTAAAGATAGACTAACTTCCATTCGATTGTGGCTCTATCTTCTTTAGTGTTATCTTTTCAACTGGAGCAGACGATTCATCGGGCTGATCTCTTTGGCCCAACATTTGTTTACCCAACCAAATTAACATAGAAGCATTTCCCTTCATTGCTAGATCCAATTGAGCTCGTCTAATCGATTTTTTTACCTCTGTGTGACCTTCTTTTACTACGTGGGAAAAACGATTGAGAATCGTACTTTTATCCACGGAGAAAAAATCGGCAATTTCTTGGTATGTGCATCCTATTGATGCTAGTTTGAAGACCTGATCTTCATCGATCTCTTTTTTGGGTCTACCCATTTTTCTGCTCCCAGCAGTGTTGTGCCTCCCCGAGGCGTGTTAGCGTGCGATTTGTCTGTATCCGTACCCAATAAAAGCCATATTGAGTTGTTCATGGTATCGTCTAGTTTTTTCCAAAAGGGATTTAATTTTGAGCGACAGGTCAGATGGTTTGTTTTCTGCTGCTCGTATCAACAAAGATTTGCGTAATGGCTTATCTGCTGAACCAAAAACACTCAAATATGTTGCAATACAGTCATTTGTTTGTTCGACTTCTTTCTCCGTAAATCCATTACGTAACAAATAAGCCTTGAACTCTTTAACTTTAACATCGCTCATTAGAATTGTTTCTCCTTTTGGCGACGTTTGACCCAATCCCGATCTTTTGGATCTATGTACTTTGGTTTCTTACTTGCCCAATCACCACCCTTAAAGTGTATTGGAGCGACTCCAAATACCTTTTTACTTTCTGCACCGCAATGTGGACAAGGATGTGTTGGTGTAGTTTCCTTCATTGATTGATTTATCTCGAACACACCGTGCTCTGGACATTCAAAATCATATTTCATTTTTAATATCTCCTGTTAAGGGCTTTATATTTAGTTGTAGAGGGTGGAGATGTACTTCCTTTTACACCATTTGTGTTTTTGATATAATGATTACATAACAACGCACGACGGAGAACAAAACATGTCAGCATACAAAATGGGTAAGGTAACTGCGGTATTCAGTCAGGGGATTGAGAAGCAAATGAAAAAATATGACCTTCCAATGTTTCATGTCAAACAACAATTGGATTTGGCATTTGATATGATTAACGTTGAGGGGAAGATTTATCTCCCAACTGCTGGTAGCAAGGCATTGTTGATTGGTACTAAGACATCGCACGATGTAGTTGTATTCAATGATTTTACAGTTTGTCAATCGAAATAGATTTAATTTCCTTCTGGTACTAACGAGTATTTGATATAATAGTTTTACATTAGCAAGAGAGATATGCAAAATGAACATACACGACGTGAGGAATTTGTTGGTTCCTGGTTCAAAAGTTAGATATGTATTTGAAAATTCAACACATAATGGTGTATTGGTCAAAAAGCATGGGGATTTGATTTTGGAAGGGCATTGGAAGGTGCGTTTTTACCACGATGGTGCTAAAGTGAGTGTAGGATGCAGAAAAGGTGTGTACAGGAAAAACATCAAGATTGTAGCACTTATTAACGAAGATGGTTCTGAGACATCTTTGATTTGTGACCCTATTGCTGATATGACAACTGAACAATTCTTCGATGATGTAAAGTATGGTAACGTTACTAACTTATCCGAGAAACTTGATCCACAAAGTCGTCATGCATTTCTTTACCATTTTGAAAATGATTGGTATGTCTTTAGAGCCTTTATGGGGAGAAACGGAAATACTTATACGGGTTTCACACGTGGTACCACATACGTATGTAAAAAAGTTGACAACAAACTAGAGAAGATTCCGTCAAACACTAAAATTGTGCGGGATATGATCAAATACCTACACGAATATCATGAAAAATTTCAAATCTTTTATATTTGATAAGAAAAATCCTCGTGTACCATATCAGTATTTGATATAATAATATCGTCAAAGAAAGAGAGATAGATAAAAATATGAAAACAATAGATGTTTTTCTGTTAATGGTGTGTGCTAGTATGGTGTGGTGGCATGGTGTTGGATTCATAGCCGAATGGGTGTTAAGCAACTGCACCGGACTTTATTGAAAACGAAAGAGAGAAATTAAAATGTATACAAGAAAGCTCGAAACGCATCAAGATTTTATCCTTGCAATGGAATTTTTCAAAAACCAAACAGAAGAATTCTGTCTAGAAGCTGTTCGTCAAAATTGTTGGAATCTTGAACTAATTGAAAACCAAACAGAAGAAATGTGTCTAATAGCTGTTCGTCAAGATGGTAGGCTACTGTGTCATGTCAAAAACCAAACAGAAGAAATATGTTTGGCGGCAGTATTGCAGAACCCCAACGCCCTTTACTACATCAAAAATGAAGAAATAAAAAACAAAGTGAAAATATTATTCATGTGACTTATACAACCATGAAAAGTTTAAGAACCACAAGTATTTGAATAGATAGAATGATAAGTGGAACTACTGTTCTGATTAACTCCAACCTATAATGATGTTTTTTGATCCACTTGTCAAGGTTAGTCTTTTTGGCCACGGATGTTACTAAATCCACATTTAACGTTGATCCATTTATTGTACCACGATTCGTCTTCCAATACACCATAAAGAAACTGATACTTTGCTTCCATGTAGTTCAATTGGTTTTTGGAAATACACAAACACAGTATCTCTCTTTTGAAATGTTCTTTGCCGATCAACTTAATATCGTTCTTTAGTTCTGTAGACGATGAGTAGTATTGTCTCCAGTTGGATTCGATTGTAACTTTTATCTTCTTACCATTATGCTTCTTTGATTTCATACTAAAGAATTGCTTTTGACCAATGTATTTCTTACCATTAGTCGTATTTGTTATCATGTAGACGAAACCATGATAGCATTCCATATTGACAATATCTTTTACAGGCTTACCATTAAACCACCATGTCATGATTTGAGATCTCTATAGATTTTGTTTGAGACGTAAACGTCTAAAAGTTTAATCAACTCAGGATCATCAGACGAACACACAACAATGTTGTATTTGATTGTGCCGTCCTTGGCAACATAGGGTTTCAATTTGGAATGATATTCGGATGGTATTTCGTCGATGTTGAGGTTCATACGAAGTCCTTTTCGTATATTTAGTTAGCGGAGAGCTATTGGAAGGAAATCATTTTCGGAATTTTACCATCCTGGATAGCCCACATCGCTTGAATTTCATCCTTACAGATTTTGTATTTGGTTTTGGCACAGATGTTATTTTGCTCACGACAGTACTCATTATAAGCGTCCATATCGTTTGCATTTTGTAGATGGATTTCGATGTATTCGTTGAGCAGTCGTTGTCTAGAAATTTCGTATATTTTGTACATTGAGTTTGACATGCGTGATCTCCTAAAAATAAAATTATATAATGTCATCGTTTGAATTTCTACAGTATAATTTTTCTAAATAATGTTGACAAACATTAAAATCTCCTCTATAGTGCACAAATAACAAAAAGAAATGCTTTTCGATCTCCTTGTATGTTACTGGTCCCCGCTTCGGCGGGGTTCTTTTTTTACGGTATCAGGTGTTTTGTTGCGTTCTTCAATGCCTCTTGTTTAACCTCAGTATCTGCCCACTGTTTCGCATAAATCAAATATTCAAAAGTATCCAACCAAAGGTCTAGCGTCTTAACGTGATCGAGTAAACGAGCTATGCCAGGATAGTGGGAAACCATATTTTCTATCACATGGTTAATTGTTATTTTCTTGGTTTCTTTTTGCATTTGTCGCCGTGCCATCTTCCATAGTTTAAAGGTTTAAACCACACACCACAGTGAGGGCATTGTTTTTCCGGTCGCATTATAAATTTAGGAGTAACGAATCTATTCTTAGCACAGCAATCTTCATGATTCTGTGTTCTGGTACCCCATTTAAGATTATTTGCTGCATTTGATTGAAAACCCTCTTCGTCAAGAGTTTCGTCTAAATGCATAACAATATCATATGTCTCGGGATTTGGGTTTGGTACATGGGCAATTGCAACTAGCTTTGAAACGGTTACTGTTGTTGGTTTCTCGTTCACACAAATAGTTACATACTTGTGCCCATAAACATACTTTTTCTTAGTACCACCAAGCGAAGGCTGTTTATGTATTTGTGACTGTCTAATTTGAGCTGCTACATAAAGTTGATTTGTAAGTCTGCAACGGAGGAATATTTTTTTACCATCATCAGTCGCCCAAAACTCTGTTCCTCTGTAAACTCCTTTTTTGACACATCCGACAGCAAAGTCTTCTACTGTAGCATATCTCTTCTGTTGTTTTTTACGTGACGCTTTCATATTATTTCTCCTGCTGGCAATATATTTATTATATTTTGCACCAATTTAAGGTTGGTCCTATCAAAGAATGTTCCCTTTGTCATAGATATTAAGTATACTATAAAAAATCACATGCCTCCACACTTAATCGTATGTTGGAGATGAAAAAGGTTCGGATCTTCCTAAACCAAGTAACGTTGCTAGGAGTGCAGAGGACCTGATGGTTAACGTATAATCATCGAAGTGCGCGAGCTAAGTAGCTGAGGGCGGTTTGTACTCTCAGTGGATGCAATTCAAAGCACAATAAAAGATCTGTTTGAACATGTGTACAATAACAATGTCCGTTATGGTTGTAGGCAACTAGGGAGGCTAGAACTGGCTAGTCAAACCTGGGGTTTATTTTTTTAAACTCCGAACCAGGGGCTTTTTTCCATTTAGGCTTCTAACGGAATTAAACACGAAGTGTGAATAACAACGAGGAACCGGACGAACGACTTCGGAGTGAGTAGCGGTTCTGAGTTACGAGCGAAGCGAGTTAAAACTCCTTTTCTCCTGATGTAATTTCCGTTAAAATCAATTTAAAACGAGGTAGATGTATGACGACATATCTAATAACTGCTAAATCGAAAGTAACACCTATTCCTGGATCGAAAAGCCCTTTCAAAAACATATACAAAGAACAAGGAAGAGAAATTCGGTTTACATATAAAGTAAAAAACGCAGACGAATGGATCAATTCATACATTTTTGTTAGAAAAGGAAAGAAGTACATCTCATGTCATTGCTTGGATGTGGGTGAACCAAAGTACTTTACAAAAGAAGGAAGTGCAATACCAGCTGAATGGGTTGAGCCGTATATTCAAGAACCAACGTTCATGTACGGAGCAGCTTTTCAATTAGAAGACGTAAAGGTGATTGGTATTAAGAGAGACAACTCGCTTCGCTCGTAAATCACAACCATGAACTTCATTTGCTTTGCAAATTCGTTCGATGGTGTGTGATTACTTTATTCTTCTTTCTCTCTATAACAATATAACAACCAGTAGAACCACGAAATGTGTTTTCTGTGCATTGTGGTGTGTGTATCACATCAACCGAATTGATCTGCGTTATCACACCACAACTGGCAAGAAGAAACAAATTAAGAAACAGTAGCACCTTCAACTGCAACTACCTTCCATGCTGTACCATTAGAGCGACAAATTGTACGTCCACCTGATGCATTTGTTACTAGAATCCATGCATTTGGGTGTGCATTGGCAGGTGGTAGAGATGCAAGAGTTGTTTCACCCAAATCTTTGTACATGGCGAAGTCAATTGCATCAAGTGCTTCATTGATTGTGACTTCTTTTCCGCGTTGTCCTTCTGTTAACTTGTCCATTCCCATTCTAGTTGTTGTTGTCATGCAAATACCCCTTAATTAAACGTGTGTACGACATGGAATCCAGGACCGAACTCCAAATCGAGTTGTGTTACAATGACTCGTATTGTTCCTTGAGCAGAACCAAAGTCAGCTATTTGTTGTTCTGTTGTATAGATGTAATCTGATGTCTGTTGTACCACTGTTCTAACAACTACATCAGTTAATGGATTGAGGAATTGGAGGACATAACCACCAAATCCATCTTGGTTAATCGATGGTGACCCATCAATCAATTCAGTATTAACCGTGTTACGTCCTTTCCACGACAAATTCCAATCACTACCAGTTATAGTTGCTTTTAGATGTGATGGCTTCCATGGACGACGTGATGCACCACTTGGTTTTGCAGATACGGCTGTTGCTTTATCGATAGATGAACCAAATGTAACAAATTTAAATTGGACTTCTTGGTCTTTTGTACCCAATGAATATGGGTAATCAACCATCGTATTTTGGTCAAGGAGGACAAATAACTCCTTATTAACGTGGTTGTCCATATACGGCTCAGTTCCCTTTCTTCCTCTTAACAAACCAGATAATCTGTATGTTTTTGGTCCAATTAATGTAGCAGTACGGAACGCAATAATTTCACGTCCCACCATTGCTAAATTTTCACCATTTAGTACATCTACTTTCGATTTTGATTCCAATGTACCTGTTGCTAATACAACATCAATTGTTGTTATCTCATCCCATACAGTACCT
>OGVH01000035.1_pt1 | contig 10809 bp, 18 predicted proteins | sample 1575731 | NCBI WGS metagenome assembly OGVH01 (sample SAMN07581544, study PRJEB24739) | freshwater metagenome | place: Singapore | collected 2015-04
GTTTCCCAGTCACGATAGGTAGTAGCAAAAAACCGGCGCTGCTATCCCTGACCCTCGCAGCTGTCTGCGCACTGGTACTGGTGATGCTCGCCGGCTGTGATGCCCAGCCCCAGCCAAAGATCAAAGAGGCGCTGGTCGTGATCAAGATCGTTGACGCCCCAGCGACCCTGGGTGGGAGAATGGAAATGTTCTGCTGCTGCTACTGAGCGCGCCGAATCCTGTTGCTGACGGAGCTGTAGACCTGAGCGGCATCAGGTACTACCTGAGCTGATCAGTCAGCGAACAACGGCCCGCCCTGTGCGGGCTTTTCTTTTGTCTGAAAAAGCTTAACAGCCGGGATAACGGTATCGTTCAAAATCCAGCAAACAGATACCATACTCCGTGTAGCCAATGTCTGCTTCAAGACGCTTTGCATAATCATAAGCTTCATCTTCATTGTAGAATACAGGGCTATTTCCGAAAAACTGATCCATACGCCAACCAAGATTATACTTTTGTCTCTTCTCGTGGTAGTGCAGACTATCAATAGCCTGTGCGTGTGCCACTCGGTAAGCTTTGATTCCGTCAGGCATCATGTTGTGCGTTGTGTACTCATTCACCCACTTGTGCATATCTGTTGTCACAAGAATGTAGACTCCGTTATCGGCTGACATTTATTTCTCCTTGTGGACTTGTTCCGCTACCATTGTAACTCATTCCAGAGCTTACCAGCAAGCTCATAACCCTTCAGCTTACGTTCCCAATAGGCTTCTGAGTCTGCATGGTAACGCTCCAGTTCTTCTTCTCCAAACACCTCAAACGTACAAGGAATCATACCCTTATCGTCTGGATCGCCAGATTGCATCTTAATCTCAAAATCATAAGCACGAATATCAGGCTCATTATTGCTGTAAGTCCAGATCAGCTCTTCCAGATCACGCAAACGTAGTTGGTGAGCAGCATCCAAGTCAACATCATCTGAATACTCATTCAGTCCTTGAATCTCAGCTTGCTTCTTTACATAGTACATTGGAATACCAATAGTCTCTTTGTCTTTAATCGTATCATAGAGTTTTGTGACATACGCAAGGACAACTTCATTCAAGTTTTCAACACAGTAAGTGTCCTTGATATTCGCTTGCCATTTACCTTTCTTCTTGTGCATTGTGCCTCTCCTTTAATCCAAAAATGTAAGTTTTGCAACACGATAGATGTACATGCTCTCGCTAGAGCGTTGGTCACGGAAATGCACAGCATTAGCCACGCCCTCAATAACATCCATGTTATCGTTGTTAGTACAAGTCCAATGATCTCCAGTTTCAGGATCAAACCCAATTACAACGTAAAGATTGTCTGTGTTCATACCGCCCTCCTTCGTTTTCGTTGTAGCCATTATAGGCTCAGTGAGCTACAGATGCAAAGAATAAAATGGAACAAGGGAGATGAATTTTATGCAAAAGAAAGCCCCTCACAAGGCAGGGCTAGAAGTTAAGATAGGTGTGCTTTAAGCTCTGCAAAACCTCCGATGTAAGCACCATCTTGTACAATCTGAGGCATAGTGCGAGGAGTTACACCATACTCGTTTTGCATTTGCTGAATAAACTCTTCTCGTTGGTAGTCTGCGCCCAATGTGAGGTATTTATACTCTTGACCCATTTGCTCACAAAAGCGTTTTGCTTGGTCGCACTGGGGACACCCCTGCTTTCCGTAGATAGTAATCATTACGTCTCCTTAATCAAAAATCAAAATCCAAGTCAAGATTCTCAGTATCGTCCTTCACTGACCCGATCTTGTAAGAAGTAATCTGAAGCTCTTGTGGAGCAACCTGCATCTTAGAGCTATCAATATACTTTTCCATATACGGACAGGGATTCTTTTCAATCACTTCAAAATCAAATTCCACCCCAAGGGCATCATACAGTGGTTTAGCCATATACAGCGTATATTCTTGCAGAAGAATCGAAGTAAGACCAATCACCTGACGCCCTTCGCTGAACAGATAGTCTGCCCACTTTAGCTCTTGATTTACCACGCTGTCAAGTACCTCTTTGATCTTAGGAGCAAGGGACTTAAAAGACTCTCGCCATTCAGGGCTTTGTTGTAGGATGCTGAGAATAGCATAGTCCATTCGCGTATGGAGAGCTTCATCCCTTGCAATCAGAGTGACCTCTTGGCCGATACCTTGGAATGCACCTGTCTCTGTAATAGCAAAGGTTACAGCAAAGCTACTCATAAAGGCGACAGCTTCCAGAGCAAACAACGCTGCAAACGCCAGAGCGATTGCTTCACGCTTTTCTTCAATAGTTGCGTCAACAGGAAGTTGTTCAAGGTTGTTGAATGCGGCAACAATAGCTTCACTACGAACCAAAGTTTCAACGCTGTTGTAAGTGTCACGAAGCATTTGGTTTGGGTTGACAAACGTCTGCTTTACAATGTGACTATAAGCACGAGCATGAATGGTTTCAAAGAAACTCCAAACATTCAGCAAACCTTCCAGCTCGGAGTTACTTACATAGCGCATCAGAAGGCCAGAAATAGATTTAGATGCTACGGAGTCTGCAAGTGCTTGCCAAGAGATTGTTTTCACCATAAGGTCTACAGTGTCCTTTGGAAGAGTCAGCATATCTTGCTTATCTTGGACAAGCGAGATTTCATTCTCGTTCCAAATCTGGCTAACCTGCTTCTGGTAAAGGTCTTCAAGAATAGGATAAACACAGTTCACTGTGTCAAAAAGACCAAGATCGTCACCAAGGAACAGAGGATACTTACCAGTCTCATACCCTTTGTTGTTTGCGTTAAATACTGCCACTTACTTTCTCCTTTTAATTTAAAGTGGGGCTATATTTCAAGCCCCTATACTAATCAAAGTTTACAAGATTCGCAAGCTTCTTCTTCAGGAATAGAAGCCTTCATCACATCTTGAACACTCCCGCCATTGTAGTCTCGTGTGTTCATGTAGTATTGAGTCTTGTTGCCCATCTTAGCCTGAGCAACCCACTCCTTCATCAACTCACTCAAAGGCTTCTTCTCATCCGCATACTTACTAGGATCAAAGTAGTAGTCAGCACTGATTGCCTGATCTGTGAAATCTTGCACTGCCGAATAATACTTAGCAAGGGTGATGTTGTCAACGTCCCAAGCAAGCTTTTTACTGCTGTCCAGCTCTTTGCAAATGTACTGCACCAACCCTTTCCGACTCTTCTTGTTAATCACCCGTTGACGTGGTGGGTAGAGTGAGTTAGGGCCATCACTAAACAAGGCACTGCTCTCAGTGGGCATGTGTGCTGCAAGAACAGAGTTCTTACGGGCCTTGCCGCGAACAGACTCCCAATCTAGTGTTGTAGGGTATTGCCCAACACGAGTATCTACCGGGAGCCAATTCAAGTCAACACCATCAACACCATAACCGCACTCTTCGGCCAGCTTTTGAGAGGCTTTCAAGAGATAGAAGTAGTGGTGCTCTGCAAGCTTACTCACAAACCCCAAAGATTCTACACTACCATCGTAGTCTAGATCATTTTTATACAATGCAACAGCAAGACCCATAATACCAATACCAGCACTACGACGACGCATAATGTCGTTCTTCATTGCCTTAGTCATCATTGGTGCTGTATCAATCATTTTGTCTACAGCACGCAGGGCAACTTCGGCAATGTGTTCATATTCATCAAAACCAACCTTGCCTACGTTGATTGCGGCCAAGGTGCAAAATGCTGTGTGACCAACACTTTCCTCCGAGTACAAATCCATCATATTAGTGTACGCTTTAGTTGGTAGGCAAATCTCTTGACCAATCTGTTACGAAGCTCGTTAGACTTCTCCGCACTTTCATGCGGTGTCGGACTATATCATCAACCGTTCTGGTTGTTGTGCGCTTCGACTACACTTGTAGCCTACTCCCATAAGGGATAGTCTCTGAACCTTCAAGGATGTTTCCACCCAAGCTTGGCTGCTGATTGGCATAGGATTTCTCCCTTAGCTTTCCAGCAATTCACACAATTTTCATTCTTACATTCCTGTAAGAAGCTGCATCAGTTTACAGATTAGAGAGCCTAACAACATCAATAAAGGGACTATGTTCATTTACACGGGTTACGTTAATTGAGTACATACGCCCTGTCTCATTACGAGCAATCAACATATTCCGAAGAATCTCACGGGCCTTGAGTTTCTTGTATTTCTTACCGCTTTCAACCTCCTTTTTAACAATCTCGTTGTATTCGTCTGCTTTAGCGACATAGAACTTTTCATGGATGATTGGTGACTCAATCAAGTCAAACAGATACCAATCTTCATCTTTAATCACAGCTTGTAGAAAAGCGTCATTGTAAGCAAAACTGTAATCCATCTTATCCAGACGAGTTTCAATATCTACTCGCTGAGTTTTCCACATCAAGATACTCTCAACCTCGGGGTCGATACACTTGAATGTGACTGTGGCACTACCCCCTCTAGTCATCTGCGTGAACATCTTCACTGCCTTGTCCAAGCAAGAGTAAATGCTATGCTTGCCAAGATGGTCTACAGCACCACCTTTTACCGGGGCACCTTTACTCCGAGTATCAAACTCAATACCAATACCAGCTTTCTTTGCTGTCATCTTATAAGCAATGTGCTCAGCAACACCAATGCTATCTACGCTATCACCTCCTGTGATGATACAACAACTAATCGTGTCAAAGTCCCCGGTACGGATGCCATTCAGAGCAGGAGTCGGAAGATTTACCTTACCTTGGATGACAGCTTTAATAAGGTTGTATGCGTGTTCACTGTCTCCATGAAGGCCAAGACCGATCCCCATCGCGCCAATATGCGGAGTCTCAACCGGCAGACCTTTTTTCTTTACAGCATACTTGTCCCCCCACTGAACAATCTGCCAGTATTCAAGCTTAGTCGGATAAATCTCCTCATACCAACTTTCCCATACCGGGTTGTATTCAGGTATAGTCTTTTCATCCCAAACACCACCACGAATCATTGCTTCAAAGATTGCTTTAAAGCTGTCCCGGTCAGATACACCAAGAACACGCTCCATGTTCTTACGCAGGCTTGCTTGTTCAAGACGTGCAGCAATACGGGAGTAGTTAATATCTTCCTTGTCCAAACAAACATTAATCATCATCTGGTGAATATCAGAGGACTTTGCTGTCTCAGGGAGGCGCTTATAAGTCTCCATTGCAATCTCAGACCAGTTACCGCCTGTCTTAGTGGCATATTGTGCCCACTTATTAAGCTTCTCTGCACTAAACTCTTCTACAACACCGTTGTTCTTAATTACATTCTTAAGCAATTTCCTCTCCTCAAAATTTTCTATCAGTCATCTTCCCAAGAGCTAATCGCTCCGCAGTGCCGAGCGTGGCTAAGTGTACCCGCTTACTGGCGTCCAGGCAAGCTGCGATGTGAGCCTTAATGCTTGCATAAGGGTTATTCTGCATTTTGCATCATGTCACAAAGCTTTACAATAACCTCAATCATTTCTTCTCCTTATCTTTCTTACTTTCATTCTTAACCTGAATCAACTTAGCTCGTGTAGATAGAGCGTCCTCAATAGCATCGCTGATTGTAGTTCCCATATTCAAACTATTAACCATGCCCGCCCTTACTGTACTACTCGGATCAGTCTTGGCAATATCTTCTACAGCACGATATGGTTCAAACTCTTTGTCCTCCCTCTCACGAAAACGAACTACATAACCATACTCCACTTGATTAGAACAACGGGGACGGTGTAGACATTCTTCAAGTTGCCATCCATATTCGGTTTGCATTCCATTGGTGTAAAGAATTTCAAGGAATTTTTCTTCGTCTTGGCTTTTCCACGCCTCTATAAAACCATCAACCTTTTCCAAATCAAGGAAAGAAAGGTACTGATTGTGTTCTAAAAACAAACTAGTATCAAATTTAACATCGTCTTTCTTCATTTAATCCTCTCGAACACTCTCACCAGCATCATTATAGTCCTCAAAAGCTGAGAACCCATAGTATTTTATTTCAGCATCATACCTGATCTTGCATGCAATTTCAAAGCTTTGGTAAGTACCTAAGTATATCTTTTTACCATCTTTGTTTATCTCTGCAACCCAGTTCCCACTGGGTGTAAGTGAAACTCCAACCCTTCCACTTGTGTTTTTATTTGTAAGTTTCCTGTTAAAGTTTTGCAAACCCCTGTCGTCTGTCCATACGCAGTTCTCTTTACAGTAGTGCCCTTTTGTATTCACCCTCTCTATTGTATGCTTAGTTGAAGGCCTCTCTCCCATATCTTCATAAAATTCTGCGAAGTTTTGCCACAAACATTTAACCCCAACGGCTCCATAATTAACGAAAGCTTTGTTCAAGCGGTTTTCACACCTTTGCTGAATAGCCGCAAATATCCTATATTCTGGTGAGCCAGTTTTACCATGAGATATATGGAAAGTTCTCATCAGGCATCCACAAGAACGTGTGCATCCTCCTATCAAGTGGTCTAACCTCACGTCCGTTGTCTCTCCACAGTCACAAATACAACGAGCCTTCCATCTATTCGTAGCTCGATACTCATAAACTACAGTGAGCATTCCATAAACTTGACCAGGCTCTACAAACAACTTCCGTCTCGTCATTACCTTGCTCCGTTTGTGTGTAGGATTTGTAGGAACAGTTCTTCTTTCTGCCCTTTCCAAGCTTCCTCCCAATCGTCAAGAAGTTCTAAGTCAAGAAAGGACAGGAATTGATTGTGCTGGGCATACAGTGTTGTGTCAAAATCTTCGTTCATGTTTATTCCTTTTTCTCAATTACTTCCTCAAGGAAAGGAAAATGCTTTAGTAGTTCCACCTTAGCCTTACGAGCAACGTCAACTACTTCTTTCTGAGCCACGCCTTCATCATCGCGTACTTGAATGAAATGAATCCAGCTACGCACTGTACCATTCATATATATACGACTCATTGTAAGCCCTTCTGGTAGAATTACACGAGCTACTTCTTTAGCAATCCCTTTTTCAAGAGCTTCTTTGTAAAACCATTCAATGTGATCTACAAGGTTCTTTTGTTCTGCTTCCCACCAAAGGTTTGTACCAACATCATCACTTTCAAGACTGTTCTGACGATTCTTGTTATCTTGCAATCGACATTCGCGTGTGATGAATTGCTGTGCAACTGCGTATCGCTGACTAAATTCTTGAAAACTAAAACTGCGATGGCGAAGAATCTGTCGTGCAATATCTCGTGGAGTTTCAATTTCCATCACAAGGTTGCAAGTTTCAAACACGGAGTAGTGTTTATGTTTTACACAATACTGCAAAAGCTTACCAGCCGTTTCAAAGTTGTCTTGGTTTTGTGGTGACGATACTCGTGCTGCGTAAGACAAGATGCCTTCGCTATCTGGAATATCATCACACACCGGAACAGTTACACCGATTGCTCGGACTTTATTAAATGGAAACATTACTTCTCCTTTTCTCTTGATTGGACTATCAATTATACTCTCTTTTCTATTAAATTACAAGCTTTTCTTTAATACACCCATAGTCATCTAACAAATACACGTCTGCATTATATGCAACTGCAACACCCCTTATAGTATCCCACCTATATGTGCGTGTGTTGAATATGACGGGTATTCTAAATTTATCTGCCACTAACTTCAATATCATAAGCGCACCTATTTCAAATACATTTCACAGATTTTCTTTACTACATCTTCATCCCACTCTGAGAAGCTGTATTGTACACCACAATCTACCTCTTGTGTATAAGGTGTCTCAAACAATACACGCTTGTGCTGAGGGAACCCCTGAAGAACAGAAAGACGATCATCAATCATGCACTCAAAAGCTTTCTCAAGTACCCCTTTATTGTGAACAACTACATATTCAGTCATGAAAGGAAAGTGCTCATTCAACCAATAATACTTACTTTTGCTGTGGAAGCCTTTCGTTCGGGACACAAACACAATACCAAAATACTGACTAAGTTGTTCAAGTGCTTTCACACTACCTGCAATAGGCCAGAACTGAAAGTAGTCAAGAGTACGCCAATACTGCATTGGATCATTTACGTTTGGATAAACTTTAGACAAGTCGTAAGGAAGTTGATCAAACTGTACCTTGTCACCAAACCCATTGTAATACTCTAGGTATTCAATCCAACCCTCGTCTGACGGCGCTACGACCAAATCAACGTCCACTGCTATTTGTCTTTTACTCATTTTTAAAACGCTGTTTAATTACATTAGCAAAGTAGATAATTTTATTGCAGTCATACTCAATAGTCACACCCTCTTTACCCTTACCTTGGACATTCTGGAAAATACGGTCAAGAGCTTTTAGGATATTGCCGCCATCGAAATCGTTATCCACCATAGATCGGATAATATCCCCGGTTTGACAATTAAAAACTTGCCCGTCTTTTAGACGAACGATCTTCTTTTCATAATAAGAAGAACTACCGCCATCTGACTTTACTGGGGAGATTTTAGGAATAGTCGGATCATCCGTAGGCTCGACACCCATCACACCCTCTATCCCATCAAAGGTACGACCGCTTGCAGATACGATAGGGTCATCAGACTGTTTATAACTAACGGACGCTCCACTTGAAAATTTAATTTCATTCTCTTCTTCTACATACTCAAAGTCTCCTTGACCTTCACTAAGCGTCCATTGTTTACCATTGTGATTGAAACAGACATCATTTTTATACTCACCTTTTAATTTACAAGCAATTTCGATGATAGTGTCATACGCAAGGCCCATGTAGGCATATCGGTGTGTAGTTATACGAATCTTGTCCATACGTTCTCCTGTTATTTGTGAAGGCTCCGTGAGGAGCCTATTATAGCTTACTGCTTATCAGCACGCTCTTGTGCGGCTTGGTCAGAGTATACACCACCTTGATAACGAACACCAAGCTTTTTGATATTAGCTTCGATACATTCTTCACCACGGACTTGCAGATTTTGCATCAACCCCTCTAAGTAAAACATAATATCACCAAGCTCTTCAATAGCGTTTTCACGATCAAGCGGCTTGTTGTAAATGACATGCTTCTTGATACAGTCTAAAAGCTCGCCAGCCTCGCCTGAGATTCCTACTGCCATATGTAGCAAGTCAGCTTTCTCTGGTGTAAGAGAGTCAATAATCTGCTGACCATCTTTCTTCAAGCCTGCTACCATCTCTTTAAACTTAATTGTCATTGTTTCTCCTTATAGGTAATTTTCAAGTAGATATTTTAGACTAACGAAACAAGGATCATATCGCCCATTCTCCACTTGGTTTTTCATAACCACACCTCGCCAATGGCTCTTATCGCCTTGACTTCCCATATACTTCTCTTCGTGCATATAGAAAGCCCCGCAAACCAAACCTTGCCGTGATTCCCCGTCTGGTAGGAACTGGATACCATATTGGAGGTGCTGTTGGTGCCCCATACTAAAGCTCCATCCGAGGTTCTTTAGTTTAGCATCAATGTTGCCACCAACGCAATTCTTTAGAAGGCTATTTGGGTTTACGAAGTAGTGACTATAACGGATGCCATCAATGTTCACAATATCTAGGAAGTCGTGACACTCCCATCCAAGCTCCTGAAAACCAAAATCGTCAACAGAAATAAGACCTTCCAACTTACGGTCGTTCTCAATGGCACGGTTAATCCTCGCCTGATCGTGATTACCCCAACACATTACCATGCGTGGCTTGTATTGCTTTTTACGATTAACTGCTTGCTGCATGTTATAGAATTTCAGTGGGGCGAGGAGAATGTCCATAGCCTTACGTGCAGACTCAATATCCTTAGTGTACATTCGCCCTTCAAAGCTCTTCTTACCAAGATCATAAGAACTTAGAGAAGGCATGTCAGCCCAATCCCCGATCATAACAATAACTTCAGGACGTTTCTTTACGATGTAATGGCCTAGCGCTTCCAGATGTTGCATGGGGACACCCTCTTTAGCTTGTACGTCTGGAATAAACAAATGTCGTGTCATTGACCTCCCTCCTTAAATAAAATACTGAAACACAAGAAATGTCTGAACAAGTTCAGCAGTCGTTTTCAGGTAAAGATAGGTGAAAACAGTCATTTCTTAGTCTCCTTAAAATAAAATCTAACATTAGTATAAGAATAAACAAAATTAGCCTTTACACGATCATCATAGAACTTTTCGAGACATTTCTTAGCAATCCATTCTACGATAAAGAATGGAAGAATCTTAGTCCACTGTCGCATCACTTCCCTCCACCAACACCCATTCGCTCTCAAACAACATCGACGCAATACCAAGATCATTCATTGGAACATCAACGGCGTTGTCTTCATAGAGGACAGCATTATACACATTCCCTTCTGTATATCCAAGGTCATTATCTGTGAACAGGCACTTGACTTTGATCGCTTTACCTTTCTGTTCGTCAGCCATTATTTCCCTCCTTCAAACATTCAATTATCTGAGCACGTCGCTTAGTGACATTGCTGCTGGGTGTTATTCCACGTTCAGACAACCATTGTTTGTCTTGTTTGGTGTTTTGAATCTCAATAGCCTTCTTGATAAGAAGAGCTTGAGTGAATGACACACTATGTTTGTCTGCATAAGCAAGTGCGGAGTTACATCCTTTACAAACCAGACGCAGATCATCCTCTGTCACATATAAAAGTCTCTCAACAAATCCCTGAATATCCTCAGTCTGGTTTAGCTGCCCTGCTGGAATAATGTGATCCACGTTAATCTCCTTTAGAACAAAGTCATTTTCACACATAGCGCAAGTAGCTCCCCAAACCGTTGGTTTCTTTCCGTTAGGGTTTGGGTTGGAAATTTGATAACGCCGTTTCTTTAAAACATTTAGCTTAATAGGGTTGC
>OGVH01000036.1_pt1 | contig 10692 bp, 12 predicted proteins | sample 1575731 | NCBI WGS metagenome assembly OGVH01 (sample SAMN07581544, study PRJEB24739) | freshwater metagenome | place: Singapore | collected 2015-04
GTTTCCCAGTCACGATAGCCGGCGTTGGCAACGAGACAGAGGAGTACATCAAGAAGTTCGGTAAGATGGATGAGTACTATGACTACAGTCTCGTCGGTGCTCAGATCTACACATACTCCCGCGAGTTCATGCACAAGAACCTGATTGATAAGTGCTACGACCTTGGCTACGAGCCACTCATCATCGAGACAGACAGTTTGACCACTCACTCGTCCTTCATGGCAGAGCATATCGCAACCAACCCAACCTTCGAGATCTTCGGTAAGACTATCGATCTATACAACACACCTGGCGTCACGAAGGTATTCGGACAACTCGAGATCGAGATCGAGGGAGTAACCCGTTTGATGACGTATGGAAAAAAGAGCTACTTTATGAGGTACGATGGTGATCATACCAAGTTTCGCTTCAAGGGTGTCACGAAGGGTGGTTCAATCCTCATCACCGATCCAACCGAGCATACCTTCATCGACGACTACTGCGCCATGGAAAGCATCCCAGTCAAGAAGCTAGATGGTCTCTTCAAGCAATGTGGCGTTTCCCTACCGGCTGATCAACGTGGGTACTCATCAAACGTGGCTTGGGCTCGTGACATGGCAATGAAGTACTACTACAAGCTTCTTGAGACTGCCACATTGGAAAGGGCTGACCTTCAGGAACTCTTCTTCGAGAAGATTGTCAATGGTGAGCGAGTAACCGTCTTGAAGCCTTCCCTCAAGAAGAACATCTCGACAGTCTCTAGTACCAAGAACCATACAGCCTGTATTACCGGCTACATCGCCCAGAAGACGTTTAACCGCTCTGACGAGAAGCATCATCTTGACATGGATAGGTTGGTCGACTTCCTCGATGACCTCGAAGACGTGAATATCACTCTCACAGAATAATCCGCGGGGAGTATAATGAAAGATCTATACAAGACAAGTACTACCCTACACAATGGGTACATTAATGATGAGGCAGGTAATCCTATCCCCGTCACGGTTTCTCCAAGTTTGCCAATCCCGGTTGGTGGTTGCCTCATATACACAGGCGTTGATTCGTATCATCTCATCATCTCGGGAGTTGTCCACGAGGTATCAATCAACCTCACACGACCACCACCAAACGACAGGCTGGTACATAGACGTTTCAATAGAGGCCGCGTTGAGTACTTCTGGGTGGATGATAGTGGAGAGTTAATCTACACGCTCCCGATCCCAGCCGATGTGACAAAGCAAGGTAGCAGGTTAGATCTAGAGGTCTCCCAGAAGTACTACATCGCGAATATCCGCGTGAAGGGAGTTAAGAAGAAGGCCTTCTATTTCTATGGTGCCTACAGGGGACTCATCTCGTCAGACTCTCGCGGCGACTATGTCGACATGCCGTCACTCAAGAGGGTCTACGTGAGAAGCAGTCTTCCAGGTGAGTTCTATGATAGGAATGGTAACCGTCTCTATACTCTCGCCGACGTCGCCAAGGCAGACGGCTTCTTTGACAAGGATGGGTACGAGTATCTCAAGTCGCATGCTCGCACGCTGGCCTATGAAGGAAGAGATTATGAGTTATACCACTTGGATGCGAATGGTAACGAGGAGTTAATTTACTAGTAGTTTTTTAGTCCACGGCTGATATACACATGGCAAGAAAGAAACTATACGACGTCGAGACTAAGGAGGAAGCCAAAGAAGCTCCCTTCAGAAGACTCTACAGACCCTACGTAAACCCAAACCCACAACCATCAGACCTACCAAGCGGACGCATGCCATCAAGCTTTGGCGGAGTTCTCCTCTTTTAGAGTTAGTTTTTTAGTACGCGGTAGTCATACACATGGCCAGAAAGAAGTTATACAACGTCGAGACAAAGCAAGAAGAACCATCATCCCACTTGACAGCATTCAAGGAAGCATGCCCACCAGATCATCATGGAGATGCGAGCGCGGTGGCGAATACTGAGAAGCCTTTACCATCAATTTCACCAGCCATCCCGGCTGATGGTATCACTAGGCATCTCCCACTCATCCTCGGTGGCATCATCCTCCTGTATATTATGTCATCATAGACTTTTTTGGGAGGGTGTATAAACATGAGAAACAAGTACTGCGTTATCGGTGCATCACAATCAGGTAAGACATACTACGTCACTAATAAACTCATACCACATATCGCACATGACTCGATCATCCTCTGCGGCCAGGATCATAACCTCGAAGAGTACAAGAAGGCGACGAATAAGAAGGTAGTCCACTATGGGGCCGACGGCCGGGAATGCCTCGATCGCCTGAGCAGCCTTGCGAATAGTCTCAGTACCATGAAGAAGCCCCGCGAGACGCTAGTTATCTTCGACGACTTCGTAGAACCATCCATCATCAAGGACAAGGACTTTATGACACTTATCGCTACCTGCCGTCACGTCAACATCACGATTATCTACGTGTGTCATTCCGTCGACATTGTCCTAACACCATTCATGAAGACGAATATGACGCACTACATCATCTGCCAGTACACGCCATCGAGGGGTTTCAGCGAGTTCATTAACTCCAACCTCCATCCCATCATTGCCGACGAGATAGCTCACAAGACACGTGAGATACCAACACAGAAGGCACTCAAGGATCGCTCAAACGAGTTACTGGCCGAGGCCTTTACAGGCCGGTATGGAAAACTCATCATCTCGGTGAATGATAGGAGATACGTCGTCGTGAAACCAGTCGAGACGGTCGGGGTGCCGCAAAAAAAGGTGACCCAGGCCATCCTATGGAAGGACTACAAGAAGAAATATGAGAAGCCCAAACAAGAGATAGAGGATAAGAAGCCATCGCCCTATGGTGTTATACCAGTTGTTGATGAGGAGTCTGATGACGAAGGGGAATAGCGGAGAGAGGTCGCGAAGGCCATAGACGTCACCGCTAATAATTTTGGGACACCCCTCGTTACCTTAATGGCCAAGTCACGTAGGTATGGATCGTCTTCAAACATCTCGGCAAATGCCTCACTGATGGCCTGCACATTCTCTGGTGTGTGTAGTGATGTATTCAACGCCTTCTCATCAACGGTTATCCCGATCTGTGGGAGGTAGAGGTTCAAGAAGACAGGCGAATTAACGACGAGGCCGATGTAGATTCTCGATGCCATGTCGGCGGATGAGTTGGTCAGCTTCTTGACGGTGAATGAGAGACACTTATGCGTGTCCAGTAGTGTATCATAGTCAGCATTATCCAACGACGTGTCGTGAGCCATGCCGCAGGCAATCTCCAGCGTATGGATCTTCTTGAGGATTTCTTCACGTGGGATGGTTGGAGTGTTCGGAATGGTGGATGGGATATTCTGGGTAATGATTGCTTCATACTCATCCGCGATTGGGATTGGTTGGGACACCTGGGTAGGATTCATGGGTCCCCAGAGATCACCGAATGAGACTGTGCTGACTGCATCATCCCTACCGTCCCCGTTCTCTCCTCTTTCCTCACGTAGCTTCTTTACATTCTCCCTTGCAACCCTCTTTCTCTCAGCGATCTCTTGGGCAACTCTCTCCTTCTCTCTCGCGGCGTCTAACTTCTCCATCCACGAGTTACGGCTCTTGGTTGCCTTGGCAATATCCTTGTCATAGTCACCATCCTCATTTTTTGCCTCGTAGGCTCTCACCTCTGCTTCGTATTCTGCTACCTTCTCTTCACACTGCTTTACTCTTGCGCTTGTCATGTTGTATAGCAATCCCTCCCAAAAAAGTCGATTAACAAATGTTATACGTGAAGACGAGGGTGAAGGCTCCTAACTCACTCCATGAACCAACTGCTCCTCCTTTGTATGGTGCAAAGGTTATACCATCACTAGCAGCCGTCCCCGAGACACTAATGTTGCCAAATGAGGTAGAGACGTTCGAGTAGGTTACATTCGTCATTGCCGTCATGTTGGCGTTGTTGTAGTTGTCGAAGGTTGCTCTCAGTAACGCGCCGCTGAAGGCGAAGTTGATTCCAGACCCGTACTTGGTCACGACATTCGTCGTATAGCCACTACCAGCACTCCATGAAACAGTGACAGAGCCGGTGAAGGGACGAAGAGGATAGTAGTTACCACCATCGACGATGTCTGCCGTTGCGTTGACCTTACGAATAGAGCCATTCACAGCAATCGAAGCATTGGGACCTGGTAGGAAGTAATCGTGGGTTACATTGTTCGTGTTGACGGTTAGGATTGGCGTTCCAGAGATGCCGTTGATGTTCCCGAGTATCTTAGACGTGACGTTGGGGAAGATGACATTGCCAGACACGGTCACGTCGGTGAATGATGTAGAACCCGAGACTGCGAGACTCTTCCATGCCCCTGAATCATAGTACTGGATGTTGTTGCCAGAGTACCTCAATGCACCGGCGACTGAGTTACTTGTCGCATTCAGACGAAGGTATGATAACTCGACACCGTTATTGTCAATGCTCATAAACGTGGTCAGATCTGTGCTATTGATCCTTGATCTCCATGTATGAGCACCACTCCCGAAGAAGTTAAAGAAGCATCTACCATCGCTCCATGGATTAAGCGTAAAACTTGCAGTAGATCCTGTCGTAGCATTCAGGAAGGCATAAGCAGCATTAGTCGGTGTAGACCCGGCCGGTGCAAAGGTTACATCACCATTGATGAGCGGGACAGATGAAATACTAGAGAACTTGGCGGCGCCTGTTACATCCAACGCGACGGTGGGTGCTGTATTCCTAACCCCTACGTATCCATTAGTCGACAGGCAGAGAGTATTCGCGGCGCCATTCATACCAAACGAGAGGTAGTTGGATGATGAGCCGGATGACACGTGGTTGTAGGTTATCGTCGCATTATTGTTAGCACTTGCTTCCTTACCAATGTAGATGACACGAGTCGTGGACGTACCGGCCAATGTCGAGTCGTAGAGCGTCATGATGGTCTGGTTACGTGGGTAGGCATTGATCACTCCTGCCCCGTCGATGAGAATCCTCGTCGTATCACTCGTAGCAAATGACATGTATCCATTATTCGTGCCGGAGCCTCTGTGGGAGGCAGTATAGGCATTCGGCGTAGATGATGCATAGAAGAGACCAATCCTTCCGACGATTGAGTCAGTACTATTCGTGACGGCGCCTCTAGAAGCCGCGACTTGGAAGGCTGGATCCAATGTACCACTAGTCGTGAGGATGCTTTGCACCTCGTTAGCCGTATTCGTAGAGTTAGTATTCGTGATGTATGGAGCCTGGATGGATGAGCCGCTTGAGACAACACCGCTCGTGGAGATGTTACCAGTCCCTGCCAGACTACCGCCAACTGTCACGTTGCCCATGATCGTATTACCAGCCAATGTGGCGCCCGTAGTAGTCGTCACTGTCTGAAAGGTTGGCGTTGGAGTAGTAGACACCACCCAGTTAGAAGACGCATCACTACCGACGATGATATTCGTACCGGCAACGACACTCTTTCCACTATTGCCACTATTCACGTCCAAGAAGCCACCACCATTATTAGAGAGCTGAAGCTTGCCTGATGTTGGGTTGACCCTCATGACGCTTGTACCCGGAGTTGGTGGTATATCCTGACCATCCACACCGACACCTGGGAAGATAGCCGAATTTCCATAGATGTTCATTTCTTTATGCGTGATGGTATACAAAAAATGATCAAGGAATTATATGAAGACACCTCAAGACCAACCCTCAAGGACATGCTGCGGAAGGTAATGAGCGAGGTAACCCTCAAGACAACCGAGGATCTGCGATGTCCATACTCACGGGCAAAGAGCCATCCATCTTATGGTAGATATGCAGCCAGCCTCTCAATCGTCGACTTCTACGAGGAAGCCTCGAAGGTCATTAACCCAGAGGATCTTGAGATGATGAGCAGTCTTATGACGAGAGCCTTCAAGAGGAGTGTCTACGCCAACGAGAAACCGTTTGATAGGATCTTCTGCTACCTCGCTGGGGTGGAGGAGATGAGGTATGTGCTCAAGGATTATGAAGCCCACGTCGGAAAGAATTGTACATCTAGCCGCGTCGACGTGATACTCTTGATAGAGCAGCATGAAGAGATCATCTCGGGCCGATACCGTAATGGTGATTGAGGAATACTCTATCGTGGAAGTTCTCTCTGAATACGTCGACGGAGATGCCTGGGTACATGAGCTGCGAGAGCTTCTCAAAGTCATAGTCGACGGCTGACTCTGGTGGTAGGGTTTCCCGATATGCATACCCATCATCGGCAATGATATACCATGAGGCCGGGTTGTTGATATCTACGTGAGCCTTATGAACTTTAAAGGCCATCATACTAAGCGGCTTATCCATAGCCTCAATGATTAGGTATACGTCACTCTTCTCACAGTCTATAACTCCACCCCTATGATGAGGCTTTGCGACTTGTAGACTGACTAATATCATATCTCTGTGACCGCATCTTATAGGTACTGGGTATGTAACAATATTAGGACCGTCCGTCTCATAAAGCCTCTCCGAAGCCGTCTGGCAGACTATCTCTGGATATTTAGTACCGGCAATTGGTTCTGCACCATTCATAAGTTCATATCGTCTCGTGACAGCGCTTACGTATGTCATTTGTATACCGCATGCCCTGAAAAAGATGAAACTAAATAGCAGCTTCTGAGAGCGCTTCAACGGGTATGTTTGGTAGAGATGGTAGAGAGCCTCTATCCTTCATCCTTCTATACAAGACGATACCGCCAGCAATGATCGTCAGTGCAAGTATCTTCCCGCCATACTTTCTGAAGCCTGTCTCTGGTAGCTTCTCGTGGGTGATGGTTGGTGGTGAGAGAGTTCTCTGTGGGTTCTGGGTAATGGTTGGAAGACTGGAGGCTATATCATTCACACCCTTCCCGTCAGCCTCGTTGATTGCCTTAGTCCTATGCGTCCTCTCCTTCTCGTATGCCTCTGTCAAGGCGCTCCCAGTCAAGTCAGCAGACGGAATACCCCAAAGAGCTAGCTGTTGCCTCATGTATGCCTCCCTCGTTGCCACGTCTGATGACTTATTCGTATCCGTCACGACGACATTCTCGACTGACTCGTTGGATAGGAGAGCGTCAACCTCTGATAGACGGGTTGCATCGTTGAAGAAGAGGTAGGCCAATTTGTTCCTGTATGCAGTATCGTTTGCCATGAGTCCGAGTGGTAGACTGTCAAGGGAGATGATCGTATTCGAGGTTCCCCGCGCGAATGCCTCCGATGAGATGTTGACAGTCCCACCAGAGATATCCTTCACATTCCCAACAAAGAAGACTGGCACGTAGTTGATGATTGTCTTACGACCAGCATACGAGAGGGTTAGGAAGGAGTCTGTCACGGATGGGTCGGTGAGGATGGCATTGTCGAAAGCAAGGAATAAGAAGGTGCTCGTCTTGAAGGAAGCTGTAAGTGAGTAGCCGCCGGCGCGCATCCTCCTCTGCGGTGTCTCGAGAGTCTGAGAGGTAGCATTATGGACGATGATTGGTTTGATGGTGGTAGAGTTGACAGTGACGGCGGATTGTGAGATGGTTACACGATCACCGACGGTTATGGATGGCAGGATGAGCTGTGGTTTGGAGGGAGCAGTCGGTATAGCCATCTTCTCCTCTGGCAAAGTCATTGGGTCGCTATACTCTCTGTATTTTTTGGACATGCTTATTACCAACCCATCAAAAAAATATGCGACTAGATTAACGACTTGACGATATTGACACTCATGAACCTCAAGAGGGCATCACCGATATTTGTTCCGTAACGACCTGACACGAGATATAGCGCTCCCTCGGCTATTGCCGCGGCGACTAACTCATCTGCGATTCCTGGTGTTGATGGTATGCTTGCTAGGGACCCCTCATAGGCAACTGCCCAAGTAGAGTTCTCAATCATCTCCTTCCTGTCGGCTGGGTCGCGTCCGCTGGCTGCGGATAGTCCTTCTAATGCTGCGAAGGCGATGGTTATGGATATTGGGTTGATCATTATATACCACCACGATAATTAATAAAGATCTGCAATCTTTGCAAGGGCAACAATGGCTCCTTGGTAGATACCATCCCTGAGATCTTCCTTGGACAAACTCATCTTCTTACCCTCAACAATGTCGATGGCGTTCTCGTATACAATGTCAGTAATGGCGACTGCTGCGAAGATGAGGATGGCCTCTGTATATGACTTGAGGAATGATACACCCATTGATGGGTCTGGTGTATATAGGTTCAAGAAGTCGACGACTTTGTCAACGGTGAATGCCTGGACAAGGACCTTGATCAATTGATCTGTGTTAAGTGACTTGTTCTTTTTTGCGACGTAGTTACCTGCGAAGATGGCTGCGAGCCGGGTCAAGTTTCTAGTATCCATGCTGTTATGGGGTGAGCGTGAAAAAAAGTAAGAATAATATCAATCGATTAGTTACCACCAGATGTGCTTGTGTATACGTTGACGGTTCCATACTTGTCGATACAGAAGAGAGCCTTCGTGACAGCGATATATGTGACTGTATTGACTGCTGATGGGGCTGCTGCGGTGAGGAGAAGCATTGGGTTTTGTCTGAAGATATCGATAGCCATGAACTCGTCTGAGGCAATGAGATATGGATCGGTTGATCCCCAGATCTCGTAGTACTTTGGATTCTTGTAGCCATCTGAGAATGGATCTTGACGCTTGTTCAAACCATCCTTGAAGATTGCCTCGGCGGTCGAGTCAACTCTGTAGAAGTCATTACCAGCAACATTGAGCTTCATGGTCAATGGATCCAATCCAGAATAGTAATCCTTGTTGGTTGCCTGGGTGGCATTCGAGAGTTTAACGAGAAGCTTGAGAAGCTGACCATCCTTAACCTGACCGATAAGTGGAACGCTGCTCTCGATGGTTGAAATGGCTTGTGAGACGACTGTCTTCTGAGCAAGATATCCAGGGATATAGATGTCTTGCGACTTACCTGGGTTGTTTGGAAGGTTGAATGACTCATCGCTTGACCAGACGGCGTGGTAGTGAAGACGAAGAACTGGTTGGAGGGTTGTTGATGCAGAACCTGTACTGATTTGATCCCTGGATGCAAGGTTGATAGTAATGGTCATGTCATTGTTACACTTGTTGAGTGGGAATGGGAGACCATAACTATCATCATGTGTATATACAGAGCCTGGTACGTTAACGCTGTAACCGCCAGGATAATCAAGAAGCATGAATTGACGACTATCGGATGATACCAGTGAGACGTTGGCAGCAGAACCTCCAGCCTGACCTGAGAAGAATTGCTTGGATGATGTGGTCAAGAATGATTGACGTGTCATGAAGACTGACTCACCATCACTATTCACGAGGATACCTCCAACGGAGAGTTGGTATTGGTCAACAAGACGGACGATTGCGTATGGGCAGATAGAGGTATTGGCAACGTCCATTGGGAATTGGCATTCGAGTACAAGCTCGTAGATCGAGCCGACTGACTTTGGGATTGTGAAGGTGGCTGATTGTCCATAGTTAGAGCTATTCGGAGCAACCCATCCCCATGCATCTTGAATGACCTGGTCGGCGACGATGAAGGTATCTGCAAGGAGTGGCTTTGAGAGTCTCTTATCAGCGGCTGGCATAAATCTCGAGACTGATCTTGGGGCGAATGATGCTGCGTTTGCAACCTTGGTTGATGCAATTGACATGGCGATTATGAGGCGGTCTGTAGAAAAAAATAAAGAAGAAACTCGTTACATGGCGATAGGATAGATGATGGCGTTGACCTCGTCGGTATATGCGGCTATGACGTATCCGGTATCATACTCATCTATAAAGGCCATGTAGGTAGGATTCGCAGCCCTAAAGTCACTCATAAAACTCTCTGAGTATGGGACTGGGGTTACGTCATGCACATCACTAATCGGGATACTGGCTGGGACTGGTACGATGGCGAAGTTATCACCAGGCAGATTCATCATGAGACCTTGTCGTTTGAAGATGGTATCAGCACCACCTCTCACGTAGTCTATCACGTAGGAGTACATCATACGAAACCTCTCAGCACCCTCGGCCGCCATGATGCGGTTAAAAAGGTCAACGCGTGGTGGTCGCAGTCTCAATAGTATTGGATACCCATACATACCTGTCACACCATACAGTGGAGCAATGGCGTCGATGATGGAGAATACCTGTGGGTTAGAAATCTCTGGCATTAATTATACAGCATCAGCAAGATTAATACACACAGTAAAATTACCACCGTTCAGATCGATACGGTTGCTAAAGACATCGTAGAATGTAACCGAGAAGTTCGAGAAGCCATTGTTCTTGTTGATACTATACAAGCGAGGTGTATCGATGTCATCATTCCCAGATTCAGCGTTTACTTGAAAGGGATGCTCGTGGTGGTACTCGATATACTGAAATTGTGCGTTCGCATTTTGATGTTGTTTCCCCTGATAGTCGTTTACAACGTCCTGAATATCTTGGTGGTGGTTCTACTCCTATTAATATCAATCCTATTGCCCAGACCTCTGGCTCTGGTGTTACTGGTTCTACTACTCCACTCGGTAACCTTGCCGCTATGGGTACGTCTTTGGCTCATGGCCACGGTTTTACCTACTCTGCGGTCGAACACGGCATGATCATTGGTCTTGTTTCTGTACGTGCTGATCTTACTTATCAGCAAGGCCTGCAGCGTATGTGGTCTCGTAAAACCCGTTATGACTATTATTTCCCTGTTTTTGCTCATCTTGGAGAGCAACCTATTTATAACAAGGAAATTTATT
>OGVH01000037.1_pt1 | contig 10418 bp, 10 predicted proteins | sample 1575731 | NCBI WGS metagenome assembly OGVH01 (sample SAMN07581544, study PRJEB24739) | freshwater metagenome | place: Singapore | collected 2015-04
GTTTCCCAGTCACGATAAAATTCCGATTATCGTGTCTGAGACTTGTCTAGGCATTGTTCCTAGTTTGTATTTGCTGGAATGTGTGGTTCCTATCCCAACATATGACTCCATTGATTCGCAAATTATTTGTGCATTCTCTGAGGAACATGCCCGCCGACTCGCAACTCACATGGATGAGGGGGCTATTTGGCAAGATTCCAAGAAAGTAATCTGCACTTGCATTGCGGTAGAATCTATGAACCTGGCTATTGGCGTAGTTATGACTTCGGGCTTGAATGGCTAATTTGTAAGGCATTGTTATGCCTTACGATGTGGGGCGCTACCAACCCTAAGTCATTGACATGACAGCGTTTTTTAGGGGTTGCAAAGTGCTCTTGGAAAGACTAAGGTATATTAAAGCCAAATAGGAGATTGTTATGGTTGCTACAGTGCTTCTGATTACAGAAATGTTCTTCGCACTTCTGGGGTTGTTCAGCATTATTGCATTTAAGATGCAGGTGCAGAGGTCCAGACTAACCCAGACATACTTTCAAAAGTATTCTGATTGTACAGTCCAGTACCTCTTACTAGTTCATTAACTAAATTATTTATAGCAGACCGAATTGCAACCGTAGCGTCGTCTACCCTGCGGGTAGCATCTAACGTTTCAGCTGTTGTCGGACTCTGCTGGTTTTCTACTTCGATTATTCTATTCCTAGTATCGAAAGCCCCCAGCAACGCAGTAATTAGAGGATCTAAAACTGCATTGTACCTGTACACCTTATAAACATCGCCAGGAAATCTGACGGTGCTCTGAGGGAAAGGTTTCCACACCTCGCTGAACTGCTGTTGAACAGTAGTTCTTGCTTGCTGTGTTTGAAACTGGTTACCTAACGAATTTGTACAAACGTTTAACAATTCTATAGGGTCAGCCCATACAGATGACAAAAACACAAATTGCGATGGAGAAGTGATTGAGTAAGACATATTTAATACGAATCAGAATCCGCGACCGACGTCTCGGCTTCATCTTCAATCAAATTATCAAACTCTTTTTCAACTTCATCAAAACTTTTTGGTTTAGGCCTTCCGCCTGAACGCCCCTTACCTAAATTATTATTATTTTTCGGACCTCTTTTTGAGGATTTGGTTCGAAACTTTGCGAGTCTAACCGACATTGGAACATTCTCCATGAACTCATCAACAACTTCTTCTGAAAGTTCCATGGGTCCTCCATCGTTCACACTCGTTACTTTCTCCCTCAAACCCAATTTTATATTATTTTTATAAACAATACACACAGACACAAATTCTAATGACAAAGGGCAGTAGCCCGCACTCATTTTTACATTTTTAATATTTACTAAGACCTGCCATATGTTCTTTTCTGCATCCTTTGTAGTAATACCGTAATTTGGGACCACTTTAAACTGAAACCGCTTTTTAGCAGCAGCAGTGTAATATGACCCCAGTGTGGCTTCGTCCGCTCTTTCCATTCTCTTGTCAACCATGCAGACACTCACACCACCACGGCAATTATCTGGTAAATTCCACTCACCGGACACAACAAGACCAACTAAGCAAACATACCCACCTTCTATAAGTTTTACACCTTTTAAGAGATTTACTTCAGACAATGATTCATTTTCATGGACCATAATCTTATCAACCTTTGAAACCATAACACTCTTTACAGGCGTGAACATCGACGGGAGAAGTTTCTCAGACTTTGACAGATCGATAAACTCATTAATATTTACCTTACCTTTAACAACTAGAGCCATCAAGAAATAAACTTCTAAACAAAACTTTATCTGACAAATACTTAACTAAACTCTTATAAACAAACGAACCAGGTGGGGCGGTTTTATGAACCTCCCCAACAGCGTCGTCCAATTGTGTGTAATACGCACAATTGTTCAACGACTCAGCAACATCACAGAGGGATCTTCTGAACTCCTCCAAATGATCCCAATCCTTGATGTGTTTAGCACCAAGTTTCGAAATCAGCTTCAAAGGGTCGTAGTATACTATGCAACCTCTATCGTGATGAATCACGTACCTCCCGCAGAAGTACCCATATTGCTTCTTGAACAGTTTGGCCTCAAAATTCCACATTAGATTAGCAGCTTGTTGTATATCGGGATACTCACAACCCTTAGGAAAGTACAACAAACTGTCATCTCCGCAGAAGGCTCCTTTTATCAATTTTTCCATCGGGAGCATTGATGCAAGACACGAAGCAATGATGACGGTATTACCGATAAAAGTTGTAACATCACCACTCTTTCTCTGGTACCATAAACACGTTTTTATACCAGCAGTGTAATCTTTCAGAGTGGTTTTTCTATGCCCTTGTTTCCACACTTCTGCCAAGAAATCCTCCAGACCCAGTCTCCTCCAGATTTCGTACTCAACAGCACAATGAAACTCGTTTTGAGACTTATCATACTTTGAAATATCCAACTCAAGTACGTCCATTGGGACATGACTGTCTAGATCTCCGAAGAAATCTTCGATCTGAGCCGGTGTCTTTCTCGTAAAGAACAAGAATCTGCTTGAGTCAATACTGTCAAGTAATTGCCTTGTAAGCTCACTGAAAAGAGGACCAAATATTGCGTTGATTTTCTTTGAATGATACACAATCGTTTGCAACGCTGGATATTCTGTCTGAATTGACAGATCCAGTTTCTGCTTCGGTTGCGCTTTTATCATATGCCTGTACTGATCAACGGCTGGAAGATCCACAAAATCAAAATCGGCCAACTGACCAATTGTGACTTGTTCTTGCTTTGCTATCCACCTATTGAGAGACTCTCTACTAAACAATGAGAAATTTTTGTTTGGTTTTCTTTTTTCCTTAAGTAAATAACTATCAAAAAACTTATCTACCACTAAAGATGCAGTATTTTCAATATCAACTACTCCGGACAACTCTGGTGAATTAAAATTTCTTTTAATCATCGCAACTAAATTTTCCAACAGTCCAGTCTGGCGAGGCATTTCTGCCGCCGTTCGTACCATCGGTATTAAAGTTGGTTTGACATCTTTCGGAGCAGCTACAGACTTGGACATATCTAATATGCAATCTTTGACATTCAGAGAAATGTCAGTCAATTTCATGGTAACAGCGTCGTAGTTGTTCAACAACGTGCTGTTCCCAGGAAGACACTTATCATAGTAAAATTGCATATCAGATATATCTCCAGTCTTTGGAGCTGCTACAAAAAGATTGAAATTTTTAAACACAGAGTCGACCTGTAATTGCTATTGAGTACCTGCATCTACTTTGTACATGTCTAATAAGAAACTACTAACCTGTTCTAAATCTCTAATGATACTAACTAAAGGATCCATCACAACGGTGTAGTACTTTAGGGATTTTGTGTGTCTTGACAACGAGACCAGAACATGCGGACTGTCTCTTGCGATGATAGATACAGGCGTAGGTGTTAGTCGAACTAACGATACGTCTGCATAAGTCTCACCTTGTACCTCATGTACAGTATGGACATCTGCATAGCCCCTTGAGAGAAGGGCCTCCTTGTCAGACTGTGTGAAAGTCAAAATTTTCCCTTTAAGCGGCTTGGACACAGGATTGATAGACGCAGCCCCACTAACCATTTCCTGGGAAACTGATTTCTTTTCAGAAGACGTGCACATTACGTGTCCTTCATACCTTTGATTTAGGAAGTGTGTGACATCAGCCGGACAACGAAGAGTAGTTCTTCTTGTTTCGACTTCGTCGACCTCCAATTTTGCAAAGTGTGCAGGGTACGGGAAACCAGTTACTCTGTTGATGTACGGAATTTGTTGGGTGTCTCCATAAACATATGCAATATCGCACAGAGACATTTCAACCAAGAAATTCACACAACCAGTATGCAGCATCAAACCTTCGTCTATGAACAATCTTTTGAACTGACAGCGTGCCCCTTTCCCGTAATTCATCAAAAATGAATCGACGGTGCGCACATTGTCCTTTGTAGCCACTATTATGCCCGACGCATTAGCTCTTCTTCTGATCATCTCGGCAGCTTGACGACCAGGGACAAGAATTAGATCTTCTTCGAAATTAACTCTCGAAAGAATTTCCTTTGTTTTCCCGCACCCTGGAACGCCATCCACCAAAACCACCTTTGCTGAACTAACGTGTGGTTCTCCATCTTTGAGCAATCTTCTCAGAGTCCTGAGTTTAGCCATATCAGAATATACTACCGACTCAGAACTCACAGCCACCCGTCTCCAGTTATCGCACGTAATAATGCCAAATTCATCGTGCTCCAGTAATGCGACGTGATATTTCCTCGCATGAGTCTCAACAACCCCCCATGCATGGTTCTTTGCGGATGGTTTAACTAGCCACCTTTTCGAAGCAACATCCAGAACTCCGAACTTTTGACGAGTTTCAAGGTCAATCGCGGCTGTATCTTTTAGGATCTTCACTAGATTCGACACCGCAGCAGAGAGCGAGGCTACCAGGCTGTCTATAAAGTTTTTCATTTGTTGAACTTTAAGAGGGCCCGTGTACACGATCGAACACATCTGCTTATGAATTAACGAACTAGCTGTTGCCATATGAAACTGCTCGAGAGACTCAATCTCCTCGCTCCTAGTGTATGAAGATTCAGGAACGTCGCCAGATAATCCGGCCAATTGTAACTCACCACGGGCCATCGAACCCTTTATGGACGGTTCCTCAACATCTCTTGAGGTAACTACCAACGCCCCATCAGAAGCCTTTTCAGAATCTTGCAATGCTAGCGCAACATTAGCTTCGGTGGGCTGTTCAAACGTGAGAGTAAGACCACTCTCGTTGCTCATAACTGCTACTATTACCTTTGCTGCAGTCATTGGATCGACTTCTAAAGATTGGCACATCTGGGAAAAAACATCAACATCGAATTTGTCTGAATTTTTAAGTACAGACAGTTCGGACAGTGCATTGTACATTTCCTCAGTTTCTTCCATCTTTTTCCTAATGTCTAGCACCGGCATGTCCACTGACATTTTGTACTCAGAAACTAACCTATCATGGAAAGTGACATAAAGATCGGGCACCCTGATCTCTAACGCATTCTCCGTAATTTTGATCAGTTTCCGGTTTATCAATCTTTCCTTGATCGATGGGAAAGCATTGCCGAAAGCTAGGGAAATCTCATCCCACACATGTTGTGAGACAGTTTTTGGACCAAGTGCAAACTTGCTAATCAAAAGATCGTCTTTCAGAACGGCAAGCTTGGTATGTAAGAAGAACGTCATCGACAAGGACTGTAATAATGATTTATCGACATCCCACTCAGACCTAGCAGTAACCCCGTTAATGATCACTCTCGAACGAATTGATTCGACGAAAGATAACACGTTGGAGTAAGTAAGCGCTTTGGCCTGGTACGTACGAATGTGATTTAACACTGTATAAACAAAGTCCTTTGAAACTAAGACCTCTTTGCGTGTTCTTTTACTAGTCTCGAGAGATATGTCAAATAGTGGAACTATCACCATATCCCTCATTTTTGGAAACCAGTAATTAACTGATGAAGAATCCTCTAACAAGATTCTTTCACTGTTGCACATCGCAAGAGTCTTTTTGTAGTGCCATGCGTCTTCCATAGCCTTGTAAAACTGCTCACTATCTACACCCTTATGCGCTACACCTTTGTACAATAAGAAAGTATCTATTCTAGAAAATTTACAAAACCAGGTATTAACTCTAGTTACTAAAAACTCCTTCATGTAAACCTCTCTATTAGAGGCTGGGAAGTAAGTTTTGCAAACATACTTAAGAATATTAGAATAACTATGACTATAATTAAGAGTACTCTCAGATGCAAAGGAAAAGGTCAACCTGTCTCCATCTCTTTGGAAACATGCATTGATCTCATCGAGGTTGACGTGTGAATCTTCGAGAAGTAAATTCTCGGAAAAATGGAAAGCGGCATAACATACATGTACATTCTTTCTCAGCAGTGCCGCGCCGAACTCGTCGGCAGGTATATCGTATATACTATGCAAAGCAATAGCATACACTCTTCCCGTGTAACATTCTTGAGAATGCCTACACGTTTGGAAAGTATCGTGACAGACTACTTCGTTTGGCATTTCAGCGTATCTGTCGAAAGCTTCCTTTTGGAAGTTTGGGACATGTTTGTTGCCCCTCTCGAGCCTAGAAAGGTATAGTTCAATACTGTCCTTTTGGCCCTCGTGCCGCATTATGTCGCGGACATCCAGATTCGGCATACAGCAGTGAACGTATGCTCGCCCTTTGAACAGATGAGATGCAAAATTACCTCCGATATCATATGTCAATGATCCGTAGGGAATTTGCATCATCAGATATTCCAATTCTAATGATCGGAGACCGCCTGCAAGGGAATGCACAGCGTTCTGCGTGTTGTAGAATGTAATTTGGAATTCTGGGTAGGCTTTGGTTGCAATAAGCGTCTGTTCTTCGCTTACTACTTTGGAAAAATTGACTTTAGGCCTGCGGTCCCTAGCATTAAATTCATCGACCGCTGTGTCATATAGACGCCGCTTTGCAAGATCGTTGACCAAGGTATTGTTACCTCGGACGGTCTCGAGCAAAGCGGACGATGTGGCTGTTTGTGTGTATGCCATTGTAGTTGTAGAATGTAAAATGTAATGTTGTTGATGTGAAGTTGTTTATGTTGGTAATTGCATCTTGTTTATTTTTGAACATAGCACAATGCTGATAGGCGTTATCGCATAGGATAGCTTCAGCTACATCTCTTGCTTTAAACTTGGATAGTTTACGTTCTTTATGTTTAATAGGCTTATTTAGTTTGTCTAGTTCGCGTTGGATATTAGAATCAACAGATTGTATAATTCTATATTTAACATTTTGCCAATAGTATTTCCTATACTGTTTTAACTTGTTTAAATCATTCTCTTTATGATGGATAATGTATTGCCCATCTTTTAAAAGCAACAAATAATAATACATTACCTTACTCCCCTTTATTACTTTTGTTTAATTCATATTCTACTAAATAGCCGATAAGCATTAATACAATTAATCCGAAAAATAACGCTATTATGTTGTTGATGCTTGAGCCTTCAGCAGCTAAATAATTTTGAATTGAATAGATTAACTCTAACATGTCATGCTCCTTATTTCGCTTCATGTTCAAGTATAGCGTAACCGAAAAAACCGACTATAAAAGCTGAAACAATAGTCATAATTGATGCAGTAATAACGCCTACAATCAATAAAACAAAAAACAGAATAAAAGCAACGATAATTGTAAAATCAGATATTTTTTTCATCTTTGCACCATATAAGCATTTTTTAAAAGATAAGCCAATTATAAAGGCTTGCACCATAGAATACAAGCCTTAAAATCATATATCTGATAAATTACCTAAATTACTTGCCTTTGCTGAATTGACAAACAAGACTTTTTTTCTATCTAATTTCAAAATCACTTTAAAACGCTCATAAGTTAATTCAGTCATGATCCCATAGTTTTTAATACTATCATGAATACAGTATTTTGTTATCAATTTACTGTTTGTATGCTTTTTCACTATATAATCAAAATGCATGGTTAAGTTCCTTTAGGTATTCAGCGACTACTTCAGGATTGCATTGGATAAAAGATAACAATTCTTTTTCGTCTGCTGAATTAATTAAATAATCCAATTCAGCAAAATCTGCATTGTCTAAAAAGTCATCGCTATAGCTATCGAAATACCAATCATCAAAACCAAGTAAATGATAATCAATAGCATAGCTGTTTGAAAAGCGTACTTCATGCCCATCTATTAATGTTATATCATTCCATTTGGCGCAGTTAGGTTTGTGGATTTCATTTGTGCTTTTATCCACAATTAAAAATCGTGAATTGGATTCATATTTTTCTAAATATTTTATAATTTCGTATAAATCGAAATTGTTAGAATTAAAATATGTCACCATATTTTGTGTATCGGATTTGTCAGTTGTACCATTAAAAGATGACAAAACGCCATTGTGAAACAAGACATATTTATTTTCGATAACATCAAAACCGTGCAATTGATCAAGCGTGTTTTTTCCACTTGTACCGAAACGGTAGTGTACAATTAATTCATTTTGTGCATTTTGCACTAAATAGTTATAGGCTTCATTTCTGCATAATGTTTTAAATAATGTCTTGTTGCTTTTATTCCACACGCTCAAGCCATCGCTATTTTTATCCCATAGCGATTCATGATAGTTAGGGGGTAAGATTAAGTTTTTCGGTTTGATGAATAACATACACATTTTGATTCTCTCTTAAATCAGATTAATATATCAGGTATTGGTAGGCATTGTATCCTATTTTTAAAACAATGCCTAGTGTTTTAACTAATTTTAACTTACAATTGAGCAAAATAGTCACTTAATAATTTGAAGTCTTTTTCTGATTTTAACCAATTTAAATACAAGTCAAAATCATTAATATTCGCATAATTGCAATGATATTTAACATACAAGCAAAGTGAATATGCTAACTGTAAATTACGCATGATATGCTCATGATCAACCAATGACACTGGGAATCTAAATTCAATTGTACTGCAAGGCGAAATATTGACAGCCTGATATTTGTTTACATTGCCTTTTTTCATGTCACTTGTTTTAAATAGCATTTTTTTAGGCTGATAATTTGTTTCATCACGTCCACCAATAAAACGCAGTTTTGAATCATGAATAGCAGCAAAATTTTGTATTTTAATTTTATCGAAATTAGATAAAAAATTGTTTGAAACGTGAACATGCAAGCCGTAGCCATTACCTGCATTTGTATATAAATAGTTGCCTATGTTATTAATAAAATGCAATAAATTTTCGCTGTGATTTTCTAATGAATCAGGCTTAAAAATAAACTCAACTCCTAAACTATCATCGAGCGAACCGTCACATGTTGGAACACAATAGTTAAAACCACCGTAGCCGTGTTTCATATCGTTGAATGTATCATCTAATGCCTCCACTTCATCATCATGCGCTAAACATTCTAACTCAAAACCGATGTAAACCTGTTTACCGTTAATTTTATTTTGATGATCGCCGAAGCCATGATACTGAATAACATCAGTAGAATAACTTAAACGATTTTGTAGTCCATCTTCAGGTCGGCAATTTTCGCAATAGCTGCATCCTGAATTTTCATGATAATGTAAATCATCACTATGAAAATACTCATTGCAACCATCACATGCGTAAACATCTTCGGCATTTTGAGAATAATAACAACCATCTGCCGTTCTAATTGTCATATCATCGGGTAAATATTCACCATTTTCTAATTGAGTACAATCTGAATATAAATAGTATTCATCTAACTCATCACACCAAACAACATCATCACTATGGGCGCGTTTACCATTGTGTAAAATAACCGTGTCATCTATTTCATATAACCGTGAATCAATAACGGTCATTTCGTTGCTATCATAATAACCGCATGAATAACTGAATTTTGTATCATCATCGAAAGTGAAAGTATTACCTTCGCTATCTTCACATTCCAATGCTTCATCATAAGTGTAGCCAATTGGCAACGGTAAATTGATAACTTCTTCGTTAAAATCAAAAGTTATATCATTGTGCGTCTTATCATGATATGTAAATCCTTTACTGTATTGTATATCATAAAAACCAATTGAAACATGGTTAGGGCGTTCACTATATAAAGAAAATGCCGTTGTATTGTCGGTACGTTTAAATGATTTACCTTCGATAAAAAACACATTTCTAAATGATGTATTTTCGATAACAGACAATTGGCTAAATGCTTCAGCATTTAAAACAATAAAATCATTTTTAAGATATTCAGCGAATTGGCTAGTATATAACACATGCTCGATTGCATCACTAATAACTAAGATAGAGCGTACATTTTCAAAATTAGACATGTTTTGTATCCTTATTAGTTGGGATATTTAAGAAGTTGAAGCGAATATAAGACTTTTTAAAAAATGATGCAAGTCTTTTGGCATAAATATTTTAAATTTATTTTTGCACTATCTTATAAATCAATCACTTAACACAATTTTGTAATTCAATAAATAAAACAAAAAACGCCTTAAAAAGTAATTTTTTATATTTCATCACGTACCAATTACGCCCACTAACATTGATCACATAGATTGCAACGCATGAACAACTGGAACAACTGGAAGGTTTTAAAACTATAACGCCTGATATTCATTATACCTACACATGCGCATGCGCGCGTATATAGATAGAAAATTCACCACGTACCCAAGCTGTACCAAGATACTTTGGAACAAAAACCAACATAGCTTAAAAGGTTGGAGACTATTCCTGAAATGATAGGTCTGGTGCATGGTGAACAAAAAATTACAAAACTTTCCAGTCTTGAACGTCCAGATGTCTTCAGCACTTCCTCATATTTATCAAGGACTTAGGTCTGGTTAGGAGCGGCATC
>OGVH01000038.1_pt1 | contig 10323 bp, 16 predicted proteins | sample 1575731 | NCBI WGS metagenome assembly OGVH01 (sample SAMN07581544, study PRJEB24739) | freshwater metagenome | place: Singapore | collected 2015-04
GTTTCCCAGTCACGATAGCTAAAAAATCACCGTCACCATCTCGCATCCAAGCGTCAACGCCGCTATTGCAGTGATCAATGCCAATTTGCAGTAAAACAGCCATCCGGAAAGCATCGCCATCGTCTGTAATCGGCCTAAATACGCCTTCATAGCTTGCCCAATACGGCGTACCGCGCTGTTGCGGACTAACCAGTAATACCATCCCATTAATTGCCGGCTCATATACCCATCCAGATAAACCCGCAGCCTTTGCCGCCAGTTCCAACAATTCGCGGTCATTCATATTTCACCCCGGCGTTGTCAAGCGCCTTAGCGACCAAGTGCGCTTCCATCAGGTCACAGTCCATTGATTGGTCTAGCCACTGCTTAGGCAGCTTCACCACCAGCGCGGCGCGGGATGCCTTCCAACCGCACCAGGCCTCTTGGGCAGAAAAATACTCGTAGCAGTCTGGGGAATCAGCATCACGCTTAAACCAGTCGGCCTCGAGTGGTGCGCAATGCCCTTCGTACCACGCCTCAAACTCTTCGCGCATTTTGTCAGTCATTTCCTACCCCCTTCTCTTGCTTTGCGTTATTCAGCTTGCACCATCCTATTAAGACCGGGCCGCCACGCTTACAGCACCAATCAAGGTTTTTCCCCTTGATGCGCTCATGGTGTTTGCAGCCTTTACAGTGGTGGTTCATTCTTCTGCCCCCGGTGCTGCTGGCAATGGCATCCAGTGTGTAACGTGACAAGCTCCGTTGGATGGATTACACGGAGTTTCACCATCTGGCACAGTGTTGTCCCAGCAAAATTGACCATCTGGCATGGCTGTTTTTACGGCAATGATTTTGTCACCAGATTTATTTGCAAGTGGTCGATAAAATAAGCACTGATCATCAACCGGAGGCAGCCGCTCACTAACCGGAATCCATTGTGGAACAGCATGCGCTTTGGCTGCTTGATATGCTTCGAATGCGGAAAACGTCAAGTTGTTTTCGTAATCCCCATCTTCATCCAAATCCAATATATAACAATTTGATTCAGCCCAACCTTCAAACTCTTCGCGTTGTGTCATTTGCTATCTCCTTGTTTAAAACAAAACTATAACTATCTAATTGCAAATAAGCTTTGATCTAAATCACAAAGTAATGCTATCTAATTGCTTCAACTGCTCAAGCGTTAGCGTGCGCCCGTTGTCGTCTGTGAATTTATCGACATTCATCCCGCCACGGAATAATTTTGCACGCTCAACACCTAAAACCTCATCCTGAAAATCAGCAGGCTGCCGCTTTAACCATGAGTTGTAAGTGGTTTCACTGGATACAGTTTCGACCTCACCAGCTGAATTGCGAGAAGATCGCAGGCCTTTAATACCTGGTATTGCGTATTGCTGATCGACTAGCGGAATTCTCAAACTGCGGCAAGAAAAATGTGCAGGCGGATACCTGCCTTCTCCTACAGCGAACGTTTTACCGTCCAACCCCTGACAAACGAGGCTTGTCCTTCCGTCTAACGTTGAGATCCATTTCTCGCCGGTGATAACGTCTGCATTCGCAGCAACAACCGCCTTTCTCGCTTCACTTCCAGCAAGATTAAACGCCGTCCGCACAATCGTTCTCACATCTTGCTTGTGTGCTTTATCCACGATACGCATGATATCGCGCACCATTTGATCGACGGATTTTCCTTCGATGATTCCAGCTCGGATCTTGTTTTCGATGGTCTTTGGTTTTTCGCCAAGCGTTTTAACCATTCCGCTTATTGTTAATTTCTTCGTTACCTTTCCACTAATCAACTCAGCCTTTGCAGTTGTAACCGCAGCCACAACCTGCTCAATCGCTGGTAGTGTCAACTCAGTTGTCACGGCATTGCCGAGCATCCGATATTGAAAATCAGTTTCGTATGGGATGAACTCATTAAGATCTAGGTTAAGCTGCTTTGACACCTCTGAGTTAGCAGCATCGAATAGCGCCTGAATATCAGCAGACAAAGCGGTCAAACGGTGCATCTGAAAATCAGTTGGATCGTCTCGCAGCCGCGCTTTAACATCCTTTTGAAGCTTCCCAAGGATCGGTTTCAGCTTGTTGAAAGCGCCTCCCGAAAGGCGCTGCAGCATAATTTGGTGGCGGGTCGATGCGTCAATTAGGTATTCGTTAGCGCTCATTTGTTTTGCTCCGGTGCTACAGGCACAGGAAGTTCGCCGGATAGCATGGCGTTGTAAAATCTACGCATAACATGCTCACCGACAAGATTCACGCAATCCAACTCGTCATCAATAAACTGGCTGGCCTTCTTTGACCATTCATCCCGCTCACGCCGCGCTTTCTCTTCCGGTGTTTCGATTGGTGTTATTTCATTTATTGATTGGCACCATACGTCGCCATTTTTAGCGTGTCCACAAATGTCGCCAGCCTTATTTATGTGGCGACATGTAACCTCAACTCCATCATAGGCGTACTTGGCCACAACCTCCGGCAACCGTCCCGCCTTCTTATCCTCCAATGTCCATTGCTTAGGCTCTTTGATTATGCGGCGCTCCGCTATTAAATACCCGCCCAACGCCTCGACATTACTTCCGTTAAATATTCCACTAGACACATACGAAACAAACTTATTTTTAACACTGTAAAATCCACCACCCTTTACTGCGTGAGTTGCCGATTCCGGCGCGCCATCAAACAACTTTTCATCACCGAAAATCATTTCATATTTCATTTTGCTTTCTCCTTGTTGTTTAGCCTTTCATCGCGCATTCCGGCTGCATAACCGCGCTGAAATGTTGATAGCTGTTTTTCTTGAGCTGCGTGTTTATGACCAGATTTTGCTGTTAAGATCTCGAAACACAACCGAAGGCGATTAAAAAATGTAAGCTTCATTTTTGCTCCTCCGCGCAATAAAGCGCACAAATCGCCGCCTCAATCGCCGCCTTCTTGCTGCCGTACTTCTCGGCTAGATAGCCGAGCTTTTGCATGATCTCATGCGTTGTGTAAACAATCGGAAGGCGCGGTGTATTGCGCCGTTTTAAGTTTTGCTTTTGAGTTTGGTTCATTGCAATTTTTCCCACTTGTCAAAACCATGCTTTACCGCAACTTGCTCATATCCATAATCAGTTTTAATTGCAACTTCTATTTTACCACCGGATGAAACTTGGCATTCTTTTGTTGCTTGTCTCATTGCGCCAAGCAATGTTTTTGCTGTAGATTTTGACCAATACATATCGCCTGAGCACCCAATATAAAATTCATTCATTTTATTTACTCCGGTTTGAAATAATCGTTCCCTGAAATAAAAGGGATTAATACTAAATGCGTCCTAGCTCCCTCCACCAATCGGAGAACATGGGGTCCTCATGCTGAAAGCATACGGACAACATACCGTTATCTATTGAATACCCGACCACAACATATTGTGGGAATTCACATTGAAGATCGGCAATTGTCAATGTGTCATTTGCTGCTTTTGTCCAGATTGATTCTTTCATTTTATTTACTCCGGTTGTTTATTTGCTGCCTTGTTTGTATGTGTTAATAATAGTACTCACATAGTGTAATTACAAGTGATACTTACAAAAAAGCCGCAATAAATGCGGCATGTGTCACAAATTAACTGTTTTTATTTCCAATCCTACCAGAACGCGATCACCTGATTGCAAGCAATCAACGACTAAATCGGTGTTCAGTTTTACTCCGACAGCGAATAGATACCGCATTAATCGCTCGATACTTAGGCTGTCCATTTTACCAGTTGCGATGCGGCTAGCCTCGGTGATTGATATTGATAGCTTTTCTGCAATATCCTTGCGAGACGCCTTTCCTTTTTTAACGCCTAGCGATTCGTTTAGTTTTGTGTTTAGTAAGATCAGCATTTTGCTTTTCATTGATGCGATATCAGCATCCACACCAGCTTCCATGATTAACTCGAAAATATTCTGTGACATAAAAACTCCTATTAAGTTACGTCATAGAATATAATTCCGATATTTCGATATGTCAATATCTATATATATTCAATCTCAATATCAGCATCAATCGCATCGTCTGTACGACTTGGATCTAGCTTAATGCGGCCAGTTCGCAGCATGTAGCGCATGTCTTTGACTGCAATCGCCCCGCTATCCTTGATCGTCACAATCGCGCCAGCCTCTTGAGCGGACAGGGTTGTGTCGTAGTAGTCACGGTTCATTGTGTAGCTGACCAATTCAGGATCAATGGCTTTGTACTCAGCGCAAGCCTTCAGTGCAGCATTGACTACCGAATCCCATAGCGACACAACCATATCTAGCGCTGACGTCTGCGAGCTGGCATTAATGCGGGCCTCTTCCGCCGTCTTCTCGCCACCTTCAGTCATCAGCTTGGCTCCCATGGATTCCATCTGCTTTTGCAAGTCGTCTAGAGCCTTGTTTAGGCTGCTTGATTCTGGTGCGCTTGTGGTTTCGAATCCGCCGCTCTCGCCAAGAAAATGACCTTTAGTTGCGCCAACTTTTATTCCGTCTGGGTTTGCAGTCTGGAACTGCTCCCAACTCATTGACGTGCGAATGCCTAGCGTTTGCTGCCCGTGCGTGTGCAGGTTCTCCCGGTAATCTGCCGATACCTGGTAATGCGCCAAATTCACAACGGCAATATCCATTAGTGGAATGCGATCAAGATCAACCATAAAGAACGGGATGTAATTGAATGTCGCGCCAACGCCACGCACTGAGGATGGTTTACGCGGGGCATACTCAGGAGTTAATACTGTCTCACCTTCGTCGTACAATGCCTGCGTGTAAACATAATCGCTGAATGACCCGCCAAGGATCTCACTGGCTTGCTCTGGCGATCGGAGTCGTAAAACTCGATAGGTCTTTTTGAGCGTAAAACTAAACTCATCAGAAGGCACTTTCAGCCACTCCACCAGCTTGATCATGGTGAACATTTCGCGCCCGAAGATCAGTTCTTTAGTGTGATTGTCGATTGCCTCGGCTTTATACTCTGCAGCGTAAGGCATAAGATTGAGTCGCGCCTCTTGTTCTGCGGTCATGCCATCTTCAACAGACGGGTAGTCAATCAGAATTCCATGTCGACCGGCCTGTAAGACGTTATCGACGCCTGATTTGTTAACCGCTTCAATACCATTACCGCCGCCGTCAAAGTTATCGACAAGTGGTAGCAGTGCATCTGGCAATTCATAGGCCGCTGGCTTGCGGAACGCTGCGCCAATCATGTCTCGCTTAGTCTTCCCGGTTGCGCCAAGCAGAAATGCGCGGTCTTTGTATGCTCGATAACGGTCCGGCTCCTCCTCGGCGAATGCGGCCGGAAGATACTTAACGCCCTTATCTTTAACCGTGAACTCATCTGAGCACATATCACGCACAAACTTCACGCGCCGGATCTTCTCGTTGTACTCTGGATGAACGCTGCTAATTGGCATGATTATTTCCTTACCATGAGAATTTGATTGGTATGTTAACCGCTGGCGAATTTATAGGCCATAAGTAATCGACAAAGTACCCTATCGCTGTAGTGATGTGCTGATATTTATTTGTCTGATCTTCTTGGAATGTGGATCCTTTTTGCAGCTGAACCGTTGCAAGACCTTCATGCGACCATGGCGCTGTTTTGTCGTTAACAAATAGCGATACATCACCAGATGCCGACATTATTAGCGCCCTTACTGCATTCTGCCTGTCTTTTATGGCTGGATGCGCCCGTTTAACCCTGCGCTCATATTTCCAATGATGCTCTTTTAAAACATCCTCAATATCAGTGTAATCCGATGCGTGACCGTGTTTTTCACCAGCCCTACCCGCCGGATCGCCATAGATATAAACTTTTTTGTTTTTGTGATCTTTGAACTTTTCGACAAACTCAATCGCTGATTGTCTTGATACTGCACTGATCAAAACTATCTCATCAAGAATGTATGGCTTCTTATCGCGAACAACGGCGATTGATGAGGATAGCGGCGTATAGTTCTGATCGTGCATCCAGTGCAGCTCTTCATGTGGAAGGATGGCTTCGTCGGTTAGATTTTGCTTGCCGTAATCTTCGTAGATCTTCCCGGTCGCCGTCTCGAATGATGCACAATACTCTTGATTGTATTGCTGCTTACTCATTGTTCGTTTGGCAGACTCAACAACGTCTGGCGGCAATATTTCCTCTGACTTCCAGTGGAAATAACCGTAGTCTTTGTCTCCGCTGTTTTGTGCATACTGAGCAAGTTTATAGTAGTGGTTTAGTCCGTCTGGTACACCAATGAACCAGCACCACGCTCGATAATCTGGGCGCGTAGGGTTTACCGTATTCAATGCAGGCATGATATTAGCCTCCATTGATTCAGGCTTGATGTCTGCTATCTCATCGATTACTCCGCCAGTCCAGTTAATCCCTTCAATTCGCTCAGGACGATCAAGCCCTAGCACATGGATCTCGGTACCATTTGGCAGGAATATTTTAAGCTCTGATTCGCTAGGCTGCTTGTCATGAGTAGCCGACAAAGTAAGGGCCTTTAAGTCATCCCACCAGATTTTCTTGGCTTGATCTCGCGTTGGTGCAGCGGCAAAGTATTTCTCGTTCGCATTGCTTAGCGCCTGTTTTGCTATGAATCGCTTGGCTCGCTCTGTCTTACCTGATCGCCTGCCAGCCGGAGCAACAGGGAATCGGATCCCATTAGACACGGCATTAACTAGATCAAGCTGCACCTGAATATCCTTTAGCGGATACCATCGAGCAAGTTGTCGATCAAGCAGAAGATTACCCGTTGACTCTGCCATTACGCCCCCGGCAATCTCTTTGCAAGCTCAGCCAGCGCTGACGCCATATCAACTGCAACTTCTCCATTAGCATTATTGTCGGTCTCTCTCCATCTCGCCCTTGTTTTGAGCCAGAATATCATCGCAGGAACAGATCCGTCCTTGACTCCGGCGTCAAACAGGCGTTTTGCCATCGCTGCATTCGCCTTTGTTGCTCCAGTATCCAATTCTTTTCTGTAATGCTTGCATAGCGTCTTGATGTCTATATCAAGGTATGTGGCTATCTCATCCTGCGTAATACCGAACGAGCACAAGGCAGAAACCTCGGCTCTAGTTTTGTCTGTTGGAGCGTGCGGACGTCTAGACATTTAAACGCTCCTCGGTTAATTCTTTATATGTTTTGCCAGTCTCAATGTGCACAGCATTTTTTCCGGTGAAGTCCTGCCAGCGATTTATAATTACATCGACATACTTCGGATCAAGCTCCATCAGGTAGGCTGTGCGGCCTGTTTTTTCGCACGCAATAAGCGTTGAACCACTACCGCCGAATAAATCTAAAACTATATCACCACTCTTGCTGCTGTTTGTAATGGCTCTCTCTGGCAGCTCAACTGGTTTTTGGGTTGGGTGATAATTGTTCTTTGCTTCTTTCTTTAGCTCCCAAACGGTCTTTTCGTTGCTTGGCCCGTACCATGACGGGGCGCATCCAGTCTTATGCAGATACATACACGGTTCGCAGTTCGGTATATATTGGCCCATAAAAGCACCAAGGCCTGATTTCACCTTGTACCACTGGATAACAGCCCTTAGCTCAAGAGGCAGCTTGGATAAAGACGCATAAGTTTCGACGCTTTTACCTGACGCATACCAAACGTAGAAAGCCGCCCCGTTTTTTGTGTTTGGTATTGCAGACGACAATGCGCCATAGAACAACCCAGTTAAATTATCGCCCTCCAATTCATCGGCAATAATGCCTGCTCGCTTCTTCTTGTTGTGTCCGCCAGTGTAACTTACTCCGTATGGCGGATCGGTAAACACCATATCAGCCTTTTGAGCATCAAGCAGGCGTTCAACCGCATCAATGCTGGTACTATCGCCACACATAACCCGATGATCTCCAAGCTGCCAAACATCACCTAGCACACTAACTGGCTTTTCCGGTGCATCCGGCACAGCATCCTCATCTGTCAACCCTTCGACTAATTCCTCAGGTGTTAGCGCCTCAATTTCATCAAGCGAAAAGCCAGTCAACTCCAAATCGAAATCAGCTTCCTTTAGCTCATCAAACTCGACACGGAGCATCTCTGTGTCCCAATCTGAGTTAATGGCGATCTTGTTGTCAGCAATAATGTATGCTCTACGCTGCGTTTCAGTTAGGTGGCTGGCATCGATACATGGCAACTCTTTAAGTCCGAGTTTCTTTGCCGCCATAACGCGACCATGCCCAGCAACAATTCCATTTTCACCGTCAGTGATGATTGGGTTCAGAAAACCAAACTCTTTGATAGATGCTGCAATTTGATCAACCTGCTCTGCGCTGTGAGTTCGACTATTCCTCGCATATGGGATTAATTTTTCTATTTCAACCTTTTTATAATCGGGAAATTCGCTCATTATTGCTCTCAAAAAGTCAATAAAAACATATCTCAATATTACCACAACGCCAAAAAATAAACCCGCATTAAGCGGGTTTTTCGATCTTAATCATGTTAATTGGGCCGCCAGTGAAAACATCTAACTCAATAGCAACCTCTAGCGCCTTAATTGGATCGTTGCACACCTGGTACGCGCCTTGTGCTATTTCAGCTCCGCTGCCGCCAAAGAACGGAATAACCGCTTTGCTCATGACAAGTGTGTCACCAAATGCACGAAACGCCTCTCCAGTGTCCTTTTTAACAAATAGCACGTCAGCATCATCAGCGGACAAACCCGATGGTTTTTCCTTTCCCTCAAGTAGATACCCAACAACCAAATCAATCCCGTCAGTATTTCCACACCCTGCTACAAAATACTCACCAATTTCCTGTATTTTGTTTTTAACTCCGACAATACATGATCCAGCTGTAACTTGGCTATCAACCACCAGCGTCTTTCCGTCAAAAACGATAGTTGTCATTTTTGTTCCTTCTCAAACTCAATCAGCATATCAATGCAATGCTTCGCCTTTTCCAAATCTTCGATGCCGTTTTTATCTCGGAACCGGGTCACATACTTGATAATCATATGCTGCAAAGCATCGAGATTGTTCACCATGCTGTATTGCATTGGCTGAATGGCTAGTTTTGTGTAGTGGTTTCCGCCTACTTGCGTGTCGGTTGCTTTAACTTCTTGCTGAATTGGTTTAGTTTCTTCTGCGTTCAATTCTTGCTGTGGTGCTGGTGTGTCTGTATTGGTTTTACTGTGAATGCGCCATTTTTGTATTTTAAATAAACCCAATGCTTTCCATTGAAACTGTCGCATCAACGTTCCTGTTTCTACAATCGCATCAATCAACACCTCATCATCAACAGGCTGCGCACCATCATTCTCATGCCAATCCGTGCCGAACTTTTCTAGTGCGAGTTGTTGTGGTGTTTTCTCATCTTGTTTTGCATGTAGACGATAAGCAACAATATCTGAGTCACGATTATAATGAGTAAATGTTCCGGCACATCTGGTCGCAATCGTTCCTGAGATATCAACAAAACCAGCCTTTATATGCTCATTTATCTGCCCATCTCGATACTTAACATCAATCAGCGTTCCATTCTCAACTGGCATTTCTCCGCCATTCCATTTTATCCAGCCTTCCGAGTCAACAACCGGATTACGCTCATTCCACCGCTTAACAAACTCATCGCGGGTGACGATTGTTTTGCTCCAGTTTTCGCAGAGCTCAGGCAGTTTTATTTCACGGCCAACTTTTTCACCAACAAAACTTTCTCTTCCAAAATTTACATGTGGAATCTCGAAATCAGAGTAAAACATCAACACCCATTTTCCCCATGTAAACGTCTCTTTATCTTGAGCGGCATAAACTGCCTTTTCAGGCCAATCTTCCGGCTTGATGTTATCCAAAAGAATCTCGATCAACTCGCGTTTTTTCTTGGTCATTTTGCTTGCTCCTTTTTCTGCTTAATTTTATCTACTTGGCTTTGAAACCATTGTTTGAATGCTTCTGTCATTTCAAAGCACCTTCAATCGAACATTCAAAAACCACTTGCTCCAGCTCTTTCATCCGCTCAAGCATTTGACGTGCTTGCTGGCGTTTCTTTAAAGCCGATTCTGCGGCCTTGTCGCGCTTTACAGCTTTACTGCTGATGATTTGCATAACCCACACCTCAGCAGCATGAGACAGTGTAATAATCGCCTCGGTCTGTAACCGCTATTTGCGATATGTAATTAGCGACACCTAACGCTTTGTGTTTTCGCTTAACTATTGCAACAACCTCTGACGGCGACACACTCAATTTTTCAAAGTTAGATCCGCGTAACCAATCACCGCCAGTCTTGAACGGTTTCTTTGCTTTTGATTCGCTCATATCACGGCACCAGTTATAGCCAAAACTATATCTTTTCCCCTGATAGTTTTGTGTCCATTCATCTTGCATCTGTATCGTGACTGGGAAAC